>OLPQ01000130.1_pt1 | contig 65426 bp, 60 predicted proteins | sample 1672451 | NCBI WGS metagenome assembly OLPQ01 (sample SAMEA3136687, study PRJEB25190) | human gut metagenome | biome: human gut; feature: human-associated habitat; material: faeces | place: Austria | collected 2013
TTATATCTTCTAAGTTTACTGTATCAATTATAAATTCCATTTTCTTTTCTCCTATAATGTTTGTTCAGTTCTTCCAATAATATCATCTTGTGTTGCTTTTGATAACACATTAAAGAATGCGGAATAGCCAGCAACACGAACAATTAAATCTTTATGCTTTTCAGGATGTGCTTGGGCATCTAATAATGTTTCTTTAGAAACAACATTGTATTGAACATGATAACCTTTTAATCGATTGAAGAAGGTTTTAATCAACATTTCAATCTTTTCTTTATTTTCTTCTTTCGATAATAACTGAGGTGTTACCTTTTGATTTAATAAAACACCACCAGTAATTTCATGTGTTGGTAATTTAGAAACAGATTTAAACACAGCAGTTGGTCCTTTTTTATCCATCGCATGAGCTGGTGAACATCCCTCAGCAAGAGGTGTATGTGCTTTTCTTCCATCTGGAGTAGCCATTGTGCCATAACCTTGTCCAACGTTGGCAGAAATACTTGAAGTACCAGCATAACGAATCCCACCGATTGGACCTCTTCCATAACGAGTATTTGGATATTTTTTCATTTCATCAATATAAATATTATAAACATCAACTACTAATTGATCGACTTCATCAATATCATTACCATACTTAGGTGCATCATTAATTAACATTTCTTGAATTCTTTGACTTTCTTCACTTGTATAATCATCTAAAATAGCATTCCATAATTCTTCAGGTGTGATTTTTCTTTCTTCAAAGACAAGTTTTTTAATAGCTGCAAGACTATCTGCCATATTCGCAATTCCTACTTGTAACCCTGAAATAAAATCATAAACAGCGCCACCTTCTTTGATTGTTTTTCCACGACCGATACAATCTTCTGTCAAGGCTGAACATAAAACATCAGGAACATCTCTTTCAAGTGCTAAATCAATCGCATTTTCAACAATCACTGACATACGTGTCAAATGACGCATTCCTTTTTCAATCGCTTTAAAGAGTTCATCATAAGATGTCATATCTTTAAAGTAACCATTACCTTCAAAGAATCGTTTTCCAGAAGTCATATCTACCCCATCATTCATTGCCATTAATAAAATACGTGGGAAGTTCATATAAGACATCCCTGTACAACGATAACCCCATTTACCAGGAACTGCTGTTTCAACACAACCAATCGCTGAATAGTTATATGCATCTTCTTCTTTGACACCCTTTTCAATAAATGATGGAATAATGATTTCGTCATTATTGAATGCAGGCATTCCTGTACCAAGTTTCATAACTTCAATAGCTTCATCCAAAAAAGCTTTTGGCATATTTTTATGATATCGCACTGTTAAGTTTGGTTGTGGTAAACGTGTTTGGGCAACTGATTTTAATACTAAATATGAAAGTTCATTCGTTGCATCTTTTTTATCAGGTGTTTGTCCACCAATGGTTACATTTTGATACATTGGGCTTCCGGCACTTGAAAAAGTATGGGCTTGTGAACGCACCTTATTGATTGTTAGAGTTTTGATCCATAAGTTATCTAATAATTCAATAGCTTGTTCTTCTGTTATATTATGAAGATCTTTATCATGTTTATAGTAAGGATAAATGTATTGATCAAAACGTCCATAAGATAAAGAATGCCCATTCGATTCAATTTGTAGAATTAATTGAATAAACCATGTTGATTGAATCGCTTCATAGAAAGTTTCTGCTTTTTCATAAGGAACTTTCTTACAAATACGTGCAATTTCTTCTAATTCTTCTTTTCGTTTCCCATCAGCACTTTCTGCAAGTTCTAAAGCAAGATCACTGTAACGTCTTGCAAATGTTTTAACTGCATCAATGACAATTAAAACAGCTTTATAAAATTGATATTTATCAATATTTTCAGGCATACATAAATCAAGTTTTTCTTTTAAATCTTTAACTCTTTCTTCATATCCTTTTAAACCTTTTTGTAAAACTTGTTGATAATCTACCGCTAAATGCGCATCTCCAGAATTAAGCTTTCCTTCCATTCCAAAGAAACCTGTTTCCATATAAACACTCACTTCATCTGGAAGCAAAGCGCCTCCTTTACTTCTTAAATTATTATTTTCCCAAAATGGTGCAATAGATCTTAATTCATCTTTTGTTTCTTCAGTAATATAGAAAATATCTCCATCTCTTTTTTCAAATAGATCAAGTTCATTCATCACAAATTCCATTGTATATTCTGGAAAGATGGGTGCATCTCTATTTGATGAAGCTTGATTTCCTACAATCAGAGTATCTTCTTCAATATAAATAGGCATCTTTTCTAAGATGTTTTTTAACATATACGCTCTTTTCATAATTGGCGGTTCATTTAAATGTTCTTTATATGCCTCTGTCGCAAGGAGTGCTCTTTTTGCACAGATATATGGTTTTTTATCTAAGACTTCTTCTCTAAAATGATTCATTCTTGATGTAAGTTCACCAAAGTGTTCACTATTTTTCATTTTTCTTCCCTCAACTTTCATTCGTAAGTTTTAAATCTTTCTTTTGCAACTAAATTATATAATAAGCAAAAAATAAGTCAATATTATTTTCATAAATGAACAATTTTGGTTTCATTTGAAACTTATAAAAAGATATGTTAGGATATTAACGAGGAGAAAAACTATGGAAAAAGGATTAATATTTAATATACAAAAATTTAGTATTCATGATGGTCCAGGTATTCGTACGACCGTTTTCTTTAAAGGCTGTCCTTTAAAATGTAAATGGTGTTCAAATCCTGAATCCCAATTACATAAGCTACAAATACTTTATGACTTTGAAAAATGTGTTCATTGTAAGAAATGTTTACTTAACTGCCCAAAACAAGCAATTACTGAAAAAGAAAACCATATGATCTTTAATCATGATAAATGTATTGGCTGTCTACAATGTGTCAATCATTGTCCAACTAAAGCATTAAGTCATGAAGGATACTTTAAAGAAATCCAAGAAATTGTGGATGTCTGCATGCAAGATATTGATTTTTATGAAGAATCTAATGGTGGTGTAACTATCTCTGGGGGTGAAGGTATGGCACAACCTGAATTTCTAGAAGAGCTTGTTTTATCTCTTAAAGAAAAGAATTTACATGTTGCTATTGAAACAACGGGATATATTCAAAAAGAAACATTTCAAAAATTAGCACCTTTATTTGATCTTTTACTTTTTGATGTAAAACATTATAATCGACTTCAACATTTTGAAGGAACAGGTGTTTATAATGATTTAATTGTTGAAAATCTTCAATGGGCTATTCAACATCAACTTAATGTTTTACCACGCATTCCTGTTATTCCTGATTTTAATGATTCTTTAGAAGACGCTCAAGGAATAAGTGAATTATTAAAAGTATCAAACATTCAAAAGGTACAACTTCTTCCTTTTCATCAATTTGGTGAAAAAAAATATGATTTATTGAATAAAGAATATTCTTTAAAAACTTATCAAGCTTATCATGAAGAAGATTTAAAAGATTACCAACAAATCTTTTTAGATAAAGGCATTGATTGTTTCTTTTAGATATAAAAAGCTATCTATTTACTTACAGATAGCTTTTTATTTTTTATGAAGTTGACTCTTTATATACGTATTATACAAAATATTTAATACTACTTCAGAATTACCAAAAACACTTTGTTTTTTATTATTCTTTTCTACATTTAAGATATTTTTATTTTCTAAATTTTTCATATACTCTCTCCTGTTTTAGAAATACTCATCTTCATTAAGAGTATATTAAAATTTATTTAAAATATTTGTCATTATTTATTTCACAATTCCGCCTTGTATAAATCCTTCATAAACTTTATATGTTTGATAATATATTTCTTCAACACCCTGAAAAAAATCAATTTTTCCTTGAATATGCAACAAGTAAAGATACTCCCCTTTTTGATAAAATAAAGGACCTCTAAAAGGCAATTCTTCATCAACTTGTAATAAAGCTTCTTTTAAAAAATCACCATTAAAGTTTTCCTCTATAACCCTTCCATAGTAATTCATAGACCAACATGGTTTTCCATCTTTATAAACAATTTCTTGTCCACTAAAATTTTCCGCACCAAAGAAGGAATCTAAATAAGTATAATTATTCTCTTGATATGAATAATCATGAGACTCTTTTCTTGAAGAATTGACTTTATTTGTTTTATTTGCATACGTTGCCTTTTTGGCTTTTACAAGAAAGCATGCAAGTTCACTTATTTCAATTTTATGAGTTTCTAATGTTAAACAATCATCTTCTTTAACTAAATAATCTATTGAAACACCAAAAAGATTTGAAAGTTTTATTAAATACTCAATATTAGGATAAATAGTTCCTGTTTCCCATTTTGTAACTGTTTGTCTTGAAACATTTAATTGATATGCTAGTTCTTCTTGTGTAAGCATGTTTTTCTTTCTATAATACACTATCTTTTCATTAAGCATTATTGTCACCTCCTAGAAAAATTATAACATTCTTACTTCTTATCACCAGCAACTTTCCTTTACATTTTTGCTACAAAAAATCCTAAGGATACCTTAGGATCAAACTTTCTCAACTTGTATATGTTTTTCGTTAAAATATTCTTCAACTTCTTGAGGAATTCCTTGATCTGTATAAATACATGATACTTGATGTAAATCAATTAAATTAGAAACTCCTTTTTGATGAAACTTATCTGATTCAGTAACAATAATAACATGACTTGCTTGTCTTGCCATATCTTTAACAGCTTCACAACGCATATAATCATTTCCTGTAAATCCTGTATCAATACTAAAACCATCTGTTCCAATAAAGAGTTTATCCACAAAAAATGCTTCTGCACATTTTCTCATCATTGGTCCTATCATCACTTGAGATTCATGTTGATATTCTCCACCTAATAAAATAATTTTAATAGCTGTATGTTTACGAATATAATCTGCAATAAATGCAGAATTGGTAATCAGTGTGACATCTTTTTTTGTCTTTGCAATTTCTAAGGCTACTAGAGCACAACATGAACCTGATTCAATCATAATTGTTTCACCATGTTGAATCGATTCTACTGCTTTTTTAGCTACTTTTTGTTTTTGTTCATAATGATAAGCAAGACGAATATTCATATCATCACTTTTATTAAGAGTAGCATACCCATGTTCTCTAATTAACATACCACTTTCTGAAAGAGCATCTAAATCTTTACGAATTGTAACTTGTGAAACTCCTAGTAATTCAGAAAGTTTTGTAACTTCTACTTTTTTATTTTGTGTGAGTAATTCTAAAATCTTTGTTTGTCGTTTATTCATAAAATAACCCTTTCATTAATAAGAATATCTACTTTTATTTGAAAGCAAGGATTTTATTAAAAAAGAGGCCTTGCCTCTTAGTTATTATAATCATCTTCGATTGTACTATCTACATCGTCTTCTACTTCTTCAGATTCTTCATCTTCGTCAGTATAGATGTCATTCATATCGATGTGTACTTCATCAAATTTATGACGAGAACGTAAATCCCAGTTGTTTTCACCAATTGTAATGAAACGTCCATCTAAAGTAATGTTTGTATAGAATAAAGATTCTTTTTCATCTTTTTCTTCTTCATCAAAACCTTTTACTTCACTTACTTCTTGCCATAATTTATAGAAATTAACTGCTTTTTTCTTTTTAGACATTAATTCATAAGCGACATCAACCATTGATCTATTTTTATCCATCTTTATCTCTCCTTACATTTTTTCAGGTGCTTCAACACCAATTAAGTTTAATGCATTTTTTAATGTAATACGTGTTGCTTCTACTAAAGCTAAACGTTGCATTGATAATTCAATATTTTCTTTATCTATTACATAACAATCATTATAGAAACTATGGAATAATTGTGCAAGTCTTTGAATATAATTTGCGATTTTATGTGGACTTCTTGATTTTGCACTATCCGCAATTTCATTTCTAAATTCATTAATATGTTTTAATAAAGCCATTTCTTTATCATTTACAAGTAATTCAAAATGATCTGCAATTGTAATATCATTTTCTTTAGCTTGTCTTAAAATTGAACACATTCTTGCATGAGCATATTGTGCATAATAAACAGGGTTATCATTTGATTTAGATTTAGCTAATGTTAAATCAAAATCATAAGGTGTATTGGCTGCTTTAGCGGCAAAGAAATAACGAGTTGCATCAACACCAATATCATCAATTAAATCTTTAATAGTGATTGCATTTCCTGTACGTTTAGACATTTTAACAACTTCACCATTTTCCATCATTCTTACCATTTGTAGAATATCAATATTTAATTGATCACTATTATAACCTAAAGCTTGAATAGCAGCTTTCATACGATTGATATAACCATGATGATCTGCTCCTAATAAATCTACTAAATATTCATAACCTCTATCTAATTTATTTAAATGATAAGCAATATCAGGAGTTAAATAAGTATAACTTCCATCAGATTTAATTAAGACACGGTCTTTATCATCTCCAAATTCAGTTGATTTAAACCATAAAGCCCCATCTTGTTCATAAGTAAATCCTTTTTCTTTTAATTTTTCAATTGTAGGAACTACTTTATTTTCTTCATATAAAGAAGTTTCAGAGAACCAAACATCATGATGAACTCTAAATTCTGCTAAAATATCTTTAATTTTTTGTAATTCAAATTTAGTTCCTTCTTTTCTAAAGAAAGCAATCATTTCATCATGATCTGCATTTAAATATTTATCGCCAACTTCTTCTTTGATTTTAACAGCGATATCTTTAATATCTTGACCATGATATCCATCTTCAGGTAATTCAAAATCTAAACCAAAAGCTTCTCTATATCTTGCATATAAAGATAAAGCTAAATTATAAATTTGATTTCCTGCATCATTAATATAATATTCTCTTGTAACATCATATCCTGCAGCTGCCATAATACGACAAATACTATCTCCTACTGCTGCCCCTTTAGCATGTCCTAAATGTAAATCTCCTGTTGGATTGGCAGAAACGAATTCAACATTATATTTAATTCCTTTTCCTGCATCACTTTTTCCATAATCATCTTTTTCTGCTAATACTTCTTTAATAATAGAAGTTAAAGCATCTTTTTTCATAAACATATTGATGAATCCTGGACCAGCAATTTCAATAGAATCGATATTTGCTTCCTCTTTATCAATTGCTTCGATTAATTGTTCTGCAATCATTCTTGGATTCTTTCTAAGTAATCTTGTAAGTTGCATAGCGATATTTGTTGAATAATCACCATGACTTTTTTCTTTTGGTATTTCTATTGTGATTTGATCTATTTCATAATCTTCTACAAAATTGCATTTAACCATTGCTTTTTTTAGTGCTTCTTTCAATGCAATTTCAATTTTATTTACAGCCATTTTTTACCTCCTTAAAAAAGATATTTAATCGTTTATACGTTACCATTAAGAGTGCATAAAGTCAATGTTTTTTACCTAAAGTAATGGAGCAATTACACGTAAAATTGCTTCAAACCAACCCATAAATTTACCAGTTACAACTTCATCCAAGGTAATTTCATGAGACTTTTCTACTGTCGCTAAAAAATCTTCCTTAATATCTTTTAATATTTTATTGTTATATAAATAAATTCCATTTTCAAAATGAAGATATAAACTACGATAATCTAAATTAATTGTCCCTACTGTTGCACATTTATCATCCACTAAAAAGTTTTTAGCGTGAATAAATCCAGGAGTATATTCATAAATACGAATACCATGTTTGATCAATGTTTGATAATATGAACGTGTAACTCTAAAAACAATTTTTTTATCTGGTATTCCTGGTGTAATGATGCGTACGTCGACTCCTCTTTTAGCAGCATTGATCAATGCTGTTTGTAAGTTATCATCTAAGATCAAATAAGGTGTTGTAATATATAAATAATCATACGCTTGATTGATCATGTTTAAATAAACATTTTCACCTACATTTTCATCATCTAAAGGAGAATCTCCATAAGGAGTTACATAGCCATCTACCTCAAATTTTTGATGAGAGCGCACATAATACTTTTCATAATCTTCTTCTGTATTTCTTGCTACATTCCATGATTCTAAAAACATCTTCGTAAGCGAATTAACAGCAGGACCATGAATCATTAACCCAGAATCCTTCCAATGCCCATATTTAACTCTTTGATTAATATATTCATCTGCTAAATTAAATCCACCACTAAAGCCTATTTCACCATCAATCACCACGATCTTTTTATGATCACGGTTATTCATCGCTAAAGATAAAACAGGTATAAAAGGATTAAATGCCACACTCTTTATGCCCATTTTTTCAAGTTGACGATCATAATGACGAGGCAACATCGTAAGTGATCCTACATCATCATACATAAATCTCACTTCTACGCCTTCTTTAACTTTCTCTTTAAGAATATCTAAAACACTTTTCAACATTTTTCCTTCATCAACAATAAAAAATTGCATAAAAATGAATTTTTTCGCATTTCTTAAAGATTCCAATAAAGGTTCAAAAGCATCATCACCTAATGAAAAATATTTAAGATCTTGTCCATAATAAGTAGGATATCTTTGTTGATTTAAATAATTCATTTGTCCTTTAATATAAGGATCAGCTACTTCTTCTATAATATCATTTTCAATAATACGTTGATTCTTTATTTGTGTTAAAAAAGCAAATTGTAACCTTTGACTTGGTTTTTTATCTCCTAAAAATACATAAAGAACACCACCTACAAAAGGTACAGCAGCTATTAAAACAAGCCAGGTAATCTTATAAGCACTTGCATCATCCTTATTTATAATATATAAAGCAGCAAGAACGCTAATAAGCTTGAACAAATAGACAAAAAATCTAGATGATCTATGAATCGTCAAAAAGGCAACAAAAACAATAATTAATTGAATTAAAATCAATAAACCTGAAAATAATATTTTATTCGTTAATAACTTCTTAGATTGCTTCATTTTCTTCTCCATAAAAATCATATTTCATCATCACGTAAACTTCACTTAATTGTTGATGCTCATCACTTAAAATATACTTCACTTTTAAATAACGATCATGTTCCATTGTAATAAGTTCTGTAAAGAGTTCTATCATCCCATAATCTGTATGATAATGATTTCCTATCTTTCTATGATAAGAAAGATTTAATAAAGAAGGTCCATTAGCTAATGTCATTTCTTTACCTTTTAAAATAATTTCTATCTTTTGATCATTGTTATAGAAAGTAAATTTCTCTTTATCAAATCCTTTTTCATAGATTCCATCACTTTTAAATTGAACTGTTTCATGATGATCATCATATTTAAATATACTCTTATAATTTACTTTAATATTCTTTTTCATTCTATCACCGTGCATATTATAACATAAAATGGCAAGAATAAAATCGGTGATAAAATGAGACAGTTTATAAAAAGAATTCTTTATTGTTTTATATTTTTCTTCACATTTCTTTTATTGATGTATGTTATTGCCTTTTGTGTAGGAAAACCTGAACTTAATAAAGATCGTTACATAAAGCTTTATGATGATCAAAATAAGATTTTTTATCAAAGTGTCAATAATTATAGTGGGCAATATGTTTCAATTGATGATGTTAGTCCTTATTTTTTAAAAGCAATTGTTGCTATTGAAGATAAACGTTTTTATAGTCATCATGGGTTTGATTATGTCGGAATTTCCCGGGCAATAAAAACAAATGTCCTAAAAAGGAAAACTTCTCAAGGTGCTAGCACAATAACCCAACAATACGCTCGTCTTCTTTATTTAACAAATGAAAAGACTTGGTCTCGTAAAGTAAAAGAAGCTTTTTTTACTTTACAATTAGAAACGCATTTATCAAAAAAGGAAATTTTAGAAGGTTATATCAATAATGTCTATTTTGGACATGGAATTTATGGCATTGAAAATGCTTCCCAGTATTTCTATGGTAAAAAAGCAAAAGAATTGACTTTAAATGAAGCAAGCATGTTAGCAGGGGTTGTCAATGGTCCCCAATATTATTCACCAATTTTAAACAAAGAAAGAGCTAAACAAAGACAAAGTCTTGTTTTAAAAGCTATGTATGATAATCAAATGATTACTCAAAGTATTTTAGAGGCCACTCAAAAACAAACTCTTAATTTAGCAAGTGAACATTCACTTAATGAAAATATGTCTACTTATTATTATAAGGATACTGTTTTAGAAGAATTAGAGGAATTAGGTTTTTATAATAATCAATATTTAAATAAAGGATTAAATATTTATACTTCTTTTAACAGTGAATATCAAAATACTTTAAATGATCTTATTAAAGAAAAGAAAATACAAGGTGATCTACAATGCGCTTTTACGGTTGCAAATCCTAAAACCAATCAATTACAAGCCTTGATTGGTGGTAAAGATTACGCTAATTCTCAATATAATCGTGCTATACATGCTTCTAGACAAATAGGAAGTACAGTGAAACCTTTTCTCTATTATTTAGCCTTAGAAAACGGATTTAACCCCTCTACACGTTTTCTATGCGAACCAACGACCTTTAAATTAAGTAACAATACAACTTACTCTCCTGCTAATTTTCATCAAAAATATGCTTATCAAGAAATCACACTTGCTCAAGCTATTGCTGTCAGCGATAATATTTATGCTGTAAAAACACATTTATTTTTAGGTACAGAAAATCTTAGAGATTTTCTTAAATCCTATGGAATCAACGCTAAAAACAACGCCTCTTTAGCACTTGGAACAGTTAATACAAACATTTATAATCTTTCAAATATCTACTGTAATATTGCTTCTGGTGGTAAATATCAACATCTTTATACCATTGAAAAAATCGTTGATCATCAAGGAAAAACTATTTATCAACATAAAAATCAAAGAATTCAAAATTTGAACAAAGAAAGCTGTTTAATCCTCAATCAATTATTAACAGGAACCTTTAATAAACAATTTTCAACTTATTTAAATGCAACAATGGAAAATTATCAAACCAAATATAAAGTTGCCTGTAAAACAGGAAGTACAGATTATGATAATTTGATTGTTGCTTATAATCCTAATATCCTCATTAATGGTTGGGTAGGCTATGATGATAATCGAAAAATAGAAAACAGTCAGGAAAAAGTACTTGCTAAAGAAGTGGCGATTAATTTTTTAAATAAAGAAATCAAAAAAGAAAGTTGGTATAAATTAACATCTAAATTAAATGCTATTGCTATTAATCCTATCTCTGGAAATATTGATGAAACAGGGATTGTTTATTGGTTTAGAAAAGGGACTCCTTGATATCTTGTTCATTATCCTATAGAATGGATATGGTGATGAAAATGTTTAAAAATTCTTTTTGGGGAATATTAAAAAAAGGTTATTGGGATAGTGAAAATACAGATGAAGTTTTTGAACCAATTATTAATTTTTTAGTAAATCATAAAGATCAATATATTTTTGATTTTCATGATTTAATGTCTGAATTTCTATATGAATTAGATCGTAAAGAAATCTATGAACATAGTATCAATCAAGAACAATTTAATGAGGAAGATTTCTTAAATCAAAGAGCTTATGTTCTTACAAATGGTAATAAATATTATCATGATATCATTTCCCTCATTAAACCACTAGATGGTGAATTAAAATGTCCACAGCTTTTAACGCTTCCAGCAAAAGCTTGGTCTATCAAAAACAACAAATCTATCGAAAAATATCCACATACACCTAAATATAATATTCAAGCAAAAAGCAATACCAAATATTGGTAAAAAAAGAGGATTTTTGAAATCCTCTTTTTAGATACTTCATTATATATAGACATTATTAAAGAATTTGGAGTGCTTGGTGTATGAGATGTGTATTTCTTTAACTTTTAATCGCAACAATTATATCTTGTCTATACATATTAAATGTACCATGTATAGACATGAATATCAATCGTTTTATAAAAAAAGAGAAGAATTTCTTCTTCCCTAAATAACATCATATCCTGCTTGTTTGACAGCAGATATGATCACTTGATCATCAACATCTCGATCATAGACAACATGTGCTTCTTCTTTTTTTAAGTTCACTTGTGAACTTACGCCTTCAATAGCATTAATTGCACGTGTTACATTAGCCACACAATGTTGACAAGTCATACCTTTAATTTTAAATACTTTTTCTTTAATAATTGGATTGTCTAATTTTTTATCTTCTAAAGCTTGATAGATTTCTCCACCACCGCCACAACAAGAACTTTCACCCTTCATGTGTTTTCTTGTTGATTTTAAAGCAATACCAACAACCACCACTAATATAAGAACGATAATAACATTAGCCATAATTACCTCCTGTTATTTTCTTTTCTTCTTAATTTTTTGAACAAGTGTGTAAATAGAAACACCTATTAAATAAATAACAAGTACTCCTAAAAACATATAGAAAGTCGAACCACTTACATTACCCATGATTATGTCTCTCTTTCATTTTCTTTTGATCTCTATAATAATCATCTAAAGGAGATGAACATTGACTACACCCTGCACAAATACCACTACACTTATGTCCATCTTTCTTTCTAAAGAAATGTGTATAGATGACCCATGCACAATAGGTAACAATTAATAAAACAATAATCACATTAGCCATAATAATACCTCCTTTAATTTATAAAAATCCGGAGTAATTCCGGATTTTATTATGCTTCAACTGATCTTGTAGAATAAACTTTTTGATCTTTATATGGATCAGGTCTAAATAACATGTATAACATGAATGCAAGAACAACGAATGCAACAACTGTCCAGAATCCAAATGTTCCATATAATACTAATGAACCAATTTGATATACCATTAATGAAACAGCGTAAGCAAATACGTTTTGGAAGATAATTGCAAACCAGAACCATCTTCTATCATTCAATTCGTTAGCCATTGTTGAAATAGCAGCTAAACATGGTGAATCTAATAAGTTAAAGATTAAGAATGATAATGCAGCCATTGCAGTTGGGAACCATTGAGCAACACCAGCAGCAACGTTAACAGCATCTTCAGTATCTCCAGCAACATTAGCTAATACACCCATTGTAGAAACGATTGCTTCTTTAGCTGAGAATCCAGTTAATGATGAAGCAACTGATTGCCAGTTACCAAATCCAAGTGGAGCAAAGATTGGAGCAATAACATTACCAATAACAGCGATTAAACTATTAGCAGTATCATCAACCATACCAAATGATCCACCTTCAAATCCGAATGTAGATAAGAACCAAATAACGATACAAGCAACAACTAAGATTGTACCAGCTTTAATTAAGAATGCTTTTAATCTTTCCCATACGTGTAATAATACAGTTTTAACACTAGGAATATGATATTCTGGTAATTCCATTACGAATGGAGCAGGTTTACCAGAGAATGGTTTTGTTTTCTTTAAGATAATAGCAGAAACTAATACAGCAACAATACCTAAGAAATACATTGCAGGAGCAATCATTCCTCCAGCTTCCCAACCAGCAACTTTACCAGCCATAACTCCACCTAATAAAGCGATAACAGGTAATTTTGCACCACAAGGAATAAATGTAGCAGTCATAATAGTTAAACGTCTATCATTATCTTGTTCGATTGTTTTAGATGCCATAATAGCTGGAACACCACAACCAGAACCAATTAATAATGGAATAAAGCTTTTTCCAGATAAACCGAAATATCTAAATACTCTATCCATGACGAATGCAATACGAACCATGTAACCACAATCTTCTAAGATTGATAAGAATAAGAATAAGATTGCCATTTGAGGTGCGAATCCGATAACTGCACCAACACCACCGATGATACCATCAACGATAACAGCAGATAATAAACCACTTGCTCCAACTGAACTTAAGAATCCAGATACAGCATCTTGAATAGCTACAACAAAGACATCATTTGTCCAGTCAGTAACAAATGTCCCAACAGTTGTAACTGAAATATAGTAAACAATATACATGATTAATAAGAAAATAGGAATCCCTAAGAATCTGTTTGTTACAATTTTATCAATTTTGTCAGAAATTGTTAATTTTTCTTTTGGTTTTTCAACAGTTGTTGAAATTATTTTTTGAATATAAGTATAACGACCATCAGTAACAATACTTTCCATATCGTCATCTAATTCAGTTTCTAAATCTTTTCTTAATGCATCAATAGTAGTTTTAGCTTGAGCATCTAAAACAATATGATTCATTACTTTTTCATCATTTTCTAAAACTTTAACAGCATACCATCTTTTTTTGTTAGCAGCAATTGTTTCAGATAAAGTAGGAACAACAGTATCAATTGCTTTTTCAAGTTTTTCACTGAAAATAGCTCCTGGTAATTGATGTTCACCTTGTTTAGCAACTTTAACAGCTTCAGCAATTAATTCTTTTAAACCTGTTCCTTTTAAAGCAGAAGTTTCAATAATAGGACATCCTAATACCATTGATAAACGTTTAGTGTCAATTTTTAAACCTCTTTTTTCAATTAAGTCTGCCATATTTAAAGCAACAACTACTGGAACCCCAGTTTCAATTAATTGAGTTGTTAAATATAAGTTTCTTTCAATATTAGTAGCGTCAACTAAGTCAATAATGACATCTGGATCTTCATTTAAAAGAAAATCACGGCTGACAACTTCTTCTAATGTATAAGGAGATAAAGAATAAATACCTGGTAAGTCAACAACAGTAATATTATCTTCTTTGTTTCCTTTTACTTTTCCTTCTTTCTTTTCTACAGTAACACCTGGCCAGTTACCAACATATTGATTAGCACCTGTTAATGCGTTAAACATTGTTGTTTTACCACAGTTAGGGTTACCTGCAAGCGCAAATTTAATATTCATTTTTTACTTTCCCCCTCCGTTATTCAACTTCAACACATTGTGCATCGTTTTTTCTAACTGATAATTCATAACCTCTTACAGTAATTTCAACAGGATCTCCAAGAGGAGCAACTTTTCTAATATATAATTCTACCCCTTTAGTGATACCCATATCCATAATACGTCTTTTGTAAGCTCCATCACCTTCAATTTTCTTAACAGTGACAGTGCTACCAACTTCTACTTCATTAAGTTTCACAACACTTCCCCCTTTTCTACACCATGATACGTTTTGCCATATCTTCATTAATAGCAACGCGAGAATCCTTGATATTAACAATCACATTTCCCCCGATTGCCGAAACAACAGAAACTTCAGTGCCAACAACAAAACCAAGATTATTTAAAAATCTTCTTGTTTCTTCGTTACCACCAATTCTTTTGATTTCACCGGTTTCTCCTATGTTTAACATTGTTAACGGCATCATACTTACCTCCTCAAGAATTTGTCCTCGCTAACCACATTAGGTTATGCTAATTTGATTAGTATTTGCTAACTATAAGATATAAAATATAGTTAGACTTATCTAACTTCAAATAGAATATACTTCATTTTAAAATAGATGTCAACCCTCTTTCAACAATTTACAATGTGCTTATTCATTGCTTATCTCGGTTAAAATATGATATAATACAGTAAGAGGTGATGCGCATGAATTTACAAGAATCAGGAGAAATGTATTTAGAAACGATTCTCGTCTTATCGAAAAAGAATAAAGATGTTCGTTCTATTGATATTGCAAGAGAACTTAATTATTCCAAACCGAGTGTTTCTCGTGCTATTGGTTTATTAAAAAAAGATGAATATATTATCGTAGATAGTAAAGGTTATATCGAATTAACTGATAAAGGTGCCGAAGTAGCAAACACAATTTATGATCGTCATGACACATTATCTTCATTTTTTGAAAGCATTGGTGTTTGCCACGATACCGCTGTTAATGATGCATGTCGAATTGAACATGTTATTTCTACTGAAACAATGAATAAAATCAAAGAACACATGAAACAAAAATAACTCTTCCTAGGAAGAGTTTTTATTTTATAAACAAAAAAAGGTAAGTGATCTTACCAAACTTTTGCTTCCCTTAATAATCTTATGATAGGAAAAAGGAATTTGGCTAATTTAAGTTAAATAATCATAAGACAATTAAACGAATAGTATTGCAGCAACGATGACACTAATTTGTAAAGCAAGAGCCATCAAGCTGCGCTTGAATTTCTTTTTCATAGCTCTTCAACCTTTCTGTGGGTTATCCCTCGCTAACTACAACTATATGTTAGCATAGGCTAACCTATATGTCAATAAATATTACATACTTTTTTATATTTATTCTTTTTATCATTTATTGAACTAAAATCTTTATAATATATCTTTTCTAAAAAGATTCATGTATAATATTTATAATAAAACTCAATAAAGAAAGAGAGGTGAAAGTATGCCAAGACCTGGAACTAGTGGAGGAGGTCATCGTTCATCTGGAGGACATTCAAGTGGTCGTGTAGGTGGTGGACACCATGTTGGAAGTTCATCAAGGAGACCAACAGGAGGTTCTTCATTTAATAGAGGACCATCTTTTGGAGGTGGCTATCACCATGAACCCCCACCACCAAGACCACCGAGAAGAGGTTATTATGGTTATCGTAGAAATACTTATACACACTCATCGAGTGGCTTAGGAACATTAATTGCCTGTATTATTATTTTTGCAATCATTATTTTTAGCTTTTTTATGATAAGTAATGATCATAGTGATGTTACTTCGACTATTAATCGAGAAAAAATAGAAAATCCAGTTGCTTATGATAATAACTGTATTAAGGATGAACTAGGCTATATCGAAAATCAATCAAAGCTTTCTAAAAATCTTAAAAACTTCTACAATAAAACAGGAATCCAACCTTATATTTATTTAAAAAGTTATGATGAAAGCCTAACAAGTGATAATCAAAAAGATGAATATGCTCAAACATGGTATTCAGAAAACATCGATAATGAAGATACCTTCTTATTTGTTTACTTTGAGGAACAGAACTCTAATGAAATAGGCTATATGGCTTATGTCAATGGTAAACAAGTCACATCGGTAATGGATAGTGAAGCTATTGATATTTTTTGGAATTACATAGATCGTTATTGGACAGATAGTTCATTATCGACTGTAGATGTTTTTACAAAAACATTCGATTCAACAGCTAAAACAATTATGAAAAAATCAACAACCTCTAAAGATATCATTAAAATTATTTGTATTATTGTAGGTATTGTCATTGTTATCGGTGGAATTATTTATATTTTACGTATGAAATTCAAACGTGATAAAGAAAAAGCAAAAGAAACAATTGAAATTTTAAAAACACCTCTTGATAAATCTGATGATTTAAGAGATAAATACTTAAATGAAGAAGGGAAAGAATAATTATGGGAATTTTAACAAGATTTACTGATATTATGAAAAGCAATATTAATGCCTTATTAGACAAATGTGAAGATCCAGCTAAAATGATTGATCAAACATTAAGAGATTTAAGAGAAGATCTTGCTGAAGTCAAAAAAGAAACAGCAAACATTATTGCTGATGCTAAAAGTGCTGATCGACAAGTTAAAGAATGTGAAGAAGAGATCACTAAATATACAACTGCTGCACAAAATGCATTAAAAGCAGGTAATGAAGATGATGCAAGAACATTGATTGCTAAAAAACAACAATATGAAAGCAATCTTGTTTCATACAAAAAAACACAAGAACTCACTCATGCCAATGCTGATAAAATGCGTCAAATGCATGATAAATTAGTAAACGATATCGAAACATTAGAAGCAAGAAGAGATGCTATTAAAGCAACAGTTGCTTCTGCTAAAGCTCAAGAACATATTAATAAAATTGTTTCTGGTGGAGATAAAGCAAAATCTTCTATGGAATCATTTGAACGCTATGAAAAGAAAGCTGAAAAAATGTTAGATGCTGCAACTGCTGAAGCTGAATTAAATGCACATACAAGTGCTGCTTCTACTCTTGCTGATAAGTATACATCAAACGGTAGTGACGCTTCTGTTGAAGATGAATTAGCTGCTATGAAAGCAAAACTTGGATTATAATATAAAAACTGTAAAGATACTCATATTTTATTTATGAGTATTCTTTACAGTTTTTTATTTATATAAGATTCTTTATAAAATAATATACATGTATTATTTTTTCTTGCTAATTCTGCTTTCATTTTAAAGAAGCAATCCTTTGTGCATAATCATCACTATTAAATATATAACTTCCAGCAACTAATACATCAACACCTGCATCTTTACATTTTTTTCCTGTTGTTTCGTTGATTCCACCATCTACTTCAATTAAGTAGCGATCATTATTTTCTTTTCTTCTAGTATCTAAATCTTTAATTTTGGCTAAAGCAATTTCTTTAAAGGATTGCCCACCAAATCCAGGTTCAACAGACATGACTAAAACGACATCTAATAAAGATAAATAATCTTGGATTGTATCAACTGGTGTATTTGGTTTAATACTTATTCCTACTCGGACACCATTTTCTTTAATATGATGAATAAGTACTAAAGTGTCTTCTTTATTGTCCATTGCTTCAATGTGGAAAACAATAAGGTTTGCTCCACTTTTAATAAATTCATTGACATACTTTTGAGGTTCACTGATCATTAAATGAACATCTAAAAATAAATTTGTCACTTTAGAAACATCTTCTAAAATACTATATCCAAAAGAAATATTCGGAACAAAATGTCCGTCCATAACATCATAATGAAGCCAATCAGCTTTTCCATTTTCAACTTTTTCTATATCATCTTTCAAGCATGTAAAATTTGCTGAAAGAAGAGAAGGTGCAACTTTAACCATATTATTTCTCCTTTTTCTCAATCTCTACATCGTTATTCTTTTAACGAATTTATAAAATCAGCTCTATTCGCTATTTTTTTAATTTCATTTATAATATTCTTATTCGATACAAGATCATATATTTCCAAAACAATTTGATTAAATTCAGACTCCATATTATTAGGAACAGCTAACATCACTATCATATCAACATAATTATTTCCCCATTTAATAGGATTTGTTAGGGTCATTATAATAATACTTGTATTAATAACAGTTGCCGGGTCCCCATGCGGTAATGCAACACTATTTTCTAAAACTGTATCACCTAGTTCTTCTCTTTTATATACAGATTCTCTAAATCCACTTTTAACTGCTTTATTTTGTTGTAATATATCAATCATAAAATCTATACATTCTTTTTTTGAATTTAATGCAGATTTAAAAAATAGATATTTTGGTTTAATATATTTTTTCAAAGTAGATAGTTTTATTTTATTACTTTTTATTGTTTCATTAAGCCTTGGAGTTTTAATAAAAACATTTTTTGCATATACATCAAAAATATTTGCATAATCAATATTATCTAAAAATGGACTTACTTTTACAACTGGTATTTGTGAATTAAAATATTCACTAGTTGTACTAATTATAAGATCTACATTATTCATATTAATCTGTTTCAAATTACTTAAACTGCAGGATTGAATATCATCATATTTAGGAAGGACAGATCGTAATCTATTAACGATATATTTTGATGATGCTATTCCATATGGACAAATAACTAGAATTTTATGAGATACTGCAGATTTATTAATAGCAATTTGAAAATATATAGTAATAAAAGAAACTTCATCATCTGTTAAAATACAGTCAAATGTACTTTCAATAATTGATAAAACATACCATGAAACTGTAAATAAAGGTAGATATCTTGTTTTTATCTCACATAAAATAGGATTAACAATATTAACACCATTTTTTAATCTCATAATCATTGCAGGAATATGTTGATATAATTGTTTTTCTAATTCATCTCTATTAGATATTACTATATTTTCTGTTTTTTCTAATCGATTAATTATTTCATTTATAAGCAGATGGTATTTGCTTTTATCAACATCTATCTTTGTCATTCTATACGATGCTAAATACTTAGTAAGAATTATTTTATCTTCACCTGTTAAATGAATATCCGCCTTTTCTTCTAAGTATTCAATAATTCTTTGTACAAATGGATAATCTGAAATAAACAACATTCCGTCTGTATTAATATATTCTTCGTCACCTATATGATAACCATGTTTATTTCTATAGATAAATACAAGTAAAGTAACAGTGAAAGCATTTTTATAATAATCAGTTATTTGAATATTATTAAATGAAATTATATCATTAAACACCTCTAAGATTAAATCATACAAATCATTTCCAAAAAAATCTACAAATGGAACTTTATGGAACGTAATTGTATTTAATAAATAATCTATTGCTGCAGATTGAATATTAAATTCTGAACCTACAGCAATAATTTTTTTATCTGTTGTTTTAAATGAAACATGAAATTGTTTTAAATAACTTTTTGTAAGATAATCTAAATCATTTAAAATAGCCGTTTTACTAACATAGTATTCTTCAGCAATATTTTGAAGTGAAACACCTTTTCCTTTTACAATAATATTAATAAATAGATTTCTTCTACGAACATCTATGTCAAATTTATTGTCTGTTTCAATTTCTTTTAAAGTATTAGCTTTTTCTAATGCTTTATTGATATCTTGTTTTTTACCAATAACTTTTATTCCACGATAAGGCCTTTTATCTATTTCTAAATTATAGGATTTCAACTCATCTCGTAATACATTAATATCAATATAAATTGTTTTAGGAGTAACGTCAAACTTATCTGCCAATATTTGAGCAGGAACATAATCATCCTGTACTAACAAATAATTTAATATTTTTAGTTGTCTCGTTTTCATATTTGCCTCCTCTATGTTAATATAATTAATATTTTACTTTCTAACTATTTACCAACATTTTTATTCAATCGATCACCAACTTCTCCACTAGGATGATTGACTAAAAATACCTCTTGTGAAAATGAAGTGTTTTTTTCAAGATAAATAGCAATAGCATCAAACAACGAAATAACCGCTAATGTACTCGCTGTTGCTAACATATTATAAGCATCTGGTTCTTTTTCAATTTTAACCTTTAAAAATAAATCTGCAACTTTACAAATACTTGAACTTTCATTTTCCCCAACATAAACCAAATAAGCACCTTTACTTTTAACATTTCCTACAAAAGACACAAGCTCATTCGTATTACCACCTTTTGAAATAACAATGAAAATATCATTTTTATCTACAACACCTAATCCTCCATGTACTGCATCCGAAGGATTCACATAAAATGCTTTTTGATTTATCACTTGAAATGTATGTACAATTTTTTTTGCAGCCATTGCTGATGTACCACAACCAGAAACAAATATATTTCCTTCATTATCCTTTATTTTTTCAATTAATGTTTCAACACTTCTATAATCTAAATAATGAGAAAGTTTTTTTAATTCTTCACTTTCAGCATCAATAACAAACTGAATATCTTTTTCTAACATTGTTTATTCCCCCATTACCATAATATTGCACATTCTATTTCTTTCTCTTGTCTGATCAAAATCCACAAAATAAATTGAACCTACTTCACCAATTAAAAGTTTACCATCTCTAACAATAAAACTTTCACTTGCTCCTAGCAAATCAGAGCGCAAATGACCATCTGTATTCAACATTGTCCACTCTAAAGCAGGATAATTAGGATCTGTTTTTGCCATTCCATATTTAATATGTTCTGGTCCAGGGCTATGATATTGTCCTTCGGTTGTTTGTGTCGGTATAATCTTTTCTAATACTTCATTTAAATCTACTTGTAATAAATCATCCCCATAGTAATTTACATCATGCATATATTCATCAAAATATACTGAACAAGTTGTATGAGGTGAAGAAACAATAACAACACCGTTATTTATTTGACTTTTTTCAAATATTTTTTTAACATCACTTGTTATATTATGATATGACGGTCTATTTGAAACTGTTTTTAATTTAAGTTGTTCATGCAAAAATTTCATTTTAAAATTTTCTCCTTTAAAGATACATACACCGCTTCAGCACCAAATCCAGTTAATAATTGTACGCCCATAATTACTTTATCCTTAATATCATCTGGAACTTGTGTTGTTGATAGTACAATATCATATTCTCCATTTTTTATAGATTCTAATTCTTGTCCAACAGCTGATTGTTTAATTTCCACTTGATTTTCTAATCCTTCTTCTTTTAACCATCTGTTAACTTTTGTTCTTACAACTGTTGAAGTAGCATGACCCGCTCCACACATAATAAGTAATTTTTTCATAATATTTATCCTTTCACGCAATTATTTTATGCATTAAATTTTTTTATCTTATTTACATAGAATAATAATCCTAAAATAACAACTGTAATAATTAAAATTCCTGGAAGTGAAAATACTTGTCCAATAAATACCATTAATGCATTTGGCCATAATCCTGCTGAAACATAAGATACCAGTCCACTTGATCCAACACTATATTGTGCTAATTGATAAGCTTTAGTTAATGCAGGAGCTAACCATGTTGCTAAATAAAGCATTGATGCAGAATAAATTCCACATCCAATAACTGATCTTAAAATATTTCCTTTAAATGCTGCTACCATACAAGATAATGCAAATACTAATGTTGGTAAATCGCCAAAAGGTAAGATTTTATTTCCTGGTAATACTACTGAAATAAAGAGTGTTACTGGAATTAATAATAGTGCTGTTGCCATAACTGCTGAGTTTCCAACTGTTAATGCTGCATCCATTCCAATATTAACAACTTTACCATGTAAATATTTTTTACAAAATTCTTGAGTTCCTTCAGCAATTGGAGTTAAACCTTCCATAAACATTCCAACCATTTTTGGAAGAATTTTTAATACCGCTGCCATTTGAACCCCTAATGTCATGAATCCACCAAAATCATAACCAGCTAATAAACCAATTACTACACCAATTACAAACCCAATAATAATAGGATCACCAATTAATCCAAATTTTTCTTGAATTGTTTCTGGATCAACATCTAAATCTTTTAATCCAGGAATTCTATCAAAAAGCCAATTTAGAGGTACTGCTAAAACCATACCAGACAATGCCATTAAATGCGTAATCGCAATTCCTGGGAAATTAAAGAATTTACTTAATAACGGTTGTGATAAATCCGCAAGTAGCAACTGTAATAAAAACCCTGGAATCATTGCAATTGCACCATATACATAATTACCTGTAATGCCCCAAACCATAACACCAATTAATGCTGGTTGCCATAAATTCCAAACATCTACATTTAATGTTTTTGTAATTCCTGTCCAAACTAAAATTAAATTTAAAATAAATGCTACAGGAATAATCAATACTCCTAATGTTGTAGAAAAGCTTAATGGTCCTGCTGTTCCACTACCCAAATCCATAATACTTAATGTCAAACCATAATTTTTTACCATAAGTTTAATTGCAGGTCCTAATACCTCTTGTAAAAAACCTGTAACCATATTTAAACCTATAAAACCAATTCCTACTGTAATACCTGCTATAATAGCTTTTGAAGGTTTAACTCTTACGATTAATCCTAAAATGATAATAATAATAGGAATAAACACAACTGAGCCTAAACCAATAAACCAAGTTACTGCATCCGCAATCATATTTATTTCTCCTTAACTATTTAATATTTTTTCTTTGTAATATATTTTTAAATGTTTCAATATTATCACATTCATCTAATTCTTTCATAAGCACTTGATCACTAAACATTTCCATTAATTTTGTCAATGTTTCTGCTTGTTCGTGAGGGGCAGACATAGCAATCATAAACACCAATGTGACTGGAATTTTCTCATCATTATTTGCCATATTTTTAAAATACACCGGCTCTTTTAATGAGACAAATTCTATTTGTGATCTATTTACATAATCTGAATCTGTATGAGGGATAGCTACACAATATTTTCCCGTATTCAATCCTGTAGGAAATTCATTTTCTCTTTTTAATACATTTTCTAGAAAATTCTTTTTCACTACTCCTCTTTGATATAACTCATTTGCAGCTATTTCAATCACTTCTTCAGCCGAACTAGCTAAAATGTGAAATTGTGCAATCTTTTCATTAAAAAACATGTATACTCCTCTCTTTTTATCTGCTAAACTGCGTCCAGTTTAAGTCTCCCGTCAAAATCTATGTACATTATTTTTTTGACACTTAAATCTTATCATCACTTTAAATTGTAAGCAATTACACACTAGGTTCATAATATTCTACACATTAAGAAAATTTCCATATTAAATGTTAACCTTTTTTTATTTTTATTTAAGATTAAGTACAAAAATAAATTTTATTACATCATAATTTTGTATTATAATATTTTCGAGGTGAAACCATGAATAAAAATAATTATCATACCCATACCACGAGATGCTATCACGCTAGTGGAAAAGATGAAGAATATGTAAAAGCAGCCATTAAAGCTGGCATCAAAGAATTAGGATTTTCTGATCATACACCTTGGCATTATGATTCTTCTTTTAAAGCAACAATGCGTATGCCTGAAAGTCAATTAGATGATTATATTGAAAGCATTCGTTATCTTAAAGAAAAATATAAAGATCAAATTTCTATTTTAATTGGATTAGAATGTGAATATTTTGAAAGATATATGCCTTGGCTTGAAAAGATGTTAAAAGATAAACAAATTGATTACATTATTTTAGGAAATCATTACTATCAAACAGATGAACTTCATCAATACTTTGGAAGTCCTGTCAATGAATACTATTTAAAAGCTTATGTAGATCATTGTATTAAAGCAATCGATACAGGTCTTTATAGTTATATAGCTCATCCTGATCTTGTTTACTATGATAAAGATTCAAAACTTTATCAAGAAGAAATGTCACGTTTATGTGCTTATGCTAAAGAAAAAAATATGCCTTTAGAATTTAATCTTTTAGGGTTTATGTCTGGTAGACATTATCCTAATGAATCTTTTTGGAAAATTGCTAGTAAGTATCAAAATAAAGCCATCATTGGTTTTGATGCCCATAGCCCTGATGCCCTTTTAAAAGACGATATCTATCAACAAGCCTTCAATTATCTTTCTTCTTTAGATGTTGAACTGATTGATACTATTAAGACATTAAAAAAATAAGGACAATGTCCTTACAAAAAAACTATCAAGAATCTAAAACAGATCTTGATAGTTTTTATTAACAAGTTCAATTGCTTGTTTTCCTGAAATATGTTCAATAGTAATTTCTATGCAACAAAGAGCTTTCCATTCTCTCTGTATTTCTTTTTCAACAGTAACTTCATCTTCATTATATTTCAAACCTAATGTTTCAATCGCATGATAGATTTCATCATCTTCTTGTAAGATTCTTGCTTTCCCAAAAAGAATGACACTTCTAAAATAGGTTGTTAATTCTTCTTCAATGACATCTTCTTGATCAATAATACTCATTGATACTTTCGGATTATTCTTAATAGCATCTATTTTATGTCCTTCTTTAGCACCATGAAAATAGATTTTCCCATCTTCATAAACAAAATTCATCGGTACTGAATAAGGATAACCATCATCCCCTGATAAAGCAAGCGTGGCTGTTTTGGCACGTCTTAAAATATCTAAACATTGTTTTTCAGTTAGCTCTTGTTTTTTTCTTCTAATTTTTCTAAACATATCATCACCTATATTTCTAATGTAAAGAATTTATGTAAAATATCTTTTGTTACTTCTCTATTTTCTTTATTCACTAAAATTGTCAGATGATCTCCTAAATGTAAAACGGTATCCCCACGAGGAACAATTTCTTCAATTCCTCGATTAATTGAAATAATGACACATTCTTTCGGTAAGCCTAAATCTTTAATTGGTTGATCTAAACAACATGAACCAAGTTCAATTGAATAATGAAGAATTTCTTTTTCTTCAAGTGAAATTTCATGATTGCTATTTTTGATCATACGGTTTAATAAACTATGATAAATAGGTTCACATCTTAGCATATTTGCTACAATATAGCCGACAAAACTACATACAGCAATTGGTAAAAATTGTGATAAACTACCACACATTTCAGCAATTAAAACAATGCCTGTAATCGGTGCACGAACAATACTTGCAAAAAGTCCTGCCATCGCTACAACTATAAAGTTATTAAAATACATAGCTGGTACACCACAATAAGTTGTAACAACAAGAGCATATCCACAACCTATTAAACTTCCAAGAACTAATAGTGGAAAGAAAATACCTCCAGGAGCTCCTGATCCAAAAGAAATCAATGAAAAAATAAATTTCATAGCCAAGAGCAATAAAACAGAACTTAAAACATAATTTCCTTCATGAAGTAAATCAATAATATGATGTCCTCCACATAAAACATCTGGATAGAAAATCATAAAGCCAATAGAAATAATTAAAGGAATATAAATTTTTTGATTATTCTTTAAAAAAGTGATTTTATCATAAAGTTTTAATGTAAACATTGTTGTTTTATTATAAAGCACACCTAATAAACCTGCAATAATTCCTAAGATGATTAAAAATCCATATTGACCTAAAGGCAAACTTTCAACAAGTGGAAAATAAAGAGATGGTGTCATCCCAAAAATATTTTTACTAATAAAATCTCCTGTAAGTGAAGCAACCATAACAGTTACTAAGGCAAGTGGTGAAAAGTTTTTATGAATTTCTTCTAAGGCAAACAAGACACCAGCTAATGGTGCATTAAATGCAGCCGAAAGCCCTGCTGCTGCCCCACATGTCAAAAGATACTTTTCTTCTAATTTCATTCTTTTAAATACAGAAGCTAGTCCTTTTCCAATCATAGCTCCTAATTGAATACTTGGCCCTTCTCTACCAAGAGATAAACCGCCAACTATTGAAAGTGTTCCTGCTATCATTTTAGCAAGGATGACCTTATACCATTTTTCGTCTATTTGATCAATCATTTCAGCTTCTACCTGTGGAATTCCACTTCCTGAAATATAAGATTCATATTTTAATAATTTAGAAATAATAAAACCAATCATTAAAATACAAATGATCCAAATACATAAATGAAATGTATTATTTTTAATATAATCGACAACAAAATAGGCAATCTTTTCACCATAAGATAACATCAATCTATAAATAACTGCCACAACCCCTGCTAATATACCAACAATAAAGCCTTCTAATAATACAATATTATCAAATCGACTTTTTGAACTTAAAAAACGTGCAATTGAAAACTCTTTTCTTTCCATAACTCTCCTCCCAATTCGATTTTTATTATAACACTTTGTCAAAAAAAAAAGAAACTGTACCATGATTTCTGTATGGTTAATGAATATAGTTTTTCATAATAATACAATAAGCACCTAATAAGCTTAACCCTATTAATCCCATATAGACCATATACTTGGTATGATCGCCTGTTTTTACTTTTGTATTTGTATTTTCTTTTTTCGTTTCTTGTGATGTTTCTATTTTAATGTTTTGTAATTCTGGGGTCATTTCTAAAACGTTAGAATACCAAATAGTACCTCCTTCTAATTCATCAACATTTATTGACTCAAGAGGAAGATCAATTGTTTTCCCATTAATGATTAGCTTTGTATTTTTATCAAAATAGTAATTTTCATTATATCCTTTATCATTTAATTTAAGATATATACTATAGACATATTTTGTATTTTCTTTAAAGGAATCAATAAGATTTCCCCAGCTTCCTTTTTGGCTACCATAGCGTTTATTCCAATATGATGAAGAAGTAATACCACCTAACCCTCCTAAAAAAAGAAATAAGACAAGTCCTGTTATAAGTGTAAGAGGATAGATTGGATGTAAATAAAAAATGGTAATCAGTCCAATAATAGTGGTACTGATTACGATACATATTTTACGAGATAATCCTTTAAAATAACGATTATATAAGGGATATAAAATAAATCCTAGATAACTCATTCCTAATACATAATTTTGTGATAAAACAACTCTATTTTCAGAAACTAAAAGAGAAATCATGTCAACAAATAAATACTCCATTCCTGGAAAAATAAAAGTAAAGATTGACATCAATGCGATTGCTTTTAGATAATTACTTCTTTCTTTAAACGTATTCAAAACATCATCTCCTTTTTTTCAGTTTCTTAAAATAAAACATTTTTTAAGAATTACAATTTATAAAAAAGAGAGGTTGCCCTCTCTCGCACTATTCTTCTGTTGCTTCGTCTTTTTCATCATAGTAATTTCTTACCAATGATTGTGTTTTTCTAATATGTTTTTCTACATTTGCTTTTGCAAGTGCTTTATCTTTCTTTACAATCGCTTCATAAATTTCTTTATGTTCTTGTGCTGCTTCAATTAAACGATTTGGTTGTTTAATTGAATGTCTGGAAGTAACATGAATATAATAGTTAATATCTGACAATAATTGTTCAAAATATTGTGAATGAGTTGCTCTATAAATAGCTTCATGGAAATCAATGTTTACTTCTGTAAATCTTTCTTGATCATTTTTTTCAGCATAGAATTCTAATAAATCATAGATTTCTTTAATTCTATCTAATTCTTCTTGAGTAACACGATCAATAGCAAGTTGTACAGATAAACTTTCTAAAACAACACGAATTTCTAACATATCATCAATATCTCTTGATGAAAAACCTAATACATAAACTCCTTTATTAGGAATACTTTTAACTAATCCTTCTAACTCTAATTGTTTTAAAGCTTCTCTAATAGGTGTTCTAGAAATATTTAGTTCTTTAGAAAGAACAACTTCATTTAATTTTTGTCCTTTTTCATATTCTTCATTTAAAATCTTATCTCTTAAAATACAAAAGATACGATGTCCTAAGGAACCATGTCCTGCATTTTCTAAAATATTTTTTTTCATACTATAACCTATCTATAATTGCTTGCGTGAATTCCTTTGTAGAAGCATGTCCACCAATATCACACGTTACAATTTTTCCCTCTTCTACGACTTTTGAAAGTGCATCACGTAGTCTATTTGCTTGATCATTTTGTCCTAAGGCTTCTAACATTAAAGCAAACGCTAAAAGAAGAGCACTTGGATTGGCAATGCCTTGTCCTGCAATATCAGGAGCACTACCATGAACAGCTTCATAAATACGGTATTCATCTCCAATATTTCCACTAGGAGCAAATCCTAATCCACCTACTAAACCTGCACATAAATCAGAAACAATATCTCCATATAAATTAGGAGCAACCAATACATCAAATGTTTCTGGTCTTAAAACAAGCTGCATACACATATTATCAATGATTACTTCTTGTTTTTCTATTTCTGGATAATCTTTACCTACATTTCTAAAACATTCTAAAAATAATCCATCTGTAAATTTCATAATATTCGCTTTATGAATGGCTGTGACTTTTTTTCTACCATTTGCTTTTGCATATTCAAAAGCATAACGACAAATTTTTTCACTTGCTTCTCTAGTAATTAATTTAATACCATGAGCAACATCATCACCCACCATATATTCAATACCTTTATAAAGATCTTCGGTATTTTCACGAATCATGACTAAATCAATATTTTCATATTTAGAATCAATTCCTTTAAAAGAACGAATTGGTCTAACATTAGCATAAGTCGCAAATTTTTGTCTTAAAGCAACATTGACACTTCTAAATCCTGTACCAATAGGTGTTGCTGTTGGACCTTTTAATGCCCATTTATATTCTTTAATAGCATCTACAAGTCCTGGTTCAAAGACTTCTTTTGTTTTAGCAGCATATTCTGCACCTGCTTGATATTCTACCCATTCAATATCTAAATTCATAGCTTTTGTAATGTCAACAACACTTTGTGAAATTTCTTTTCCAATTCCATCACCTGGAATTAATACTGCTTTCATTAAAAGTCACCTCCTAATTCTTTAATTGCATTTAATAGACCACCATATTGAATCATTGTTTTTTCTCTTGGTGATAATTTTAATTTTGCGGTAATTGTTTGATTATTTGTTTTATTGATAACAGTAATATCTTTATTGCTTTCAACACTATCTAATAAATTAATTAATTCATATTCATCTTGATCATTAAAGAAATCGTAATCTTTTTGATTAATAACAAGTGGTAAAATACCATTATTAATTAAGTTCGAACGATGAATTCTTGCAAATGAAATAGCAAAAATTGCTTTGATCTTTAAATAATTAGGAACAAGGGCTGCATGTTCACGTGAAGAACCTTGACCGTAGTTATCTCCACCAACAATAAATCCTCCACCATTTTCAATGCATCTATTATAGAATTGATCATCTACTTTACAGAAAGAGAATTTAGCAAGATGTGGCACATTACTTCTATATGGGAGTAATTTAGAATCAGATGGCACAATATGATCTGTAGAAATATTATCTCCTACTTTTAAACATACTTTACCTTTAAATGTATCTGGTAATTTATCCCCTCGAGGAACTGGTTTAATATTTGGTCCCATATAAACTTCATTTTGAGGATCATATTCATCAATAAAGAAATTCTTATTCTTCACAAATGGTGTATTTTCAATATCGTCTAAATACATATCATCTTCAAATTCATCCGTTAAATATCCTTTGATTGCACTTAAAGCAGCAACTTCAGGTGATACTAAATAAACACTAGCATCATTTGTTCCTGAACGTCCTTTAAAGTTACGGTTGATAGTTCTAAGTGAAACACCTTTAGAAAGTGGTGCTTGCCCCATACCGATGCATGGTCCACAACCACATTCAAGAATTCTTGCCCCAGAGGCAATCATATCCGCTAAAGCTCCACATTTAGAAAGCATTGCTAGAATACTAGAAGAACCTGGTGCAATAACAAGTGATACATGAGTTGCTACTCTTCTTCCTTTTAAGATTTTAGCTGCTTTTAACATATCTGGAAGTGATGAGTTTGTACATGAACCAATCACTACTTGATTGATTTTCATTCCTCTTAATTCACTTACTGGTACAACAGCATCTGGACTATGTGGTTTGGCAGTTAATGGTACTAATTTTGATAAATCAACGGTGATTTCTTCATCATATGTAGCATCTTCATCTGCTTTTAATTCAACATAATCTTCTTCTCTTCCTTGTTGAATTAAATATTCTTTAGTAATTTCATCTGTTGGAAAGACAGAAGTCGTTGCCCCTAATTCAGCACCCATATTGCAAATAGTTGCACGATCTGTTAATGATAATTCTTTTAAACCTTCTCCAGTGTATTCAATAATCTTATTGACTCCACCTTTGACAGATAATTGTTGTAAAATATATAAAATAACATCTTTAGCCGAAGCCCATTTTGCTTTTTTACCCACTAAATTTACTTTAACAACACTTGGACATTGTAAATAATATGTACCTGTTGCCATTGCTACAGCGACATCTAATCCTCCTGCCCCAATAGCAATCATTCCCATCGCACCACATGTTGGTGTATGTGAATCAGAACCTACTAATGTTTTTCCTGGTTTTGCAAAGTTTTCTAATTGCAATTGATGGCAAACACCATTTCCTGGTTTAGAAAAAGTAATTCCGTGTTTTTTTGCTACACTACGAATAAACTCATGATCATCCATGTTTTCAAATCCTGTTTGTAACATATTATGATCAATATATGCAACTGCCTTTTCAACCGCTACATGTTCAATTCCCATTGCCTCTAATTGTAAATAAGCCATTGTCCCTGTTGAATCTTGAGTTAATGTTTGATCAATTTGAATCCCTATTTGTTGACCAGCGACTAACTCACCACTTTTAAGTTTAGCACTTAAGATTTTATACGCTAAATTCATTATTCTACGTCCCCCTTATTACGATTGTATACAATTATACATTTCATGTGTATTATTGTAAATACATTCTAAGCAAATAAAGGGATTTTTTTACGTATATTCCATTAAAATTGTATATTGTATACAGTTATCAATCATTTAAAAAGGGAGCAAAAGCTCCGCTTTTTTATAAATCTAAGGCATATGCAATCGCAAGTTTTGTTGTATCTACGATTGAATCAATATGACAACGTTCTTTACCATGTGAATTGATCACAGCCATACCAAATGCTGCAGCATAAACATTATTACCTGCACGAATTGCAGCATTAGCGTCTGTTCCATAATGGAAGAAAACATCAACACAATAATTTAAGTTTGTTTTTTTAGCTTGGTTGATAATTCTTGTAGTAAGTTCTCTATCATATGGAGAATAGTTATCTTTAGCACAGATACTTACTGTTTTTTCATCAGCATGATAATCAGGCCCAATTAATCCAATATCTAAAGCAACATATTCTTCTACTTCTTCTGGTACATAAGCTCCACCATGTCCGATTTCTTCATAAATTGGGAAAGCTAATAATGTACGATATTTTGGTTTTAAGTTATTTCTTTTGAAGTAAGCCATTACTTCAATTAAAGCAGCAACAGCAGCTTTATCATCAATATAACGCGAAACAACATATCCTGATGGTGTATATTCAAAATGAGGATCTACAGAGATCACATCACCATGATCAATACCTAAAGCCATAACTTCTTCTTTAGAATGAACATCTTCATGTAAGATAACTTCCATATGGTCTTCATCTCTTGGCATTGTTCTAGCATCTTCAAATACATGAACTGAGTGAGCTTTACAAATAACCATACCTCTATATTTACGTCCATCTCTTGTAATAAGAGTAACGCCTTCACCTTCCATACTATGGTAGTTAACGCCACCTAATTGTCTTACAATTAAATGACCGTTATCATCAATATGACGAACAACTAAACCAATTGTATCTAAGTGAGCACCCATACATACTGTTTTAGAATTATCTTCACCTTCTAAAGTAATGTAAGCTGTTCTTTTACGATCATAAGTCACTTCATAACCAAATTCAGCTGCTTTTTTTTCTAATAAAGCACCAACTTCTTCATAATAACTTACTGGACTTGGTACATTAATAAATTCTTCACATAATTCAACTAATTCTTTTTTGTCAATATTCATTTCCATTTTATAATACCTCTTTTACTTTTTATCATATAAATGACATGCGCAGAAATGACCTGGTTCTACTTCTTTAAAATCGGGTCTATCTGTTTTACAAATATCCATTACTTTCGGACATCTTGTACAGAAACGACATCCTTTTGGTGGGTTGGCTGGACTTGGCACATCGCCACCTAATATTTGTTTATCTTCGATTCTTTCTTTTCCAATTCTTGGAATTGCTGAAAATAATGCTTGAGTATAAGGATGTAATGGTTTGGCATAAAGTGATTCTGTATCAGCCATTTCCATCATATTACCTAAATACATAACCCCTACTCTATCAGCAATATGTTTTACAACACTTAAATCATGGGAAATGAAGATATAAGCAATACCCATTTTTTCTTGTAATTCATTTAATAAGTTAATGATTTTTGCTTGAATTGAAACATCTAACGCTGAAACAGGTTCATCACAAATAATCAATTTTGGTTGTAAAGCAATTGCACGGGCAATCCCAATACGTTGTCTTTGTCCTCCTGAAAATTCATGAGGATAACGATACATGTAATCTAAATTTAAACCAACTTGCTTCATAACTTCCACAACACGTGCATCACGTTCTTCTTTTGTTTTATAACATTTAGCGATATCAATTGGTTCAGCAATAATATCTTTAACTGTCATACGTGGATTTAAAGAAGCATAAGGATCTTGGAAAATCAATTTGATTTTATCACGTGCTTCTTGTAATTCTTTACCTTTTAAGCTTGTAAAATCTTGACCATCTAAGATAACCTTTCCTTCAGTTGGTTCAATTAGACGGATTACACTTTTACCCATTGTTGATTTACCACATCCAGATTCACCAACAATCCCAAAAGTTTCTCCTATTTTAACATCAAAGCTAATATCATCTACCGCTTTAACAACGCTTTTTTTACCTCTTAAAGAAGATGATTTAATAGAATAATATTTCTTTAAATGTTCTACTTTTAATAAAACGTCTTGATTATTTTCCATTTTCTACATCCTCCTTATTCCATCTTTCATGATATTTCCAACAACGAACTAAATGGTTTTCACCATGTTCCATCATTGCTGGACATTCTTGATGACAGATTTCTTTAGCATATTTACAACGTGGTGCGAAGAAACATCCTTTTGGAAGTTCATAAAGCATTGGCACAGAACCAGGAATAACTTCCAATTCTTCTTGATCATCGCTATCGATATCAGGAATTGATCTTCTTAGACCAATAGTATAAGGGTGTAAAGGATTTTTAAATAAATCTTCTACATTTGTATATTCTACGATCTTACCTGCATACATAACGATTACGTTATCTGCCATTTCTGAAATAACACCCATATCATGTGTAATTAATAATACGGCTGTATTTAATTCTTTTTTCATTTTATTAATTAATTTTAAGATTTGTGCTTGAATAGTCACATCTAATGCTGTTGTCGGTTCATCACAAATCAATAATGATGGATTACAAGAAAGTGCCATCGCAATCATGATTCTTTGTCTCATCCCACCAGATAATTGATGAGGACAAGAAGCAAATACTTTTTCAGGCATTGGAATACCTACAAGTTTAATCATTTCTAAAGCACGTTCTTTAGCTTCTTGTTTACTCATTTTTTCATGAGTTAAAACAGCTTCCATAATTTGTTTTCCAACAGTAATAACTGGATTTAAGGATGTCATTGGCTCTTGGAAAATCATTGAGATTTCTTTACCACGAATATCTCTCATTTCTTTAGGAGATTTCTTTAATAAATCTTCTCCTTTATACATAATTTCACCAGCAGTAATTTTACCTGGAGGAGATGGAATTAATTGCATTAATGATAAAGCTGTCATACTTTTACCACAACCAGATTCTCCAACAACTCCTAAAGTTTCTCCTGGTTTGATACTAAAACTTACCTCTTGTACAGCAGGAAGCGCTCCACGATCTGTAAAGAAGGTAATACCAAGATCTTTGACTTCTAATAATTCTTTATTTTCACTCATATCTTTTCCCCTTTTTACGATCTTAATTTTGGATCAAGCGCATCTCTTAATCCATCACCTAACATATTGAACGCTAATACTGTAATAATAATAGCTAAACCTGGAATTACTGAATAGTATGTTGCACTACGAATATATGGTTGTGAAAAACTAATCATTGAACCCCAGCTTGCCATTGGTGCTTTAACACCTAAACCTAAGAAGCTTAATGATGCCTCTGACATAATTGCATTTGGAATACCTAATGTTACAGTAACGATTAATGTTGATAAACAGTTAGGTAATAAATGTTTCATGATAATTCTAAAACTATTTCCACCGCTGACTTTACATGCATCGATGTATTCCATCTTTTTAAGACGCATAACATCCCCACGGATAAGCCTGGCTGTTGAAGCCCAACCTAAAAGACCGAGCGCTAAGTAAAGGTTAATTAAACCTGGTCCTAAAACAAACATGATTGCCATCGCAAATAATAAGAATGGAAAAGATGAAAATACTTGAATTAAAAATGAAATAACAGAATCTACTTTTCCACCATAATATCCGGCACAAACACCCATTGTATAACCAATAACTGTCGCGATAATTTGTGAAATGATACCAACACTTAAAGAAACACGGCATCCATAAATAATTCTTGAGAAAATATCTCTTCCTAAATCATCTGTACCAAACCAATGTTGTCCGCAAGGTTTCATTAAACGATCTGTAAGAACTTGTTTGTTTGGATCATAAGGAGCAATCAATGGTGCAAATAAAGCAATTAAGCATAAAAGAATAACGATGAATAAACATACCATTGCTACTTTATTTTTCTTGAAAATGTTCCAACTGATTGACCAATAACTTTGATATGTTTGATCTTTTTTCTTTTTAAACATTTTATGATGACTCCTTTCCTAAACGAATTCTTGGATCGACTACTGTATAAAGTAAATCAACTACTAAATACATAATGACACAAATAACCGCAATATACATAACGCCACCTTGGACGATTGGTAAATCACGTGTATTAATACTATCTACTAACATTTTTCCAATTCCAGGAATTGAAAATACAGATTCTACTAAGACAGATCCTGTTAAGATGTTTCCTAAATCAGATCCTGCAATTGTAATGATTGGAATTAACGCATTACGTAAAGCGTGTTTAATTGTAACAACCCAACCTTTTAAACCTTTAGCTTCAGCTGTACGAATGTAATCTTGTGATAAAACATCTAACATACTTGTTCTTGTAATACGAGCAATACTTGCTGCATATCTTGTACCTAAGGCAATACCTGGTAAGATAAATGATTTAAAACTATCAATGCCTGATAAAGGTAATAGATTAAATTTCAAACAGATAACAATTTGTAAGATGATAGCAATCCAGAATGCGGGAGCTGAAATACCAAATACAGAAATTGTCATTAAAACCGAATCAACCCATTTACCATGATTAACAGCAGCCACAACACCTACTACTACCCCTAAAGCAACAGCTAATATATAAGCAATACCAGCAAGCTTAGCCGTTACTAAAAATGAACTTGTTAAAATATCAATTACTGGTTTATTTTGGAAATATGATGTTCCAAAGTTCCCTTGAAGCATATTTCCTAACCAACTGAAATATTGAATATAAATTGGTTGGTCTAATCCCATTTCATGTGTAACACGTGCAATCGTTGCTTGATCAGCGAACTCACCTAACATGATTTCAACTGGATTACCAGGCACAATGTTTAACACAAAAAATGTGATTAACGAAATACAAAAAACGACACCAATAGCTTGTAATACACGTTTTAATAAATACTTCGCCATATTTTTCCTCCTTTTTCCTACAATAAATATATGGAATGCATTGCTGCATTCCATATATGATTAACACTTATTTAATTTCATTTACTATCTTTTAGATAAATCAATATCAATGTTATATAAATGATAAATTAAGTTTCCTAATTTAGCATTTTTTACATATGGTTTAGCAACAAATTGTAACTTACCATAATATAATGGAATTGTTCCATAATCTTCACGAGATAAGATATAATCTGCTTTTTTGTATAATTCAACACGTTTATCAGAATCATTTGATTCTCGAGCTTCTTTCATTAATGAATCGAATTCAGGATTATTGTAGAATACACCTTTTCCTACAGCGTTTTCTGAATAGTAATAAGTATACATTTGGTTATCAGCATCTGCATATAATGGGAACCAACCAAGAACTGTAGCTTGTAATTCACCAGCAGCTCTAGCTGAAGACCAAATACCTGCATCAATTGTTTCTACATTCATAGTAATTCCTGCTTCTTTTAAGTAAGCTTGTAATGCAGTAGCGATTTTTTCTTCTTTTTGTCTAACTTTGCAAGTAAATGTAGGGTTTGAAATACCTGCATCAGCTAAAACTTGTTTAGCTTTTTTAACGTTATGTTCATAAGTTTTTAATTTGTCATCATGTCCTGGAACACCTGGGTTTAAGAATGATGAAGCTGGTTCAGCAGCACCATTTAATACGGTACTACATAATTCTTTACGGTTAATAGCTAATGAGATTGCTTCTCTAACTGCTTTATTACTTAATACTGGATCATTATCTTTAATTGATAAGAAATATGTACCTAATGGAGTTACTTGAGTAATTTCATCTTTTAAATCACTATCTTTATATTGATCTAATAATGAAGTATCTAAGTCACACATATCAATGTTACCTTGTTCATATTCCATCATTTTTGTACTGTAGTCATCAATATAAACAACTTCTAAACGATCTAAGTTAGGTTTTTTACCATGATATTTTTTATTTGGAACCATTACAACTTTAGTTTGTTCATCATTTTCTTTAATTACATAAGGACCAGTACCAATTAAGTTAGTTCCTTTACCCCAGTTTTCACCAGCAGCAGCACATGCATCAGAAGGATAAATTGATGCATAGTCCATACCTAAGTTAGCAACAAATGGCGCAAATTTGTAATTAATATGTAATTTAAAAGTGTAATCATCAACAGTTTCAAAACCACTTAATTCAGTAGCTTTACCATCTAACATATCTTGAGCACCAGTAATCATGTTGTACATATATGTATTTGTACATCCTGTTGCTGGTGTAAACATTCTTTCGAATGTATATTTAACATCTTCAGTAGTTAAATCAGAACCATCTGAGAATTTAACACCTTTTTTAAGTGTAATTGTATAAGTTAATCCATCATCAGATACTTCTGGCATGTCTTTAGCAAGAACACATTCTTCTTTATTGTCATCATTCCAACGATATAATCCTTCTAATACGTTGTCAGCAACAGAAGAAGCCCCTGAGTTAGTATTAGTTTGCATATCTAAACCAACTTTTGGATTAGATTGACCAAAGCGAAATACTTTTTCGCCACTTTCTGTACTTTTGCTTGAGCTACTTGAACCACCACATCCAGCTAAGGATACAGCCATTGCAGCAACAGCAAGAACAGATAAAGATTTCTTTAATAAGTTCATTTCCCTTTCCTCCTAGTTTTAACAATTCCCTACTTAAACTTTCTTAAAGCACCTTTGTATTATATCAAAGGGCTTTCTTGATTTCAACAGAATGTTGCATTTTTGTATACAATTAAGAACAATTATCTAATATCATACCTTATTATCATGCTTTTTTATGTTTTTTTGCAAAAAATGTTCTTGTTTATGCAAAAAAACAATATCCAATCCATATGGATATTGTTTTTTATTTTAAAGCATACTTGTCATTCCACCATCAATAACAAGTAATTGTCCTGTTGTATAAGTACAAGCGTCACTTGCAAAGTAAATAAGTGCTCCGTTCATTTCACCTTCACGACCAAATCTCTTAAGAGCTACTCTGTTTTTTAAAACAAGAGAACCTGGTGCATCTAAAGCATCATGTGTCATTTCTGTATCATAGACACCTGGTGCAATCGCATTAACAAGAATACCATAAGGGGCTAAATCTCCAGCCATGGCTTTTGTAAGATTGACAACCCCGCCTTTAGCCGCAAAATAACTTACTTGAGCAGGTCCAGCTTGAATACCACCAACCGATGAAATATTAATAATTCTTCCATATTTTTGTTTCATCATAATAGTTGAAACTTCTCTTGCCATGAGGAAAACACCTTTTAAATCCGTATCTAAAACTTTATCCCATTGTGCTGTTGTATGATCATGAAGACCACTTGAGTATTCAACAACACCTGCATTATTGACAAGAATATCAATTTTTCCAAAATGATCTACGACAGCTTTAATCGCATTTTTAATACTTTCTTCATCTGTAACATCACATGAAACAGGTAAACAATCTTGTCCATTTTGTTTCAATTCTTTAGAAAATTCTTCTAATCTTTCTTTTCTACGTGCAAGGATAGCAACATCGCATCCTTGTTCACTCAATGCTCTTGCAAATTGTTGTCCAAGTCCACTTGAAGCTCCTGTAACAACCGCTACTTTCCCTGTTAAATCAAAACTAATCATCTTTAGTATCTCCTATTCCATCACACGGATTGCATGATATCCCTCATGAATTGCAGTTAAAATTTTTCTTGGTGCAACAGCATCTCCAATAACAGCAACTTCATCATATTTTTCATCTAATAATTCTTCTAATTGATTATTAGGTCTAAATCCAACAGCATTTAAAACAGTATCACATTCAAGCGTCATTGTTTGTCCATCTCTTTCAAATGTAACACTTGTTGGTGTAATATTTGTTACTTTAGCATTTGCTTCAACTTTAACACCACGATCTTTAACCATTTTTCTTAAATGTTGATCGTTGTTTAAACAATGATTTGCTGTAAATAAGATGTCTGGACACATTTCTACTAATGTCACATCTCCATCTTTTCCAGCAATATCACAAGCAGCTTCTGTTCCAGCAAGACCAGCACCAATAACAACAACTTTTTTACCAACTGTTGCTTGATGTGTTAAATAATCACTCGCAAGAACTGTTGTATCAATACCTGTAATTGGTGGCATAGCAGGAGTTGAACCAGCAGCTAAAATAACTTTGTCATAATCTCCTTCAAGATTATCTTTTGTAATTGCTGTATTTAAATGAATATTAACTCCTAATTTTTGACATTGTGTTTCTAAGTATTTAATTAATTTTAAAACATCCGCTTTAAAATCAGGACCACCTGCAGGCCATAAAGTTCCACCTAATTTATCTTCTTTTTCATATAAATCAACATCAAAACCACGACGTTTTGCAGTAATGGCAGCCATCATACCAGCTGGACCTCCACCAATAACTAATACATTACGTTTTTGACCATTTGGAAGTGGTAAAGCATAAGCTTTTTCTGCATAACATAATGGGTTTACTGCACAATAGTAGTGTTTTCCACTAAATCCAGCAAGTAAACATTCATTACATCCAACACATGGAGCGATATCTTCTTCATGATGTGCTTTGACTTTTTTAGGCCAATATGGATCAGCTAACATTTGATGAGCAAGTCCTACATAATCTAAAATACCATCTTCAACAGCTTTTTTAGCCACTTCAGGATCTTTTAAGTTCCCATCACCTAATACTGGAACACTTACAACATCTTTAATTGCTTTTTGTACATCAAGTTTATATCCTTCTTTACTATAAACAGTTGTAATCGCTTGGAACCATTCTTCATAACATCCTGTATCAACATGTAAAGCATCAACCCCTGCTTTTTCTAAGATTTTAGCCATTTCAATACCTTCATCAATGGTTCTAAAGCCTTCTACTCTTTGATGTGGTGTAAATTTAACAAGTACAGGCATTGTATCTGGAACGTTCTTTTTAATTGCTTCAATACATTCCAATGTAAAACGCATACGATTTTCAAGTGTTCCACCATATTCATCTGTTCTATTATTCCATTGAACAGAATGGAATTGATCTAATAAATATCCTCCATACGCATGTAATTCAACGCAGTCTGCACCAGCATTTACAGCAAGTGAAGCACTGTACCCTACTTTTTCTACTAAATAATGAATATCTTCTTTTGAAAAAGGTTTACAAATTAAATTTGGGAACCAGAATGCACCTACACTACCCGCACTATAAGGTGGTGTAAAAGGATCGGTAAATTGTTGACGTCCTAAACCTGGTGATAATTGTACACAGACTTTTGCTCCATAAGCATGACATCTTTCAATTAACATATTTAATCTTTCTACATGATGGAAATCAGAAAGTTCTGTACATGGTCTTGGTTCATATTTTGTCGAAACAACGTTAGCACCTGTAATAATTAAACCAGCGCCACCTTTTGCTCTTTCTTCAAAATAATCAATACCTTCATTACAATAAGCTCCATCAGCTTCTCCTGTTGTTCCCATAGGTGACATGAAAATTCTGTTTTTTAATTTCATTTTACCTATGTATGTCTTATCAAATAAACTCTTAGCCATTTTCTTTTTCCTCCTCTACCATAGTAAATGTTTATTTAACTCAAGTAAATTATATAACTGTAAAAATAAATGTCAACGCTTTCATAAAATAAAAGTGAATTTTTTAACAAGCCTCTTTCCATTAAATCTATGGTATATTATTTCTAAGGAGAATTTTATGAAAATAACAAAAGAAGAAATATCACAAACAGCTGTTCAGCTTTTTTTAGATAAAGGATATAACAATGTCACAATTCAAGATATTTGTAACGAATTACATATCACCAAACCAACTTTATATAAATACGTCAATAATAAAGAAGAGCTTATTTTAGATCTTTATGATTCAACCATCGATCATCTTGTAAAAGACACGTATAAACTAGTTGATAGTGATAGTCACTATCAACAATTACTTATTGTCTTTTCTACATTAATTAAAGATACTAAAAAATATGGTTATGATTTATTTAGTCAAATGTTTATTGCGAATTTAAAAGAAAATCGTCATAGCTTTGATATGCGTGATAATCTTACAAAACTTTGTATCATCATTATAAAAAAAGCCCAAGAACAAAAAGAAATTCATAATTTATCGAATCCAGAGATTTTATATCAAGCTTTAGCGCATGCCTTTACAGGACATGAAGCTTTATGGTGTATTAAAAAAGATTCACCTTGTTTTGATGAAGCTTTTTATCTAAGCATGAATGCTTTATTAGAAGTAGATTCTACTTATCAAGATTTATACAAAGAATATTTGTAAAAAAAGCCCTTAGTTCAATATGAACTCATGGGCTTTTTTACTTATGTTTTATATAACTTTCTATTTTAGAAAAATAAAGGACCATTCTTTTCTTAATAGAACGTTTATAGAAAAAACCATTATATAGTTTACCATTTACTTTTCTATATTCTTCTTTATAAACGATTTTAATTGTATTATCTTTAAGTTCTTTAATTGTATAATCCATCAATGTTTGACCATTTTTGCTTTCAATTTGCAAACAATATCTTTTAGGCTCTTCATATTCTTTAATTGTTGCAATGGCTTTTTGATTTTTCTTATTAGTAATATATTTTGAATATGTAAATCCTTTTTTTAATTTTGCTTTGGTAACCTTTTGATCTGTTGAAGCATATATATCTTTTATAATTGCTTCAACCAATACATCAAAAAACTCTTGTGAATTACAATACATATGTCTTTCTATAATCATAAAAATATCCTCATTTCATTTTCTATCTTGTAATTATTTCACATGGGACATTCATAATCTTAGCAACTTTTAAAATTGTGTTAATGTGTCTTCCTGATGCTGCTGCCATGTGATGTGTAGGCCCTGCTTCAGACCAACGATTACAGAATTCTCTTGCCCCACAGCTAAAACGTGTTCTCATATTTGTATCACCAAACATAAAAATTGGTCCATCAACATTTTCACCTTCTGCAACAACAAATTTAAAATTACCATCCATATCTTGAGTAATTGCTAAATATGTTACATCACCAACTGGTGGATAAAATTGTGTTAAATAACCTCCTCCAGTTTTTCCATGAAAAACTGGTACTATTTTCATAGTTGGTTTTTTAGCTTTAGAAATATCTGCGTCACCTGATCCAGAATGCCCTATAATACAAATATCTTCATTAAAGTCAATCGAATACATCTCTGATAATTGTCCAGTCCCTGCAATTGTTTTTAAAATACTCATGGCCATAGCCACTTTCATATCACCTTCAACAGCACAAGCAGTACCTTGCTTAATCAACATTGAAAATGCTGGTATAAGCATCGAATCAAGAATACCTGCTTTGCCTTGTGCAAATCCATCGTAATGAGAAGCAATAAGTCCCAATTTTTCATCTTTGACCCATTTTTCAAAAGCAACAACATATTTTGCCATTTCCCATACAGTTTCAATTGTAGCATCACCTTCAATATCAAATGTATTTAAAATATCTTCAGCTTTTTCACGAATTGCCTTTTCATCTGTTATTTCATCTGCAATTGCCCACATTTTTTCCCAGTCAAATTGTTTAGTATAAAGAAACATTCTATTATATAAGTTTGTTTCATCGATATATAAATCCATCATTCCTGGATAAGGTCTACCAATTTGTGCAATATTTGTTTCTCTAAATCTTCTACGAACTTGTGCTGCTTTGCACCAATCTTCAATTTCTTTTTGTACTATTTCATCTCCACCTTCAACAACACCAGTAATAACCGCATGACGTTTCCCAGCTCTTTCTAAATCTGCAACAGCCTCACCAACAGCTCCACAAGCATATAATTCTCCCAACCATTTTGGAACATCTGTATTCTGATAATCTGGTGCTTTTAATTTTTGAACATTTACTAAAACAACTGGAACATCTAAATCTCTAATTGCTGGTAACATATTATATGATGTCGCATATGTTAACATTTGTAAGAATACAACATCAACATCTGCCGCTCTAAATTTATCGCCAGCAATCATCGCTTGTTCTTTTGTAGTAACCATTCCACCATCGATAATTTCTACTGTATTTGGAAGTGTTTTTTTGAAATTATCGTATTGTTCTTCAAATTCAGAAACCAATTGTGGAAATTGAGGTAAATACGCTCCTAAAGCGATTGAAAACACACCTACTTTTGCTTTTGTTTCTACTAACATATTTTTCTCCTATTCATATAAAAATTTTTCAGGCAATTCTACATTAAAATCTTTAGCTAATTTTCTAAATTCATCTGCTTGAATGGTTTGTAATTTATTTGGTGTAATTGATAAAACTTTAACTAAGATCTCAGCTGCTTTTTCTACAGTATGCATTAGTCCAAAAGTTAAATCAAAATCTTCTCCCGAACAGAACATTCCATGATGTGCCCAAATAGCCACATCATATTCTTTCATCAAATCAGAAGTTGCTACTGCAATTTCTTTTCCACCTGGAACCATCCATGGTACAACTCCTACTCCGCTTGGAAAAACAACTGGACATTCTGTTGCCATTTCCCATAATTCTCTTGTAAACACTTCATCTTTAAGCGGTAAAACAAAAGTTAATGCAATTGTATTTGTTGTATGCGCATGATAAATAACGCGATGTTTTCCTCCACTCACTTCTTTTTTTACTGCATGATTCATCAAATGAGAAGGTAATTCACTTGTTGGTTTACCACCATCTTTTAATCCCCATTGAATTTGATATTTAGTTCCTGTTTCATCAATTAAAATAATAACTATGTTACTTTCTGGATCTAATGCAACATTTCTAAAATATTTTCCTGATCCTGTTACTAAAAAATGTTCATTTGCTAAACTAGGAACTTCTGTTCCAATTTCAAACCATTCTCCTGTTGTATTTAATAGTTCTCTTACATTATTTAAATCTTCTTCTTTGATACGATAAGTTAAATTCCCACCATTTCTTTCATGCCATCCTTGGTTAAAGCCATCGTTGCACATTCTAATAAATCCCTTAACAAATTCTAAATCTAAAATATTCATTTCTTATTCTCCTTTAAATTCTTTTATTTCAAATGATTCTTTAATCATTTTTCGAGCTTCTCTTAAATCTTTAATTTCTCCTACACTTATCATTTGTGAAACAAGATTACCTAATGCTGTTGCTTCGATTGGTCCTGCCATTACCCTTTTATTTGTTACCGAAGCAATCATTTCATTTAATAAAATATTTTGACATCCTCCACCTATAACATTGATTGTTGTATACGTTTTACCTGTCATATTTTCAATTTCTTCAATTGCCTTTTGATAACTTATCGCTAACGAATAATAAACACAATAAGCGATTTCTCCAATTGATTGCGGTGGTTGTATATGTCGATCATTAAAATAGTTGATAATCTCATCTACCATATTTTGTGGTTTTAAAAATCTTTCATCATTTACATCAAATACATGTGAATATTTAGATTTTCTTGCAAGTTGCACTAATTCTCCAAATGTATATTCACCTGCAAATTCTCGAGAAACTTCTTGAATAATCCAAAGTCCCATAATATTTTTTAAGAAACGATAACGACAATCATAGCCACCTTCATTTGTAAAGTTTGCATGTAATGATTCCTCTGTTACAATTGGTGTTTTAGTTTCGATTCCTAAAAGCGACCATGTTCCAGAAGATAAAATCAAGCTTTCCTCTTCAATAGATGCCATAAATGCACTTCCTGTATCATGAGTTGCTGGCACTATCACATCTGCTTTAAGTCCCAATTCATTTTGCATTGCTTTGCTTAAAGGTCCAATATTCGTCCCTGGCATTACTCTTTCTTGAAAAACATCTTTTGATAAACCTATAATTTTCAATATGTCATCATCAATTTCATTTGATTTATAATTCAACAACTGCGTTGTTGTCATATTTGTATATTCATTTACTTTCTTATCAGTTAAAAGATAATGAAAATAATCTGGTATCATTAAAAAGCTTTGCGTTCTCTCCAAAATATTTTTATCCTCACTTTTTAACTGATAAACAGTATTAAATTTTTGATATTGAATCCCTGTCTTATGATATAAATCAACTTGATTAAATTCATTTATAACATCATCTACACGTAAATCCCTATATGCATAAACATCTGATAAACGTTGGTTATTTTTATCTAACAAAACATAATCAACAGCCCATGTATCTATTCCAATTGTTCTAGGAATTTTATTTAATCGTACTGTCTCTTTAATTCCTTTTTTTATTTCATTAAATAAGTAATCGACATCCCAATAGAAATGTCCATTTTTTTTCGTAACATTATTTTTAAAGCGATAGATTTCTTCTATCTCTATTTTATTGTTTTTTATTTTTGACAAGATATGCCTTCCACTACTAGCACCAATATCTATTGCTAAATAATATGTCATATTTACACCTCAATATATAAATTTAGAAAAGAGGGAAGAAATAAATTTATGGACGAATAATGGCAATTCCCTCTATTCATCTATAGAATACAAAAAAACAGCTTACGTTTTAATGTCGTAAGTTGTTAAATAGACTATCCTTTTTTGCACTGGCTATTTTCTCTATATTGACGAGGGGTTAAATGATATTTATTTTTAAACAACTTATAAAAATGCGTTAAATTTTCATACCCTATTTTTTCTGCAATATCATAAATAGCAGTGCCTGTATTTTCTAATAAATTAACTGCTACTTCCATTTTTACATTTAAAAGGTGCTGTTTAAAAGTAAAACCCGTATTCTCTTTCATTAATTTAGAAATACGATAATCAGGTTGATGAAGTCTTTCAGAAATTTCTTGTAAACTAGCCGTTTTATAATTTTGATGAATATAATTTAAGACAGATGTACAAAGAATGCGATCATAACTTTCATTTTCATGAGATTCTATTAAATCAGGGTAATCCATCAAAGTCATTAAAAGCAGACCAACTAGTAGTTTTAGTTTTACAGGACTTGTATATTCTATTTCATATACATGTGTAATAATTTTTTCGATGTAACTCCTTATCTCTTGATTATTTTGACAATGAAACAACAAAAACTGTCCAGATAAACGATGTGAATATATTGTTTCTAGTATAAAATCAAAAATCATATTTTTATCTGCAAGCGCACTGATATAATTAAAAAACTCAGGATTAATAATAAAATTAAAAATAATATCATTCTCTCCTGTTTTAAGTATTTCATGTTCTATATCACGATTTAACAATATAATTTCGCCCTCATTTACTTCTACTTCTTTTCCATCAATAATATGGGTCATTGAACCTCCATAAACATATGACATTTCTATGTAATTATGACTATGCTTAGGGTAATGAAAAAAACGGGCATGTTTTCTTACTGTAATTAATTGACTATCTTTCATCAATTTATGAAAATCTATGATATTTTTTGATAAATAAATGCTTCGATCAATAATGTCCTTCCCATTTAAATGATCTATTTCTTCATCAGTAAAACATACTAATTGTTCTAGAATACTTTCTTTAATCATATACTTTGCCTCTAATAAAAATACTCTAATTTCTTAGAGTATCTTTTTCCTTATAAATTTTGCTACACCATCATCAAGATTACTTTGACATAAATAATTAGCTTGTTTTTTTACAAGATCTTGTGCATTTTCAACAGCTACACTATTTTTTGTTTGTGACAACATTGAAATATCATTTTCACCATTTCCAAATACAACAATTTCTTCTTTTGTAATATGATAATATTTTAGATAATCTAAAACCCCTAAACCTTTATGAATACCTTTAGGGTTTATTTCAACCCATTGTTTTTCTACTTTAGAAATTTCATATGTCTCAAAAATTTTCTTATCTAGTGATTTCAACATCTTTTCAATGCTATCTTCATGCGCACATAAAACGATTTTTAATAACTTATTTTCGTCTAAACTTTTTATTTGTTCAAGATTAGATTTTTCTAAACAAGAAGTATCTACTAAATAAGTTTTATTAATAGAATTACTATTTAATAAATAGCTATTCGTTTCGTAAAACAAAATCAGTGGGATTTCATATGTCATAGATATTTCATTAAATATCAAAACATCTTTATATGTCAAACGCTGATGTTTAACAATATTTTTCTTTTTAGAATCATATAATTCTAATCCATTAAGGGTTATATAACCACTTAATGGATAGTTATCTAGTTCAAGTTGTTTACTAAAGTAAAGTAAATCTTTTAAACCTCTTCCACTAGCAAGTACAACACCAATTCCTTGTTGTTGTACTTGTTTTAAGGTATTGATTGTTTCAGAACTTAATTGTTGTTTTTTATTCAATAAAGTTCCATCCATATCACTTATAATCAAGCGAATATTATTCATCAAAAATAACCTTAATATGTTCTTTTTGTTCTTTTAATGCTTTAACATGATAACCTTTTAAATCTAATTGATATTGAATAGTATCTGGCACTTTTATAATCCATTCATATCCATTATTTGTTTTATTCCATGTTGACTCTATTTTTCCATGAATTGTATCAACCGAACAGCTATAGTGGTTCATTGTATGAGTGAAGTAAGGTTTTAATGTAATTTTGTTAAACCCTATAGCATCGTCATCGATATAAATTCCTGCTAATCCCTTATAATAGAACACTTGATAACTTGTAAACATAGCATGGTTCATTGAAAAATGATCTCCAACAAATAATTCCGAAAGCACACCACTCCCACTTTCTAGCATTTCATAGAAAGTTCCTTTGTTTTTATTTAACAGCCACTTTTCAACAATGTCACATCTATCATTTTTTGATAAAACTTCATAGCTCAAAGACATTCCAAAAATACCAGAATTAAAAATATAGTTATCTGCTTCAAGTTTTTTAATAAATTTATTTAAAATTTTTTCTTTATTTCCAAGTTCTAAATAAAGAGCAAATGCATATCCAGTTTGTGTTCCTTCGCCAACAGTTCCATCAGCATGAACAAATTTATTGCATATTATTTCATTTATGTGATCATATTGTTTTTTATAAAATGATGAATCTAATCCAAGATGATTTAAGATTTGAATATTATTTTTTAATAACAATAAAACTGTGCAATATCCTAAAAACAACTTATCCGGTGTCGGTTTCCTAAATTGTCCCGCAATTAAAATACTCCCATGATCTCCTAAGCATCTTTCTACGACATATTCTAAATCTAAACTTAAAATATAATCCATATGCTTCTTTAAATAAGGTATTTCTTCTTCTAATAAAGATTTATCTCCATAAAATTGATAATGCTTATTCACTAAATATGGATAAACAAGTTGCCATAGCAAAGGTCCCTCTCTATCAGCTGTCCCATTTGTTTGAATTCCCATATAAGGAGCGGTTTCCGGTATTCCACCATTTTTACTTTGTTCAAAACGAAAATCTCTTATGACTTTTTTATACATAGCTTGAAGATCAAAAGTATATAAATTAGACATTGCTAAAGCAACAATATCTCCTCCATATCCTAATCTTTCTCTTGCACAATCTTCAAAAACACTATGAACATTATTTAATTTTGTTTGCATTGCTGCTTCATATAATTGATTATACAATTCATGTTCACTTTCAATATTTCCTATTTGTTTTAAATCTGTATGAACATAGATAGCTTCTATTTTATTAATTTGATCTAAACTACACCCTGTTAAATAAACATATCTAAACGAATGGTAAGTAAACTTATTTTCAAAATATGTTACTCCTTCATTACACTTTATAACATCTGTTTGAATTGCTCTTTCAGGAGCACCTGGTCCTCCAGGTATTTGAAAATCATTTATTTTTTCACCAACACTACCTGCTAAAACAGTATCATAAAACATTTCACCATTTCTAAAATCTTCACTGTATTCTAGCTTGATTTCTTGATTTGCATAAGTATTAATATTCAAAGAAATAAATCCTGAAATCATTTTTCCAAAATCAACTAATAAACCGTCATGATATTCCTTTGTTTCAAAAGGTTCAACCACTTGAAATTTTTTGATTTTAGGTATAAAACTTTTTTCAAAATGATATTCTTGATTTGAAATAATTACTGGAAATAACTGTGTTGATTGCATTGTATAATCAATTTTTTCACCTAAATATAAATTATTGAATAAATAATATCCTGGCTTATATAACCATGAAGAATCACTTGATAAATATGTTTTTTGATTTACAATTAATTCACATATTGCTTTTGGTTCACCAATTTCTGCAAGTCTTTGTCTTAAATTATATTTACCAAAAAGTCTTAATGGTGATGGATTATACATTCCATTTCCAAGTTCAATTTCAATTTCATTCATTCCAATATTAAGATAATTCGTAATATCGTATTCATCAAAATAAACACATTTTGTAAAATCCGTCCAATCGTTATTTAACTCTGCAATTGATACACGTTTTCCATTAACAGAAAGAACATAATAACCTAGAACTGCAATACGAAAGATGTTTTCTTTATCAACATGCTCAAGATTAAATGATTTATATAAAATTGTATTGGGATGATTATGGTAATAAAGTTCATCTTCATTACCATAATCATAATTTTCACCTTGAATCCATTGTCCACTAAATAATTCTTGTGACATATTTTTCCCCCCTTCTCTAATAATTTTATTATTAATTTTCTTGCGCTTCTTCTTTTTGAATTTGAGTATCCGCAACTTTAACAAATGGTAACCAAATTAGTACTACAACAATAACACATACTAATTGTAAAACAGCACCCATAATTGAATTTGTTGCTAAGTATCCACTAATTAATAACGGTGTTGTCCATGGTACTTGAGCTAATCCTGTACATTTAGGAACAATTCCAATTGCAAAAGCACCATATGCGATTAAAATCGAAGCGACATTACTTAGAATAAAAGGAATAAAATATGTAACATTCATCATTAATGGAATACCAAATAAAGTTGGTTCACCAACGTTAAAGATATATGGTACAGCTGCAATTTTCTTCATTTCAATATAACGTTTTGATTTAGCAATTAAAACAATCGCAATAATTGAACCAATAATACCAATTGATGCATAACTATCCCAGAAACTTTGACAAATAATATTAGGTGGAACTTGTCCAGCTAACGAAGCAGCTTGGTTTTCTGCTTGTAAAACTTGGAAAATAGGTGTCATTACCCCATTAACAATTGAATCTCCATGGATTCCAAAGAACCATAGTAATTGTGAAAACATTTTTACAACAATTGCTCCTGGTAAAGATCCACCAACAGCAGCAAGAGGCGCTCCTAAAACAGCATTAAAGATTGCTAATGCACTTCCACCATCAAAACCATCAATGACTAAACGTAATACCCAAAATACAATAATTGCTAATAATGAAGGAATAATTGATTCAAATGGTGCACTTACTGCTGGAGGTACAGAAGCAGGCATTTTGATTTTAATTCCTTTATGATCAATAAATCTATAAACGACAGCAGCTAAAATAGAACATAGAATTGATAAGAAAATTGCAGGTGCTCCCAAATATGAAGTTGCAATATGTGTTCCTGCTTTTGTAGTTCCAAAAGGAACTAATAGCATAAATCCAACAAATGCTGTCATTTGCACTTGTAAAGTATTCAATTCCATTTGTTTAGCTAAATTATGAGAAATTGATAACAATACTAATAATCCACCTAAACCTAATGATGCGTCATTAACCAAACATAAAGCCGGTTGCCATACGCTGACATCTAAACCAGTAATATTTGATACTAAACTTTCAAACCCTGGAATTGGTAAGAAAGCAATAATTAAAAAGATTGATGCAATAAATGTAAATGGCATGTATGCTAACATTCCATCTTTGATAGCCATGATATAAATATTTCTGTTAACAACATCAGAAACTTTTAATAAACCACTTTGTAGACTATCAAAAAATGATTTTTTTTCTTCCATAAAATTTTCTCCCTTGTATTTATTTTTATATCTATTTGTAAAAAGAATGGCCAAGTTCTTGATTACAGATTTAATTATAGGGTCCTAAAATCGCTTTCACAATATCATAAAAAGGTTAAAAGACTATCATTTTTTGTCATTACTATTCAATTTTGTAGACTTCACTATCATTTTTGGTTATATTTTATTAGAAAGAGGTGCTCAATATGGATTATAAAGAATTAGAAAAACTCATTCTATCAAGTAAAACATCTGATGAAACAACAAGTGAAGAAATACTTTCTCATTTTAAATCAAAATATGACATGGTTCCTTATTATGGAGATGTCATGTTTGTTTTTCACAGAGAAAGACAATTTATGAATAAAAATCATATCATTTCTCTTCATAAAAGAAATAATGGTCGCACACCAATGCATATATTCCATTATGTACTTATTACATATGTCTATTCAGGATCTCTCACAATGTATATTGAACAAGAAAAAATAAAACTTAAACAAGGAGATATTATTATTTTAGATAGGCATGTTCCTCATGCTGTAGAAAAAACAGGTCCAGATGATTTAGGCATTAACATTATTTTAGATGATAATTACTTTTCTAAAAAGTTTATTAATCGTATTCCATCAAGTGCTTTAATGTCTCGTTTTATTATAGAACTCATGAATTCTCAAAAAACACATACGCATTATCTCGTTTTCAATACTGTTAAAGAAGAAAAAATACATAAAACAATTCAAAATATTCTATGTGAATATTTCGATTATCAAGAAACATCTGATGATATTATTGATAACTACATTATGATTTTAATTACATATCTAGCTCGTCTTGATCATACATTTACAAACATTTCTGCAAATATGTTTAAAAACACCAAACTATTAAATGATATTATCGATTATATAAAAGATCATTATAAAGAAGGAAATCTTTCAACAATGTGTCAACATTTTGGTTATGATCCTTCTTATACAAGTAAACTAATAAAAAAATATTCTGGAAAAACTTTTAAACAACTAGTTATGGATGAAAGAATGCAAATTGCAACCATGTTACTGCAAAACAATGAAATGCCTGTCTATGATATTGCTAGAGAGATAGGATTTAATAATTTGACATCTTTTTATAAAAAATTTGAAGAATATAATCATTGTACACCACAAGAATATCGTAAAAAAATAAAATAAATCTTATTGCTTTATCGAATTAAAATTGTGTTGTAAATCATTATTTGTTAGAATAGGTTCGGTGATGAAAAATGCTTATAGAATGTTCAAATATAAAGAAATCATTTCAAGGAACTGATTTATTAACAGATATTAGTTTTAAAGTAGATGACCATGATAAAATTGCGATTATCGGTGTCAATGGGGCGGGTAAAACAACCATCTTAAATATCTTAATTGGTGAAGAAAGTTATGATAGTGGTGATTTATTTAAAAGCCGTGATTTAAATATCGGCTATTTAAAACAGCATCATGATTTAGATATGAATAAAACCATTTATGAATGTGCTTTAGAAGTCTTTGATCCACTTATTCAAATAGAAAATCGTATGCGTGAATTAGAAAGTATGATGTCTTATGATCATAGTGAACAAGTCATGAATGAATATGATTCATTGACTCAAAGATTTAATGAAAAAGATGGTTTTAGTTATCCAAGTCGTATTGTCGGGGTTTTAAAAGGAATGGGTTTTGTGGAAGAAGACTTTCAAAAATATGTCCATGAATTATCTGGAGGTCAAAAAACCAGACTTTGTCTTGCCAAGCTTTTATTAGAAGAACCTAAACTTTTGGTTTTAGATGAACCAACCAACCATTTAGATAGTCAAGCAATTTCCTTTTTAGAAAACTATTTAAAAGGATATAAAAATGCTTTGATTGTGGTTAGCCATGACCGTTATTTTATTGATGTTGTTTCTAATAAGATCATTGAAATAGAAAATGGAAAAAGTCATAGTTATAATTGTCGTTATGAAGAATATTCTATTCAAAAAAGAACACAACGTGCGATTGATTTAAAACACTATATCAATCAACAAAAAGAAATAAAAAAAATACAAGAAAGTATTGATACATTAAAATCATTCAATCGTGAAAAAAGTATTAAACGTGCAGAATCGAAAGAAAAACAACTTGCAAAGATTGAACGTATTGACCGACCAGAAAATTTACCAAGTGCCATCACTGTTCAATTTACACCAGCTATTGAATCAGGTTACGATGTTTTAAAAGTTAATGATTTATCGATGCGTTATGATCAAATTGTTTTTGAACACTGTAATCTTGATATCAAAAAAGGAGAACGCGTTGCGATTGTTGGTGAAAATGGTGTTGGTAAAACCACTTTATTTAAAGCTCTTGTAGGTCAATTGCCAATTGAACACGGTAAAATTCGTTTTGGTAGTCACGTAGAAATGGCCTACTACGATCAAGAACATGAATCTTTAAATTATAATAAAACGATTTTTGATGAAATCAGTGATTGTTATCCACGTATGACCAATCAAGAAATTAGAAGTACTCTTGCTATGTTTAATTTTAGAGGCGATGATGTCTTTAAAGATATTGCAATGCTTTCAGGTGGAGAAAGAGGACGTGTTGTTTTAACCGAAGTTTTATTAAAACAAGCTAACTTCTTAATTCTAGATGAACCAACCAACCACTTAGATATTTCTTCCAAAGAAGTTTTAGAAGAAGCTTTAAGAAGTTTTGAAGGAACCATTTTATTTATTAGTCATGATCGTTATTTTATTAATAAAATCGCGACTCGTGTAATCGAAGTACAAAAAGATCAATGTCTTTCTTATAATGGTAATTATGATGATTATTTAAATCAAAAAACACCTGTTGTAGAAACAACTCAAAAGATTGTTACAGAAGCTAAACAAAGACAGATCATTGATAAAAAAACTAAGAATGAAATTAAAAAACTTGAAAGAACGATTGATTCTTTAGAAAAAGAAATTAATTCTTTAAAAGAAGAACTCACAAGTGAAGAAGTTATGAATAATTATAAAAAATATAATGAAATTACAGATTCTATTGAAGAAAAAGAAACGGAATTAATGGAAATCATGGAAAAATGGGAACAGTTACAAGCCTAACTGTCCCATTTTTTTCATAATATAAAAAAAATCAATATTTTAATATTATTTATGTATAATAGCCTTGAATTTAAGGAGGATATTTAAAATATGTTACACAAAACTTTAAAACCATTTCCTAAAGATTTCCTTTGGGGGGCAAGTACAAGTGCTTATCAAGTAGAAGGTGCAAGTTTAGAAGATGGAAAAGGTCCATCATGTCAAGATGTTAAAGTTGTACCAGAAGGAACTTCTGATTTAAAAGTCTGTGCAGATCAATATCACAGATATAAAGAAGATATCGCTTTAATGGCAGAAATGGGATTCAAAACTTATCGTTTCTCAATTTCTTGGTCAAGAATTATTCCTGAAGGAACAGGAGCTATCAACCCTAAAGGGATTGAATACTATAACAATGTGATCGATGAATGTTTAAAATATGGAATCGAACCATTAGTAACTATGTTCCATTTCGATATGCCTGCAGCATTAGATGAACGTGGATCATGGGGAAACAGAGACTCAATCGATTGGTTCTTAAACTTCGCAAAAGTTATGTTTGAAAACTTTGGTGATCGTGTTAAATATTGGTTAACAATCAATGAACAAAACATGTTAACTTTAGTTGGACCAGTTATTGGAACATTAATGATTCCTGAAGGATGTACAAATGTTTTAAAAGAAACTTACCAACAAAACCACCATATGTTAGTAGCACAAGCAAAAGCGATGGCTTTATGTCATGAAATGTTACCAGGTGCTAAAATTGGACCAGCTCCAAATATCTCATTAGTTTACCCAGCAAGCTGTAAACCAGAAGATGTTTTAGCTGCACAAAACTACAATGCTATTAGAAACTGGTTATATTTAGATATGGCTGTTTATGGTGTTTATAACAACTTAGTATGGGCTTATTTAGAAGAAAATGATGCATGTCCTGAATTTGGTGAAGGTGACGCAGAAGCATTAAAGAACGGTCATCCTGATTTTATCGGTTTCAACTATTATAATACTGCTACTGTAGAAGCTAGTGATGGAACTGAAAAATTAGATCCAGGTGCAGATCAACAAACTGCTCGTGGTGAAGCTGGTGTTTATAGAGGATATAAAAACCCTAACTTACCAACTACTGAATTTGGTTGGGAAATCGATCCTATGGGATTTAGAGCAACAATTCGTGAAATGTATTCAAGATATCGTTTACCTATGGTCGTTACTGAAAATGGTTTAGGTGCTTATGATACTTTAACTGAAGACGGAAAAGTTCATGATCAATACAGAATTGAATATCTAAGAAAACATATTGAACAAATTCAATTAGCGATTACTGATGGTGCAGAAATGATGGGATATTGCCCATGGTCAGCAATTGACTTAATTTCTACTCATGAAGGTATGGTTAAACGTTATGGATTTATTTATGTAGATCGAGATGAATTTGATTTAAAAACATTAGATCGTTATAGAAAAGATTCATTCTATTGGTATAAAAAAGTTATCTCATCTAACGGTGAAGATTTAACTGATTAATAATTAAGTATTTTAAAAAGAAGTTTAACTTTGTTAAGCTTCTTTTTCTACTATTATAAAGCAAAAAATTACGAATTATTACTTCGTAATTTTTTAGTAATATTTTAATTATTTTGTTATAGATTTTTTATTTTTCTTGTGAATATACTCTGCCATTACAGCCATACTAATACTTCCTGTTACAACATATAAATAAACATAGTTTGTATCACCCGTTTTAACTGCACTTGTTTTATTAACTGGTTCATTTTTTATCGTATTTTCTACAGGTGTTTTTATTTCATTATTTAAAGATTGTTGAGCTGTCCATTGCCATAAATGTTCTCCATTATTTTCTGGTTCATTTTTAGCTGTATGAATCCAAGAACTATGTCCACCTGTTTCATATGTAGTTAATATAGCACCTTTATCTTTTAATAAAGTATAAACTCTTAATGCACTTTCTTCGTATTTAACTGTTGTATCATCTTTAGCTTGAATAACCCATGTTGGTATATTAATTGATTTTATCTCTTCATCTGTAATTATTCTACCTTCACCATATGTTTTTATGTTTTGTTGATCAATAGCTGGACATGTTGATACTACTGCAGCAAATAAATTTGGATTATGTACAACCATATCTAATGCCATATACCCTCCTGCTGAACATCCATAAGAATATATTCTATTTGAATCAATATTATTATTTTTTATAATATTATTAATCAATTTTGTTGCATCATCAATATTTTCTGACCATTCATGTGGAGTTTGAGGCGCCAATACATATGCTCCATTAAAAATATTTTGTGCTTCATCGCTTGCTAAAGCAACAGCTCCTCTATTTGCTTTTAATTGAGAAAGATTATTATAGTGTAATCCTCTAAATCCAGATTCTCCACCTCCATGAAACCATACTATAAGTGGGTGTTTATTCCCATCATTTGCATTATTAGGTGTATAAAATTGATATTTTAACCCATTTGATTCACCTGCACTAAATTTATCAATTTCTTCATTTATGATTTTTTCATTTTGTAAAAATTGAATATTACTTAATTCACTTCCATCTTTTAATGGTAATCCCTCATTCAAAGTAATTGTATACTTTATATTCAATAAAGAATTACACCCTTTTAACGTTGTAAAATTTGCTGTAAAATCTAATGTGCTTTTCCCTTTTGTTTCTTCATCGGTCACTAAGTGTAAAATAATATTTCCATTTTTTTCTTCTACACTTTCAACTTTTCTTTCTTCATCATATAATCCACAATGTTGTAAACCAGATTGAGAATTAGGACCAAAAAATTCTTTTTCAAGTTGGCTAGAATATACTGTTGTTCCTGTTGCATGAACATTAAACATATCTTTTGTTATCTTACTATCATCAATTTCTAGATTAGATGTTTTCAAAACAACAGAATCTATAGCTTCTCCATCATCATAAACTATAGAATGTAAATCAAAATTAACGTTTTGTCCATCTAATGCATAAACTGGAATAATTGCAAAAGAGAACAACAACATTATACTAAATAAATAAGTTGTAATTTTTTTCATTATACCCTTCCTTTCTATATTTAAAATATATAGAAAATAATAGATAAATTATATTTATTTAGTGACTTTCTCGTCATTAATATGTGACTTTCTATATTGTCCTGGTGTCAATTTAAATATTTTTTTAAAAGAATTAATGTATTGTGTTTCGTTAGAAAATCCTATATTAAACGCAATATCAGTAATTGTTTTATTATTCAATTCTAACTCAATTAGCGATTTATTTAACCTATATTGAGTTAAATAATCTTTAAATGGCATACCTATTTCTTTTTTAAAAAATCTTGAAAAATACTCTCTAGAATATCCAAAATATTTTGCTACCTCATATACAAGCAATTCTTCATTATAGTGGTTATTAACATATTCTAATATATCTTTTGTCTTTTCTGTTTTAATCATTTTACGTTCATTTTTACAATTTTCGTATAAAAAAATTAACATTTCCAATGTCACCATTAATATGTTCATATATTTGGTAGATTGATTACTTATATAAAAGCTATAAATATCCATCATATATTTTGTTATTTTCTTATTTAAAAACGGCTCGTCAATATTGAAATATATATTCTTAATATCAGGTATCATTTTCTTTAAAAATCCGTAATTTATATGCATTGTATATCCTACAACTTTTTCATCAAATTCTTTATATTGAGGTATAGAATAATGAATTTCTTCACAATTTGATATATTCACTTCATTCTTATAACGAATTCTTTTCATCCCATCATTAAAAAAAATAACTTTTCCTTCAAACACTATTGATAATTCTAAAGACCTATGCCAATGTGCTGTACAAATTTGACATGGACTTTTTTTATGAGGATAAATACTTATAGGTAAATTATTCATTGTTTTTGTTATTTCATAATATATTTTTTGCATTTTTCCCTCCGACTTAAAATTCAATCCATTGAGTTATTATTTTTAATAGCATTTTTTATATGTCTTTAATTGCAAGTTTTCTAAAACACTTATTACACGTCCTATATAAAAAGCTGAAAAAACAGTTCCTAACCCAATACCATAAATAGAACTACGGCAAACAAGACAAATAATTATTGTTGCTAGAATCATACTGATATCAAATATATTCTTACATAGAGAATAAGGTTTATGGAAAACTTCTGAAATACTTAATACCAAGCCATCTACAGGTGTCATAATTAAATCTCCTTTAATCATCAAATAAACTCCAATCGCACAACACGTATTTCCTATTAACAACACAAGTATTTGTGTATAAAGATTCAAATTTATTGTAGGTATTATGTATTGATATAAATCAACTAAAAAACCAAAGATAAAAGAAAACGGAATTTCTAAAATAAATTTCATACTAATTTTTCTTTCAAGAATCATTTGAATACAAACAAAGATTAAATAAAAAACAATATTTGCTTGTCCAAATGTTAAAAATGTTAAAAAACTTACTGCATAAGGAAGTGTACTAAAAGCCCCTACTCCTAAATTAGATAATGTATTACATGTAATCCCTAAAACTAATATATTCATTCCTAAAAAATAATATAAATATTTTTTCATATCATCCCTCTTTTCATCCTTATTTTATAAATCTATTTAATAACTTTCCAATATTATTATTTCATATTATAATAACTATAAGTTATGAGGTGATTGTATGAATATTAAACAATTAGAATATTTTGTTGATTTAAGTGAAACACTTAATTTTACAAAAACAGCTCAAAATTTTTATATTAGTCAAACAGCTATTACTAAACAAATTCAGTGTTTAGAAGATGATTTAGGTATTCCTTTATTTCATCGTACAAAGAAATGTGTTTCTCTTACAAGTGAAGGCCGATCATACTTACCGTATGCAAAGAAAATATTAGAAGATATTGATTTAAGTTATAAAGTTATAGAAGAATATCAAAAAGGTAATCAAGGAAGTATTTCTATTGGTTTTATTAAATCTTTAGATGTCGAACTTCTTTTAAAGTTATTACAAAAAATAAAAGAACATTTCCCACACATTGATCTTCATTATAAAGCTTATTCACGTCTTGAATTACTTCAATCCTTTAAAGAAAGAAAGCTAGATGCAATCATTACTTTTGAATACCCCGAAATAAAAGATTATCAACATCTTCTTATAAAAACATGTCATCTAAGAAAGTATTATCATCAAGCTTGTTCACTTGATTCTTTAAAACTTATTTATGATGTTCGTCAAGAATCTATGGAACAGTACGAAATAGAACAAACACTTTTAAAAGTATGTTTAAAAGAAGGATATGCCATTTTACATGATTTTATCGAATCAAATCAATATTCTAAATATCTTCAATATCAAGATTTAGATATTCTTTCTTCAATATCTTTATACTATCATAAAGATTCTACCAATAAGATTTTAAAAAATATTCTTCAACTTATAGAAGGATAGCTCTCGCTATCCTTCTATATTTGTAACCAATTCTACAGGTTGTTCATATTCAAAATATTTTTCTGTTTCTGCAACAATTTCTTTTCTTAAACCAATTAATCCAATTAAGTTAGGAATTGCCATACATCCATTGACAATATCCGCTAAAACAAAGATAAATTCTAAAGACATAAATGGTCCAATTGCAATAAATATAATATAAACAATTTTATAAATCTTTACTGCTTTCAAACCTTTAAGATAATACATACATCTTTCCCCATAATAATTCCATCCAATAATTGTTGTAAAAGCAAAGAATACAAGACCAATATTGACAATATATTTACCAATTAATGGAATAAATAGTCCCACTGAAAATGCATGTGTTGTCATCGCTGCACCATCTAATCCTGTTGTATAAGATTGTGTCAACACGATAGCAAGACCTGTCATAGTACAAATCACAATCGTATCAATAAATGTTCCTGTCATGGAAACAAGTCCTTGTTCAACACAAGAGTCTGTTTTAGCGGCAGCGGCCGCAATTGGAGCACTTCCAAGTCCACTTTCATTCGAGAAGATACCTCGACTAATTCCCTTTTGCATCGCAATAACCATCGTAATTCCAGTTCCTCCACCAAAAACTGCTTGAGGTGTAAAAGCTGATTTAATAATTAAAGCAATGGCACTTGGTAATACGGTAATATGTGACACAAGTATTAAAACGACCCCTCCAATGTATAACACACACATTAGTGGAATAACTTTTTCTGCCACGGAAGCAATTCTTTTGATTCCTCCAATAGTAATAAAAGCAACAGCAATTGTTAGAAGAATTGCTGTTATGTAACGTGGAACATTAAGTGACATTGAAAGTCCATCAGAAATTGATTTTACTTGCGTAAATGTTCCAATTCCAAGTAACGCTACAGATACACCAAAGAAAGCAAAAATTTTTGCAAGCAAAGGACTATGTAGACCTTTTTCTAAATAATACATTGGTCCTCCTGCAATCTCACCATTTTCATCTTTTTGACGATAACGAATTGCAAGTAACCCTTCGGCATATTTAGTAGCCATCCCAAAAAAGGCTGAAATCCACATCCAAAATAAAGCACCGGGTCCTCCTGCCGCAATTGCAGTAGCGACACCGACAATATTTCCTGTCCCTATCGTTGAAGAAAGTGCAGTACATAAAGCTTGAAAGCTACTGACGTCTCCATCTCCTTCTTGTTTTTTAAAGATGCATTTAAAAGCTAATTTTAATTTTGTAAGCTGGATCAATCTTAATTTGAAGGTAAAGTAAATACCTGTCCCTAATAATAGACAAATAAGTGGTAATCCCCATACATAATCATTAATTTGTTTTAATATCTGTGTTAGTAATTGCATAAAAAAACTCCTCCTAATAAATTAGTCGGAATTAATAATGAAAAAATACTATTTAGCCACTGTCCTTTTACCTGAGAGTTTCACCCTAACGGGTTTGCTCCTTCGGTGTTCAATTGAATGAATCTCTCCAATGGTTCGTCCAATAGCGATCCTTTTACCTGAAATCTTTAATTCTTCGGTGTTCTTATAGAATCTCTTTCGCCATTATCATCCGATATACGCTCTCATTATACCAAATTGTATACAATTGTAAACATTTATTTTATAATTATTATTTGTTATAATGCACGTATGAAAAAAAATAAATATTTAATACTTACGATACTTTGGATGATTTTTATCTTTGTGATGTCACAAACTCCTGGAAATGATTCTTCTAAACAAAGTAATTTTATTGTAGATATCATTATTCACATACTTCCAATTACAAGAGATACCCTTTCCTTCATTGTAAGAAAATGTGCACATATGACAGAATATGCCATTCTTGCATTCTTACTTTATAAAACTTTTATACATAAACAAAATCCATTGATAAAATCATTTATATTTACTGCTTTATATGCCTGTAGTGATGAATTTCACCAACTCTTTATTTCTGGCAGAGCTGGACAAATAAGAGATGTGTGTATTGATTCAACAGGGGCATTGATCATGCTTTTAGTCATTTATTTTATACTTAAAAGAAAGGACAAAAAAATCGGTTCATAGAACCGATTTTTAATATATACTAAATACCAAATAATAAGTCTACATAAGTTGGAATTGGCCAATAAGAATCATCAACTAATTCTTCAATTGTATCCACTGTTTCTCTTAATGATTGCATCATTCCGAAAACATCATCTCTCCACATAGTAGCTACTTCGAAGATTTCTTCTTCGCTTGCTTGTGCTTTTGCGATATTACTTTCTAATGTCGTTAATTTATCTTTAGTTTCTTGTAATAACGTTGCAAGTTTTGTTGCATCTTCAGTTAAGAATGCTGCTGGAATACCTGCTTCTTTTGCAGCAACAACTTCTGACGATACTTTAGCTAAATAATCACAAGCTGCTGGATAAATTTGTGTTTTAACCATTTTAACTGCAGTTAAAGCTTCAACTTGAATTGTTTTAATATAGTTATCTAATAAGATTTCATAACGTGAAGCGATTTCTACTTTTGTATAAACACCTTGACGATCTAACATATCAATATATTTTGCATCTTTTAAGCATTTTAAAGCATCAACAGTGTTTTTGTGGTTAGGAAGTCCACGTCTTTTTGCTTCTTCTTCCCATTCAGCTGAATATCCATCACCATTGAAGATAATTCTCTTATGTTCAGAAATAAATTCTTTAACAACTTCTTCAAATGATTTTCCACCTTCAATAGCTTCAGCCATTTGAGTCATTTCTTCAGCTAACATTGAATTTAAAATTGTATTTGGACCAGCTACAGATTGTGCAGAACCTACAGCACGAAATTCAAATTTGTTACCTGTAAAGGCAAATGGTGAAGTTCTGTTACGATCTGTATTGTCTTTAGAGAATGTTGGAACAACAGAAACGCCTGTATCAAAACGTCCAAGTTCTTCATGATCAGATTTTTTACCAGTACAAATATCTTCTACAACTTTATCTAATTCTTCACCTAAGAACATAGAAATGATTGCTGGTGGTGCTTCGTTTGCTCCTAAACGATGATCGTTTCCAGCAGAAGCAATTGACATACGTAAGATTTCAGCATATTCATCAACAGCTTTAATTGTACAAGCTAATGCAGCTAAGAATGGTTTATTTTCTTCAGGATTTTTTCCTGGATTAAATAAGTTGATTCCTGTATTAGTAATTACTGACCAGTTATCATGTTTACCAGAACCATTAACTCCAGCAAATGGTTTTTCATGTAATAAACAACGTAAACCATGTTTTTTAGCGATATCTTGAGCAATTTGCATTAATAAATGGTTGTTATCTGTAGTAATATTTACTTTTGCATAAACACAAGCAACTTCATGTTGTGCTGGTGCAACTTCATTATGTTTTGTTTTAGATGGAATTCCATATTTCCATAATTCAGCATCTAAATCTTTCATGAAAGCCGCAACTTTACGTTTTAAAGAACCGAAGTAATGATCTTCTAATTCTTGTCCTTTTGGTGCCATAGCTCCAAATAAAGTTCTACCAGTTAATTTTAAATCCATACGTTCTTGATAATATTTATCATCAACTAAGAAATATTCTTGTTCAGCCCCTACTGAAGCAGAAACTTTAGTTACCCCTTCAACCCCGATTAAAGGTAACAAACGACAAGCTGCTTTACTTAAAGCATCACATGATCTAAGTAAAGGTGTTTTCTTATCTAATGCTTCCCCTGTATATGAACAGAATAACGTTGGAATATATAATGTTCCATCTTTAACGAATGCAGGTGATGTACAATCCCATGCTGTATATCCTCTGGCTTCGAAAGTAGCTCTTAAACCACCTGATGGAAATGAAGAAGCATCAGGTTCTCCTTTTCTTAATGTTTTCCCACTAAATTCTAGAACAGCTTTTGACCCATCTGGTTCTAAGAAAGCATCATGCTTTTCAGCAGTTAATCCTGTCATTGGTGTAAACCAGTGAGTAAAATGTGTAGCTCCATGTTCAACTGCCCAAATTTTCATTGCATTCGCAATAACAGTTGCACATTCTTTTGATAATTCTTCGCCTTTATCAAGCGATTCATGGAATGCTTTATATGTTGATTTAGGAATTCTTTCCTTCATAACATCATCAGTAAAAGCTAGGCATCCATAATCTTCAACTAACTTGTTAAATTCCATCTTTGTATCCCCCTTATTTAGTATATAAATTATCATTTATATGATGTCATTATACAAACGAAAATATAGGTTGTCAATAACTATTACAAAGTTTTTATCATTTTGATAATTTTTTATTTATTTTATACAAAAAAAGAGCTGCATACTATTGAGCAGCAGTTCTTTTAGCTTTCTTTTCTTCTTTTCTTCTTTTCTTTTCCCATTTACGATGAGTTTGGTTATATTCTTCAACTTGACAGTGAATTCTCTTATTTGAATGAACAACAGCATCCACAAATCCCATTTGATCTTTTGGAGCAACTGTTTGACGAGTTCCATCGTCCATATAGATTTCATATGAATGTGCATTTGTAATGATCTTTGTCATTTTAGCGATTGGATCAGTAATTGTTTCACAGTTCATTAAGTTTATTTCTTTTGTTTTTCCAATTCTTCTATGAATTTCTAAAGTTCTTCTTTTTACAACATATTTATAAGGTCTATATCCAAATAAATATCCAATAGCAACAACCCCTAATACAATAATTGCAGGTAAATCACTAAAATTACCTGAAACAATCATATACACCACATAGATTACATAAAATACACTAAAGTATGCAGCAGGTAAATTTAATTGAACTTTAAATTCTTTTTCAAATGGTGTTAATTCCGCATTTGATTCGACTTTTTTTGATTCCATAAAAACCCCTCTTTAATTCTATACTTTCAATATTTAATAAATATCAATTTTCTTTAATAAAGTCAACTCATATTCATTAAATATTTTTTTATAAAATAAGGGACGGGGAAGCCCGCCCTTATTTATTATCTTATTTAATTTATCAATATTAAGCTTCTGCAGCTTGTTTGTTTTGATATTTTTCGTAAGAGATTAAGAATGGTGTGTAAATAACTGTTGAAACAACAATTAAGATTGCTTGAGTTACTGCACCCATTACGTTAGCACCACATGCTAAGAAACCAAATACGATTGGTGGAGTTGTCCAAGGTACTGTTAAACATGCAA
>OLPQ01000137.1_pt1 | contig 64164 bp, 50 predicted proteins | sample 1672451 | NCBI WGS metagenome assembly OLPQ01 (sample SAMEA3136687, study PRJEB25190) | human gut metagenome | biome: human gut; feature: human-associated habitat; material: faeces | place: Austria | collected 2013
TCACGGCCTCTTGAACCCCATTCAAGCGCGCTACCAAACTGCGCTACACCCGGTCAACCGGGCTGTCTCGAATCAGCTTGATTATTATAACTGACTGCACCGAGAATGTCAATAGAAATGTACGAATTTTATAAATATATTTTGCTTTATGACTGATAAAGGAAGGAAAGAAGGGATAAATCATGCCGAATAGCCTGGAATTGAACGTCTCCCCTGCGCTGCTGCATACCTTTGCCAACCATCCGTTCCATGTCCGCAAGGATATGGAGATGAACGAGCTGGTGGACAGCATCCGGGAAAGCGGTGTTATTGTTCCGCTGATCGTGCGCAGCAGACCCGAGGGCGGCTATGAGATTATCAGCGGTCACCGCCGCTGCGAGGCCTGCCGGGAGCTGGGTATTGTGAAGGTGCCGGTCCGCGTGCAGGAGCTGACGGATGATGAAGCTACTATTTTAATGGTGAACAGCAATATTCAGCGGGAGCATGTGCTGCCGAGTGAGAAGGCGTTTGCGTATAAGATGCGTATGGATGCAATGAAGCACCAAGGCCGAGCAACTTCGGCCCAACTTGGGCCGAAGCTGAGCAGTGAGGTTTTGGCTGAACAAGTTGGAGAAAGCCGCAATCAAATTAAGCGTTACATCCGCCTGACCTATCTCATCTCCCCCATCCTGCAAATGGTCGATGAAGCCCGGATGGCGTTTAACCCCGCGGTAGAGATTTCCTACATGACGCCCGAGCACCAACGGTGGCTGCAAGCAGAGATGGAGCTTTGCGAGGCCACGCCCTCTCTGGTGCAGTCCCGCCGCCTCAAGGAGATGAGCCAGAGCGGCACACTGACAGAGCACTACCTGCATACCCTGCTCACCGAACAGAAGCCCAATCAACGGCAGAAGTTTTTCTTGAATCAATCTGACGTGCAGCGGTTCTTCCCTCCCGGCTATACGCCCGAGCAGATGCAGAACACTATTTTCTCTCTGCTGAAAACCTGGGGCCATGCCCACGAGCATACCCAGAGCCAGCAGGAACTGGAACGGTAAAATGCCACACACAACCTTATTTATAAGGCCCGGTTAGGATGCCAAAAGCACGGTATTCTGTCAGGCTTATTCGAGTGCGCGCTTTTTGGAGAAGCAACCATGCAATTTGACTACTTTTACGGCAGTCAGGCCGAGCAGTTCTCATTCTATCGTATCCCCAAGGTGCTGTTCACCGACCCGCAGTTCAAACCGCTGTCCACCGATGCAAAGGTCCTGTACGGTATCCTGCTGGACCGCATGAGCCTTTCGGTCAAGAATCATTGGCTGGATGAACAGAGCCGGGTCTACATCATCTTCACCACCGAGGAAATCATGGAGGCCCTGAGCTGTGCCAACCAGAAGGCCTGCCGCCTGATGCTCGAGCTGGAAAAGGATGCAGGTCTGATTGAGCGCAAGCGCCAGGGGCTGGGAAAGCCCAGCTTGATTTACGTAAAAAACTTTGCTGTTTCGTCATAAATCAAGAAATGTGAAAATCACATTTCTTGAAGTGTGATTTTCACACTTCTGGAGATGTGATTATCACACGCAAATAAGACTGATAGTAATTAGACTGATTAGAACGATACAGAAAACAGATTGAAAAACAGAATACGGGGTGTAGAGTATGGCCGGGGTGACGAAAGAAGAAATCGCGCGGGCGAAGGAGCTGGACCTGCTGACCTACTTCAAACTCGTTGAGCCAGGCAACCTGAAGCTCGTGGGCAAGGAATACCGCCACAAGGTACACAGCTCGCTGACGATCAGCAAGGACAGCCTATGGTGCTGGCACTGCATCGGCCTGCGCGGGCGCACGGCGCTGAAGTATCTGATTGACGTCGAGAAGGTGCCCTATGTGGAGGCTGTGCGGGAGATCAACCGCATCCAAGGCGGCGTCGTTCATTCTTCCCAAACTGTAAGCCTGCCGCACCCGCGCGCTGAACCGGAAGCACCGCGAGATTTCAAGCTGCCCAAGCCAGACGCAAACAGTTATGCAACTATGGCGTATCTGCGTGGGCGCTGTATCCACCCCAATGTACTGGCGTTCTGCCGCAGGGAGGGCATTTTGTACCAGGCCAGCTTCAAAAATCACCCGAACTGTGTATTTGTCGGGCGCGACGGTGAGGGTGTTGCGAAAGGCGGCAGCTTACGCGGCTGTACACAGCTGCAATTCCGGCGTGATATACCCGGAAGCAAGAAGATTTACCCGTTCTACATACAGGCCAGCACTAAAACAGACACGGTTGAGGTCTACGAAGCGCCCATTGATGCCATGTCGGGTGCGTCGCTCAAGCTCATGCAGCACGCGGAGCCGTGGCGCGGTGTCCACTACCTGGCGCTTGGCGGTACGGACTATGCTGCGCTGGATGCGTTTTTGAAGTATTTCCCGGCAGTCCGCAAAATCGTCCTCTGTCTGGACAACGACAATGCAGGACGGACACGGACGCAGGATATAATTGCACACCTTGCGGGCAGCGGCAAAGCCGTGGAGGACCGCCCGCCGCCGGTGGGCAAGGATTACAACGACACGCTGGTGCAGTACATGCAGGAATACCGCGCGCACTGCATCAGCATGGATGATATTTTGGAGGAAACAAGATGAAAACAATCGCAATCGCAAACCAGAAGGGCGGCACGGGGAAAACGACCACAACGTATAACCTCGGCATTGCCCTGACACAGCAGGGCTACCGCGTCCTGATGGTGGACTTTGACCCGCAGGGCAATCTTTCCTGCTACTGCGGTATCCCACCGGAAAAGGACCTTGACCAAACCATTACGGAGCTGCTGATGAAGACCTCCTGTGAAAAGCCGATAGGAAATCGGGAGTGTGTCTACCAGACCGGACGCAAGGAGGCTGCCGCACGGGTGGATTTTATCCCGTCCAACCTACGGCTGGCGGGCTTTGAGCTGGCCATGGGCACGATGATGTGCCGCGAGGTGCTTCTGAAATCCTGCCTGGAACAGTACAACAATCAGTACGACTACTGTCTGATCGACTGTTCCCCCTCTGTTGGCCTGCTGCTGACCAATGCGCTGGCCGCTGCGAATGAAATCATTATTCCGATGCAGGCACAGCCATTCTCCGTTGTGGGCATGTCGCAGCTGACGTCCTCCATTGCCAATGTGCAGCGTAAGATCAACCCCGGGCTGCGCGTGAAGGGCATCTTGCTGACAATGACCGAGCACACGAACGTTTCCGACCACTACTGCGGGCAGGTCCGCAGCACCTACGGCAATAAGATTCACGTTTTCACAACGGAGATTCCCAGAAACGTGAAGGTACAGGAGAGCCAGGCCAACGCAGAGCCGACGATTCTGTACGACCCGAAAAGCAACAGTGCAAAGGCCTACATTGAATTTGCGAAGGAGGTATCCGGCTATGGCCGCGAAGAACAAGTTTTTGAACGCGATGAAGATGCCCTCAATCGATGATATGTTTTCCTCGGAGGCCGACAGGCAGCGGGAAAGCGGAGATTTGGTCACAGAGGTGCCGCTTTCCGAGCTGCATCCGTTCGTCGGACATCCGTTTGAGGTGCGCGACGATGAGGATATGCAGAAGCTGGTGGACAGCATCCGGGAGAATGGTGTGCTCACCAACCTGACCGTGCGCCGCCGCGCCGAGGGTGGGTATGAGATCATCAGTGGGCACAGGCGGTTTCATGCAGCACAGCGGGCTGGGCTGACTGCGGTCAAGGTGCAGGTGCGGGATATTGATGACGACCAGGCGATTATTGACATGGTCGATTCCAATATTCAGCGGGAGCATATCAGCCCGATGGAGAAGGCAAGAGCGTATGCGATGAAGCTGGAAGCCATCAGCCGTCAGGGAGCACGACAAGATTTAACTTCCGCCCAAGTTGGGCGGAAGTTGGAAAGTGCTGACATCGTGGGTAAAGAAGCTGGAGATAGTCGTATGCAAGTTAGACGGTATATTCGCTTAAATAGCCTCGTCCCCGACCTGCAAAAGAAAGTCGATGACGGCAGTCTGAAATTCAACCCCGCCGTAGAGCTTTCTTACCTTTCCCCCACCGAGCAGAATGATTTTCTCGATTACATTGAATCCCAGTCTTGTTCACCGTCGTTATCACAAGCACAGAAGCTCAAGGCGGCCAGCAAGGAAGGTGCGCTGAATCACGGCAAGCTGTTGGAAATCATGGACACCAAAAAGCCCAGTGTACCGCCCCGCGACCCTACGCTGACCATCAGCGTCAGCAAAATTGCCCGCTACTTTCCCACCGGCTATACACAAGAACAGATGCTAGGAATCATCATGCAGCTTCTGGAACGAAACTCCCGCCATCTTATGCCGGAAAAACAACCCAGTCTGGAGCGTTGAAATGGCAGAGTACAGATATTACCTGATTCCCGATTTTATGTCGCACGTCTTTCCGCAGCAGTTTGAAGAACAAGCTCCAACGGAGTTTTTTTCAAATACTGCTGATTTGATGAAGCGCTACAAGCAGTTGAGAGAAATGCCCTACAACAACGAATACACCTGGAACGAGCGCACCAATCTTCCCTACCCACGCCTGACTGTTGGAATTGACCGCCGTGACCCGGATGGCGCAGTAACCATCATGCAGGTGCGCAACGGTATCAACTACCTGTGTGATGATTACCGCGGTCCCTTTGCAGATCGCAATGACAAGCCGCTCATTGAAATGTCAAAGCAGCTTGTGACGGCAGTTGGCGTAGATCGTATCCGGCCTCACTACTACACGGAAGAAAATGGTCACACAAAGGTACATGTTGGAAACGACATCCACATAACCGAGTGGGCCAATGCACCGGAGCTTTGCAGCGCACTTCGCTTCTCACGGTTTCTGAACCGTGATGGGCAGCAGTTGTTTCAGGTGCGCAACGGTCAGCGCATTATTGAAAACTACGCGGATGGTTCACGGCTTGTGAAAGATGTGCAGACAGTTGACGATGCACACTTTTACGTAGGTAGTCGTTTCTGCCACATCCAGCAGTATGCAAATCAGTGCTTCAAAAGAGGCTGTTATGTTGAGCCGGAGCATCCGCAGCCGGGCGATAAGTTAGACAGACTGCTGATATATCAAATTCCACATTACACTTGCGAGTATCGTTTTACGGATTATGACTACGCCCAGAACAAGCTGAAGGCCACCGATTACCGCTGTGCCTATGTGGCCAACATGCCCCGGGACTACACACCGGACAAGTGCTTCCGGGATTTCAATTATGATGACCGCCCCTGCGCCAACAGTATGCCGTCTTTGTCCGTCAGTGATCTGATTATCATGGAGCGCGGTGATAAAGCCGAAGCCCTGTATGTGGATGCAGTTGGTTTTAAGGATGTAAGCCGACTGTTACCCGAGCTTCATGATATGGAAGTTGAGCGACAGGAGCACAATTTAGATGAATTAGAAAGGTAGATGTCAAGATGCCGAAACCGCAGGATATATTTCAGCTTGCTCAGCAGGAGGCCGTGCGGGTCACAGCATCGCCGCAGGCGTGGCAGAGCTTTTTGTACACTGCCGCCCACAACTATCACACCACCTATCTGAACCAACTGCTGATTCACGCCCAGCGGCCCGACGCCGCGGCCTGCGCCAGCATGGAATACTGGAATACGAAGGCAAACCGGCTGGTCATGCGCGGCAGCAGAAGCATCACCGTGCTGCAGCGCCGACAAGGTGTGGCGGTGACAAAGCCCGTTTTTGCCATCGGCGATACCACACTATTGAGCCAGACACGCACCGGCGGGCCGTGGGTAGTCACGGACACAACGCGCCCGCTGCTTCTGCAAGATAAATCTGATGACTGGCTGGCGGCGCTGGCGCAGGATGGCGTCTCCAGCGAAGCTGACCGTGCCCGCCGTATGCTAGAACGCAATGTGGCGGACAGTACGCTGCAGTGGGCGCAGCCTGACGAGCAGATGCAGCTCTTGCAGGCACTGGTCACGCAGAGTGCTGTCTATATGGCACGGCTGCGGATCGGGCTGCCGGTGCAGGACGAGGATTTCCCTGCATTCAAAAGCGTCAGCCAGTTCGACGCCTATCAGATTTCACTCTGCTTGGGTGGCTATCTGCAGGCCGCCGCAGAACCGATGCTGAACGCCATTGGGCGCGAGGCGCTGCGACTAAACCGCGACAGCATTGCAATATCACACGAACCAGTTCATAATGAAAGCACACCAACACAATTGAACAGCCGAGAGGAGGCCGTTACTCATGACGTATACGAAGAACCGCGAAGGCTACCTGATTCCGAGCCTTTCCCTGCCGAACCAGCCGAACCCGTACCTGAACCGCTACGCGAGGCTGCGTCTGAAATATTTGGAGCAGAACGAGCCGACGCTCTGCGACCAGCTGATGCTGGAGGGTACGCTGCTGACGAGCTGCAATCGAATCGGACGGACAGCACAGCGGATGGTGGACAAGACCCTGCGCGAGCTGATGCAGACCACCCAGATGCCGGACCGCAAAACGGACCCGCTGGGTTGGGCGCAGCTGACCAACAGCCTGAAAAAGCAGGCGGAGGAGACAATCCTTCCGATGCTGTACGAAGTTTAACCGAAACACCCGCACAGGCGGAGAGCGAGCCATCGCCCTCCGCTTTTGCTTTGCCCGAATTTCCGCCCACGCTTCTGCCGCAGCTGCTGGCTATGGAGACTTCTTCCCGAGCATACAACGCCGAATATCTTACCTATTATAATAAGAACCCTCTGCTCATTGACCGGCTGCGCTTTGTGCGGGAAAGCTACAAGGATATTTTTACAGAGCTTTTGCTGGCCGATGATACCCGCGTGGGCTTTCACAGACAGGACAATGGCCTGATTGTCTGGCAGGGCGCGTATCTGACCCGCAGCGCGGAAACGCTGCTGTCGTGGCGTACCGTGGCCAATGCGCTGAACGACTTGATTGAACAGCATGAGCTGATTGCGGCCATCGACCCGAAGAAACTACCGCAGGCAGAGGAACAGCTTTCCTTTGAACTGCCTGACGGTTCGCCGACGAGTGCGGAAGATGATAGGGTGGAAAAGGATGATTTTCTAACCCCGGAAAAGCAGGAAACCGTCATTCGCTCTGCCCTGCCCGTTGCAGAGTACACTGCCCCGCAGATGGATGACGGCAGCGTTATCACAGACGAGGAAATCAACCTGGCTCTGGCAGCGGGCAGCAATTTTGAAAACAGCAAATTCCGCATCTATCAGCAGTTCACCACTACGCAGGGCGACCACGCTGCTTTTTTGAAGAAGGAATACGGCAGCGGTGGCCGGTCATGGGACTACCAAAGCGGTGCCCACGGCTGGGTGGACCATGGTCCTGCCGGATTGAAGCTGATTTTGACAAATGAGGAAGGACGCTTTGAGCGCCGGCTGCTATGGCGGGCCGCAGCCAAGCGCATTGCTTATCTGATCGAGATGCAGCGCTTTCTGACGCAGCAGGAGTTGGAGCAGTATCCCGCATGGGCTGCCGAACAGCAAGAGGCCGCCAGTGCGGTGCGCGATGAGCCCGGCAACGTACCGGATACCAGACCTATTTGCGCCGAGGGCAGCGTTGTCTATCTGGAGGATGACCACCGATTCACCGTGGAGCGCATCGGGCAGTTTGACGTGCATCTGCGGGACGAGGAAGCACCCTTGTTTGGGCGCGCCATCAGCCGGGAGGAATTTCAGCGGCAGCTTGACGCCAACCCGCGCAACGGCGGTATGATGTTCTCCGAGCAGAAGCATGAAGCCCTTGTGCAAGCGCAGACGGAACAGGCGCTCTCCTATATTGAGGATTATCTCAAGGACGAATTTGAGATCACCGAGCCGGACTTTTCCGACCTGACACGAATCGATTTGGGCTATACCACTACCGAGGATGAGAAACACGTCATTCAGGTGTATGCCGACTTAGAGCACTGCACTGTCACCAAGCTGGTGGACGATACTCTCTACGCGCAGGAACGGTATGGCTCGCTCGATGATCTGAACCAAGCGGTACTCTCCAATCTCGATTTTGACAGCCTCATGGAAATAGACCTCGACGAGGTAGAAGAACACGAGCCGCAGGAAAACGTCCTTCCTACCGACGAGTCCGCCGCGCATACCCCCACCAACTACCTTGCGCCCTATGAGCCGGAGGTTTCCACAAGGGCAAAGGCCAAGTTTGCTGCGAACCTAAATGCAATTCGGACACTAAAGCAAATTGAGCAGCGCGGCACACCGGCCACGGAAGCCGAGCAGGATGTTCTGGCCGGGTATCTCGGCTGGGGCGGTCTTTCCGATGCCTTTGACCCCAACAAGGACAGCTGGCACAGCGAATATGAGCTGCTAAAGGATTTGCTGACGCCGGAGGAATACGCCGCCGCACAGGAATCTACGCTGACGGCGTTTTATACCCCGCCTGCCGTCATCCATGCCATGTACCGCGCGCTGACCCGCATGGGCTGCGTGGGCGGCAATGTGCTGGAGCCCAGCATGGGTGTGGGTGCATTCTTTGGGCACCGCAGCGGCAGCTTTGATACGAACAATGCAAAGCTCTACGGCGTTGAGTTGGACAGTGTATCGGGCCGCATCGCGCAGCAGTTATACCAGAAAGCAAAAATTCAAATCTGCGGCTACGAAAAGGCCGACCTGCCGGACAGCTTCTTTGATTTGGCTATCGGCAATGTGCCGTTTGGGCAGTATCAGGTCACGGACCGCCAATACGACAAGCTGCACTTTCAAATTCACGATTACTTTCTTGCCAAAACCATAGATAAACTCCGCGTCGGCGGCATTATGGCATTTATAACGACCTCCGGCACGATGGATAAAAAGTCCGAAAGCGTGCGCCGGTATCTGGCCGCCCGCTGTGATTTGATCGGCGCGGTGCGGCTGCCTAACAACACCTTTACCGCACAGGCAGGTACAACCGTCACCTCGGACATTCTGTTTCTGCAAAAGCGCGGGCGGGTCTTGGAGCAGGACGCGCCGTGGATTCATGTGGGCGAGACTGCCGATGGTATTCCGCTGAACCGGTATTTCATCGACCATCCCGAGATGATCTGCGGCGAGATGCAGTTGGTCAGCGGCCCCTACGGGCAGCGCCCCACCTGCGCGCCGCTGGAAAATGGTACATCGCTGGAAGGTCAGCTTGACACGGCCCTTGCCAATTTGCAGGCCGAGTACGCGCTGGCGGATGACCGGGAGGACGCGCAGGAGGAAAGCGACACGCTCGACGCTGACCCAGACACACGAAATTTCAGTTATGTTGTTAAAGACGACACAGTTTATTACCGCGAAAATTCCAAAATGCGCGCCGTGAAGGTCAGCACCTCCGCGTTAGCCCGCATCAAGGCGCTGGTTCCTCTGCGGGATACCTGCAGGGAGCTGATTCGGGCACAGCTGGACAATCTGCCCGATGAAACGATTGCTGCTTTGCAAGCGCAGCTGACCGCCCAGTATGATTCCTACCACGATACGTATGGGCTAATCAACAGCCGCGGCACGGCTTCGGCGTTCCGTGAGGATTCCGGGTATTTCCTGCTCTGCTCTCTGGAGGACATCGACAGCGAGGGCCATTACAGGGGCAAGACGGATATGTTCACGAAGCGGACCATCCGCCCGGCCCAGGTGGTGGACCATGTGGACACCGCCGATGAAGCGCTGGTGCTGAGCCTGACGGAGAAGGCTCGTGTGGACATTGCCTACATGGCACAGGTCACTGGAAAATCGCAGGACGAAATTATACGCGATTTGACCGGCGTTATCTTTCGTGACCCGGAGCAGGACGAACCGGTCTATCTACCGGCAGATGAATACCTTTCCGGCAATGTGCGGCAAAAGCTGGCCGTTGCCCGGCTGGCCGCAGCGTCCGACCCGGACTATCAGGTCAATGTGAAGGCGCTGGAGCAGGTACAGCCGAAGGACCTCGACGCCAGCGAAATTGCTGTGCGGCTGGGTGCTACATGGATACCACCCGAATACATACAGGATTTTCTCATGGAGCTGTTGGAGCCGCCGTTGTCCACGCGCCTTTCCGTGAAGGTTCTGTTTGCGTCGTTCACCGGTGAGTGGAATATCACGAACAAGCGCTACGGCAACGGCAGCATCAAAGCAACCGTCACCTACGGCACAAACCGCAAGAATGCCTATGAAATCACAGAGGCTGCGCTGAACCTGCGGTCTGTGCAGGTGTTTGATACAGTTACCGACGCAGAGGGAAACAAAAAAAGCGTGCTGAACCACGCCGCCACCGAGGCTGCCTACGCCAAGCAATGCTTGATAAAAGACAAATTTGAAGAATGGATTTTCAAAGAGCCGCAGCGTCGGCAGGCGCTGGTAAGCCTGTACAACAGCAAATTCAACTGCATCCGCCCGCGGGAATACGACGGCAGCAATCTGCGCTTTCCCGGCATGAACCCGGAAATCACACTGCGGCCCCATCAGCGCAACGCCATTGCCCACGTGCTGTACGGCAACAACGTACTTCTGGCACATGAGGTGGGGGCTGGGAAAACGTTCGAGATGGTCGCCAGCGCCATGGAGAAAAAGCGTTTGGGTCTTTGCAATAAAACATTGATCGTAGTACCCAACCATTTGACCGAACAGATGGCGTCCGAGGCGCTGTTGCTCTACCCCAACGCGGAAATTCTGGTAGCGCGCAAGACGGATTTTGAAAAGGCCAATCGCAAAAAATTCTGCGCCCGCATTGCTACCGGCAATTTTGACATCATTGTGATCGGGCACAGCCAGTTTGAAAAGATACCGCTTTCCGATGAACGGCAGAAAATGTACCTGCAAAAGCAAATCGACGATGTAGTGGCACAGACCGCTGCGCTGAAAGCCCAGCGCGCCGAGAATTTTACCATCAAGCAGATGGAGCGCATGAAAAAGCAGCTGCAACGGAAGCTGGACAAGCTCAACGACCAGAGCCGCAAGGATGACGTCATCACCTTTGAGGAGCTGGGCGTGGACAGCCTGATGGTGGACGAGGCGCACTATTTCAAGAATGCGATGGTCACCACCAAGATGACCCGCGTGGCCGGTATCTCCCAGACCGAAAGCCAAAAGGCCAGCGACATGTACATGAAGTGCATGTACATGGACGAGCTGACCGGCGGGCACGGTATTGTGTTTGCCACCGGCACACCGATTTCCAACTCGATGACAGAGATGTACATCATGATGCGGTATCTGCAATATGGGCTTTTGGAGCAGGAAGGCTTGTTGAACTTTGATGCGTGGGCGTCCACGTTTGGCGAGAGCGTTACCGCGATTGAGCTTGCCCCCGAGGGAAACGGCTACCGTTCTAAAACGCGTTTTGCAAAGTTCTACAATCTGCCCGAGCTTATGAATATGTTCAAACAGTGTGCCGACATTCAGACCGCCGATATGCTGAAGCTGCCGGTCCCCGAAATCACAGGCGGCAAGCCCACGATTGTAAAGCTGCCGCCCAGTGAGCTGCAGCGCCAGATGGTGACTGCGCTGGGTGAGCGCGCCGAGGCGGTGCGCAACCGCCTGGTAGCCCCGAACGAGGACAACATGCTGCGCATCACAAATGATGGCCGCAAACTGGCGCTGGATCAGCGGTTGATGAATCCACTTCTGCCCGATGACCCCGACAGCAAGGCGAATGCCTGCGTGGAGCGGGTCTTTACCATTTGGGAAAGAACAAAGGCGCAGCACTCCACGCAGATGATCTTCTGCGATTTGAGCACGCCCCGCGCGGACGGCTTTGATGTGTACAACGATATTCGGGACAAGCTGGTTGCGCGCGGCATCCCCAAGGATGAGGTACAGTTCATCCATGATGCCGATACGGAAGCCAAGAAGGCAGAGCTGTTCGGCAAAGTCCGCAGCGGTGCGGTTCGCGTGCTGATGGGCAGCACCCAGAAGATGGGCGCTGGCACCAACGTACAGACCCGGCTGTGCGCACTCCACCACTTAGATTGTCCGTGGCGGCCTGCCGACATTGCCCAGCGCAACGGACGTATGGTACGTCAGGGCAATATGAATAAGGAGGTTTCGATTTTTATTTACATAACGGAGGCCACGTTTGACGCCTACAGCTATCAGTTGGTCGAAAATAAACAGAAGTTTATTTCGCAAATCATGACGTCGAAATCCCCTGCCCGAAGCTGTGAGGATTTAGACGAGGCTGCGCTCTCCTACGCTGAGGTAAAGGCGCTGGCTGCCGGAAACCCGATGATCAAAGAAAAGATGGACCTTGATATTCAGGTTGCGCGGCTTCGCACGCTGAAGGCCGCCTACAACAGCCAGCACTACCGACTGGAGGACGCCTTGACCGGCATCTTTCTGCGAGAGATCCGCGGCACCGAATGCCGGATTCAGGCGTTTGAGAAGGATATGCAGACCGCCAAGGACAGTCAGAGCTATGACAAGGACGGCAAGCTGGTTTTCAGCATTGAGCTGGACGGCACGTCCTACGACAAGCGCGAGGACGCCGGTAAGGCACTGCTCGGGCTGGTGGGTGCTGCTGTGCGGGCTGACCATCCTGTTTTGGTGGGGCACTATGCGGGCTTTGAAGTCACGGTTGCCTATGTGCCGCTTTCCAAGGTGTTTGTGGCACATCTGGTCGGGCAGGCCACCCATACCACGGAGCTTGGCAGCGACGCTGCCGGCAATATGGTCCGCCTGCAAAACGTTGTCGCTGCCCTGCCGCAGGAGGTCAGCGGTATGCGCAACAATCTACAGCAGCTGCGCGTCCAGTTGGACAGCGCCAAAGAGGAACTGCAGCAGCCTTTTCTGCAGGAACAGGAGCTTAACGACAAGAGTGCGCGCCTAGCCGAGCTGGATGCCCTTCTGAATGTGGGCAATGATGCCCCGGTTTTGGAGGGTGAGGCCGAGGTCGTAAACGAGGACGATTCTGTGCGAACGCCTAGAGAGGAAAACGAACTGGAACGCTGAAATCGACAGCCTTGCATTATTTCGCAGACCATGTATCATAGAGGTAGGAGGTGGCCATTATGCCCATTCAACGTAAAAATCTGTTCCTTACCTGGGGTATCCGCATTAGTCTCGTGCCTGTCATTCTGGTGCTTCTTGCACTGGGCCTGATTGCAATCGTGCTGTTTGCTATCTGCGGAGTTTGCGGCAGGTTTTTGGCGGCACTGGGCGGTCTGGCTGCTCTGTTGGCGCTATTCGATAAGTGCTACCAAGAGGCGGCAGTATCCGCCATCGTGGCATTCTTGCTCAGTCCTTACGGCGCGCCGCAGGTGCTGTTCTGGCTGGGCAGAAAGCTGCTCGAGTTTGCTGGTAGTCTGTATGATTTATACTACTGATTGGAGAAATTTATAATATGAAAAAATGTCTGTTATCCATTCTTTTAGCTACGGTGTTACTCTGCGCCTGCGCACAGCAGACCGATAACACCTTGCAAACGCCGGAAAGCAGTACGCTGGTAGAACTTACCGTTGCTACTGAAGAGACTGCCATTGAGACACCTGCGCCCCTTGCCACGAAAAGCCCGGCACCAACGTCTACACAGACTCCAGAACCGACTGCTACACCGGCACCGACTGAAATTCCCATACCGGAGCCTACTGCAGCGCCTACCGAAGCGCCCGCTACGGAACCCGTTGCCGCGGAGAGTCAGCCTGTACAGGTCAGTATGAGCTATGGTGCAGTCCCCTTTGACCTGGCGGCGGGCAGTGAGGAGTGGTGGAGCATCGACAGCTCGGACAGTGCCTACTGGGCTGTGCAGGAAAACATCAATGCTATGCGCGCAGCAGCTGGTCTGTCCCCTTTGACGATGGACAGTGGCCTGAGTGCTGCCGCCGATGCACGCTGTGAGAGCTTTGTGGCGGGCGGGCCGTTTGACCACAGCGGCATGACGACCCGCAGTGAGATCTGCGCCGCAGGTCCGATTGGCTCGGCCAGCAGCGTTTGCACCTACTGGCAGGGCAGCCCTGCCCACTATGCCAATATTATGGAGCCCAGCTTCACCAGCATGGGCGTGGGCTGCTGGTTTTGCAGCACTGCCGAGGGCCAGTACACCTACTGGACCGTAACCTTTCAGTGATTGGAGAACGGATATGAAAAAGCAAAACTCCCTGTATCGGATGACTACATCCGAAATGCAGATCATGACCTACCTTTGGAATTCCAAGGAGCCGGCCATCGCCAGCCAGATCGTTTCCGATCTGATCCCGACCCAGAACTGTACCTGGAAGCCGCGTTCTGTCTTTACCATCCTGAAAAGCCTTTCGGAGAAAGACCTGATCCACGATGTTGGGTACGTGAGAACCGGCAAGACCTACTCCCGCAAATTTGCTCCCAAGGTGAGCCGCGCAGAATACCTGGCCATGCAGGTCATGAACGAGCTGCCGGACCAGGAGTTGCCGGAGTTTTTGGAGTTCTTTCAGGGAAAGGTCGGTTGAGCGTTACAGGTAAATCAAACTCTCAAGTGTCTGCTGTTTTTTCGGCAGGCACTTTTTTTATATAGATAAAATTCAACAACAGAAGGAAGTATGTTCAATGAATCACAAATTTAAGCTCAAACAGCGCGTAGCGGCCTTGTGTATGGCGGCTATGATGTGCTGCTCCCTGTTCCCAGCTGGGGCGTTTGCGGAGGCTCCGAGGGCTGATGCAGACGGCACGTTCATCATGGAGCAGGACAAAGAGGTCGTCACAGATGACAGCCATCAGACCGAGGCAAGCGACCCGGACCCGGGTGAAGAAAGCACGCCTAAAAGCAGCGAAGCTGCCGTAGCACCCCAAAGCGCCGACGAGGATGCGCCGGTGGAGACATCCACCGACTACACCTTCGACGGCGCTGTTTTGTACACAGACTTACCGGATGCGCCGACTGGTTCTTACATGGGCAGCCAGGGCTTGCCGGTTGCCACGGGTGAAACAAAAATCGGCATTTCCGCCTGGCCGAATGACCAGTTGGAAGAAAGTACGGACAGTTACCTGAGTGCGGACACCCTGAACAGCGACGACGTGACGATGATGGCTTCGTTGCTGGAGGGTACCGACTATGCCGTTACGCCCATTCTGGCACAGGTAGAATACCCTGCGGACGACAGCAGTCTGGATGTGGTACTTCCCAACGAGGTGACGGTGCTGGACTTCTACGGTGTTCCTGCCGATGAGACTACGCGCAGCAGCCTTGTGCACAGTGAGTATTCCGAAACATCCGCCGCGGTTATGGGACTGTATGTACAGGCGGATGCGGATTTTTCCGCGCAGCTTGTCTACACTGCCCCGGATGGCAGCACGCTGACGAAAGTGCTGCACGTTGTAATTGACCGCAGCCGCACCATGGCCGCACCGTTCGCAGAAACTACAGACGTCGCCGCCTACGCCGAGCGCCCCACGCCTGCCGTTACCAGCGGCAAAATCACCAAGGTCGAGAAGGTCAACGGCACATGGCTGATCTGGTTCAATGGCGAGGAAGCCTACTGCTGCACTCACGGTGCCAACGGCCAGCCCAAAGGCTGTCCGCCGTACACTTATACGAACACTTCTCTGGTCAGTGCGGATCAGTGCATTCCCGGTGACCACTATGGCAACCAATACCGCATCTGGGGCGGTCTGGACCAACTTTCTATGGACTTGCTGCCCGATACACCCGCAGTTTTTTCCGCAGAAGATACTGAAGAAATCTCTCTTTTGGATTTCTGCCGCACGATTTACGACGATACCCAGATGTGGCTGATTGAAAAGTATCCCGAGAGCACTGCTGCAAAAATCTATCTAGAATCCGCGCAGGCCCTGCTGGACGGCGCTGTTGCCTATGCAAAGCCCCGCGGCTACTACACCTACATTTATACCCCTGCGCGCAGCGGTTGGCAGACCGTTGCTCTGATTGGCCCTGAAATCAGTGAGGATGAAACGGAAGAGCCGAAGCCTGTCGTACAGGAGTATTATGCCAGTTGGGAAGCCCCTGCACAGTCCGCCAGCGGCAATGTGGATCTGACCTATGGTATCACCACAGATAAGATCCAGCTGAAAACGCTGGAAAAGTTGGACGGTGCGACCATTAAAATCGAGCCTATCACCAAATCCGGCACGATTGACGGCGGCAGCTGGAGCATTTCCCCTGCCGGTGTGCAGACCGTCACTACAGGCGGCCACACCAATGACGACAATTACCAAAATAACGGCGGTGCAGCATCTGCCAACTGGTCTGTGCATTACACTGTATCCAAGACTGTAGATGGCCGCAGTGGCAGCGTCGGCCCCTATACCACGAAAGAAGCTGCAGACGCAGCCGCCAACAGCGAGCGTGATTCTGCGGTTGCCGCCATTCAGGCAGAAGCACAGAGCGCTGTAAATAATGCTATTGCCAGCGCGCAGGCACAGCTTGCATCTTTACAGTTCCGTTATGACGAAGTCACCATCCCCTACGGTTTTGAATCCTACTGGAGCAGCAATGGCAGTCACCAGACCATTACAGTACCGGCCAACTCCAACAATGTCTACGAGATGCGCAATGCTGAGTGGTCCCTGCAGATCAACGTCAAAAAGACGGACAGCGAGACCGGCAGCCAGATTGCAGGCGATGCCCAGTATGAAATCTACCAGTGGGACGTCGTGACCGGCAAATACCAGCCCACGGGTGGGTACAACACCTACAGCGTTCAGCGCCAGGGTGACGGAACCTATGCCGTCATCAACAACGCCGCCTACGCCACAAACGACACGATGCGCCATACACTGTACTACACGCAGCGCAATGAGGGCCGATTCATCCTTGTGGAGACGAAGGCCCCCGCAGGGTATTTCGGCGACTGGACAGACGTTGACCATCCCGGCACGGCGGGCACGCCGCTGGGCAAACGCGCCTACTATGTGGAAATTACCGCTGACAACAACAATTCTGTCCTGTGGCTGGGCAATGGTGACTACAATGCCGACATTGCCACTGGCGATAAGGGCGGCACAAAGCTGGTGACCAGCGGCGGCGTAGAAACCACCGTCACCATCTATGACTCCCCCAAGGATGCCTCCCGGAGCTATACCACCGATGCCAGCGGCAAGGCTGCCAATGAGGACGGCTACACCACCACGGCTGCGGACGGTATCATGAAGAATGACCGCACGCTGGGCGAAATCAGTATCTCCAAGGTTGATTTGGATGCACAGCGTTATATTACTGGCGATTCTGCTCACGGCAATGCCGTGCTGGACGGCGCAGTGTACGACCTGTACGCCGCCGAGGATATTACACACCCCGATGGTGTGACCGGCGTAGTGGATTATTCCAAAATCGTAGATGACAATGGCAATCCCCTCTGGCACACTACGATTCGTGACAACAGCGGGCAGTGGATCGGCGATTATCTGCCCATTTTGAAAAAAGATAATCTCGTAGCCAGTGCCAAAATTGAGGACGGCTGGCTGACCTTCTCCAACCTGTACCTCGGTAAATATTATGTAGTAGAGCGCTCCACCGGCACGATTATTCCGCTGCGTGAGGGCGCTCTTGCTGTTTCCGGCACCTTTCCTACGGTGGATAGCCGCACCAAGGCAGCTACCGGGCAGGTTGCCGCGCTGGCAGCCAGCAACGGGCAGTATACAGATTGGGTATACAAGAACCAATTCAGCACCATCTCCAAGAGCAAGGCTCTGGACGGCACCTGGACCTACGATGCCTATTACCTGTCCTATGCGCCCGGGTATCTCTGCGATGAGCACAACTATTACATCACGCCCAGCTATGCAGACGAGGGCTGGTATGTGGAGAAAACCACCTTTGCCAGTGATACCGCGGCCTACAACGGCAACTACCACATCCATAAGGACAGTGGCCTGACCGAAAGTCAGGATCAGATTGCGAAGGGCAATGTGGAGATCAGCAAGGTCGTATCCTCCAGCGGGCAGTCCAATGGACTGGAACTGGAGGGCGCTGGGTTCACCTTCTATCTTGTGTCCGACCTGTCTAAGGTCGAGCAGTTTGACCAGACCCGCACCGGAAGCTACACACTGCAAAGCATTCTGGATGCCTATATCAATAAGGAATACGACAACGAGCACCCCAAGTGGGATTTCTCCGGTGAGACGCAGGCCATTGCCAAGACCTACGAGGTCAACGCCGATGAAATTGCCACCTATAACAGGACGCTGACTGCGGCGGGCGACAACAAGAACGGCAAGGGTGATGGCTGGCAGCCCACGGGGCGTGCCAATGAGTATCAGCTGGCCGAAATCTTCAGCAATGATTCCGGCAACATTCGCGTGCAGGGGCTTTCCTACGGCATCTATCTGGTCGTTGAGACGACCACTCCGCACGATTTGTTCCAGGCAGAGCCGTTCCTGGTCAGCATCGACCCGGAGCAGGACAACAATCCTTGGGGCGCGATGGCCACGCCGAAGGACAGTGTGATGAAAGCATCGGATTCCTATCAGAAATTTACTGTATTGGATGAGGAGATTGAAGTGTATTTAAAAATCACGAAACTCGATACGGAAACCGGCAAACCGGTCCTGCTGCCGAACACAGCCTTCCAGATCTACTGGCTGGATGACAGCGGCAAATATCGGCTGGAAAACGGGAAGCCCAAGCTGGTCACGATGACGGACACGGTAAACGGGCATCTGACCAAGAACGTGGATACCTTCTACACCAACGAAGAAGGTATCCTGACCCTGCCCGAAAAGCTGCCGCTGGGCAAATACCGCATTGTGGAGACTGTCGGCCCGGACGGCTTCTACAACGAATGGGCTGACAGCGGCAATTACTATGTCGATTTCGATATTTCCACAGACCGCATCTACAAGGCCACCGGTGATGACAATGAAAACGGCATGGACACGCTGGTCATCGGCGAGGACTACTGGAATGAGGAAACGCTGGGCAAGCTGACCATCCGTAAGACCGGCAATGCCTTGACCGGAAAGATCGAAACCTACGATTTGATTGACCCCTGGATGACCGGCGAGGCCGATTCCGACTTTGCCTATACGCTGCGCCCGCTGGCCTGTGCGGAATACACCATTACGGCTGCCGAGGACATTTACACACAGGACCGCCAGCTGGATGCCAACGGCAGCCGCACGCTCTGGTATGCCAAGGGCGACGTGGTAGCGGTTGTTACCACCGGTGATGGCTGTGCAGACACTGCTGTGTTTGCGCCGTCCCGTACCAAGGCAACCTATGATTTTCTGTCGGTCATCCATGACGGTACGCTCGGCGAGGTCAGTATTACCCTGCCGCTGGGCAGCTACCATGTGGAAGAAATCAAGCCGCCCTATGGGTATGTCGGCACGACAGACAGCTACGATGTGACATTTGTCTGGGACAACCAGCTGAACGATGTAGTCATGGCAAAGAGCATCATCAAGAATGGCGACAGTGAACAGCATTTTGATGTTGTACGCGCATCGGAAGCCTCTGCGGAACTGGCTGAACAGCAGACTCTTGGTTTCTATAATGACCGTGAGCATGCCCGCGTGGGTGTGTACAAGATCAATCAGGAAACCGACAAATATCTGGCCGGTGCTGTGTTCAACCTGTACACCCGCGATGACATCTACGACGTGGACGGTAATAAGCTGTTCTCTGTCGGTGATTTGATTTCCACCAGTCCCGAGACTGTTGCGGATGGCTACACCTATTTCAACTGCGATGTTCCCATCCGCGGTGAGTGGTACGGCCAGAGTGACCGACTGGATGCCTCGACCAACAGCGGCAATTACTTTATCCGCGAGCTGCGCGCCCCACTGGGCTATTATCTCAACGATGCAGAGATGGATGTCACCTTCACCTATGACGGCGAGGTCCTGCAGGTACTGGACAGCACCTGCGCCAACAAGCCTACTGAAATGTGGGTGAGTAAGCGAGATTTGACCAACGATGAAGAACTGCCCGGTGCTACGCTGATCATCAAGGATACGAAGGACAACATTGTTGACACCTGGGTATCTACCGATACGCCGCACCGTGTGACGGGTCTGCATTTTAACGAAGAATACACGTTGACAGAAATGCGGCCTGCTGATGGTTATGCCGTTGCAGACGATATTGTGTTCCGCCTGGAACGCAAAACAGATGCTGACGGCCATGAACTGGATGAGGCTGACGTCTATTATCTGAAAGATAAAAAGAAACTTTGGTTTATCCCCTGGGAGGAATGGGAGCTGCTGGACGATGCTACGGTAATCATGAAAGATGACATTACGAGGGTACAAATCTCCAAGATTGACATTGCTACAGGTAAAGAGCTGCCCGGCGCTGAGCTGGTCGTCAAGGATAAGGACGGCAACACGGTTGCACAGTGGGTTTCCGAGGACAAGCCCCACTATATCGAGAAGCTGCCTGCCGGAGACTATACGCTGACGGAGATCACCGCCCCCAATGGCTATCAGCTTGCGGAAAGCATTGCCTTTACCGTGCTGCCCACCGGTGAGCTTCAGACTGTCGTTATGAAGGATGCACGCATCCCCGAGGAAACACCGCATGAGGATACCCCGAGCAATACGCCGCAACCGACGCCGGGCAGCACGCCCGCGCCTACCCCTGCACCGGCAAGCACGCCCACGACAACGCCTGCGCCGATGCCGGTTATTCCCCAAACGGGCGATGTATTCCCGTTTGCGCTGCTTTCGGCAGCGGTATTTGGGTCTATCGTCGGCTTCGGAATTTTTGTATACAAGCGCCGCAAATCCAAACCGGATGAGAGCGAGCACTAAAGGCATATGAAACACGTACATGGTATGGGCGACTCTCGCGGGCCGCCCTATTTTTATTGGTGAATGACATGAAACATATCATCTGTTCGAGCTTCGGCAAAGACAGCAATTCGACAGCGCTGCTGGCCCTAGAGCATGGCGAACCGCTGGACGAAATCATATACACAGAGGTCATGTTCAGCAAGGAGATTTCCGGCGAGCTGCCCGAGCATGCGCGGTTTATCTATGAGACAGCAATTCCGTACTTTGAAAAGCGAGGTATCCCCACAAGGGTTTTGCACGCTGAAAAGACATATCTGGATTGCTTTTACCATGTGGTGAGCCGCGGCAACGCACAGGGAAAGTTTGCGGCGTTTCCGTTGGCGGGGCGCTGTGCAATTCAGCGAGATTGCAAGGTCCCGCCACTGGAAGCCTATAAAAAGAGTTTGCCGCCGGGTACAGTTTCCTATTTAGGGATTGCCGCGGATGAACCGATCAGACTGGAGCGGCTGAAGCCTGACCAGGTATCTCTTATGGCAAAGTACGGCGTGACAGAGCAGGATGCATTTGCCATGTGCAGGCAGGAGGGGCTGCTGTCACTGCTGTATGAGTACAGCCACCGCGGCGGGTGCTGGTTCTGCCCCAATGCGTCCATGACCGAGCTGCGGCATCTGTACCATGCACATCCTGATTTATGGCAGCTGATGCTGGAATTGCAGGATGCACCGAATAAGGCGACGGAACGCTTCAATCGGAATTTCACATTTGCCGAGCTGGACCTGCGGTTCCGCTTAGAAGGCGAGCAATTGAGCTTTTATGACCAAGAGCTGGAGGTAGAGAGATAATGCCAAATCAGGAAAAATTGCCCCGTGCATGGGTGTATGCGCGTATTCCCGGTGACTGCGCAGCGACCCGCGCGAGCTACGATGCCTGCTGCAGGCAGGCCGGTGACGACGGCTGCACGGTAGTCGGCGGCAGCATCGATTATAAAGGGCACGGCCCGCTGCGCGACGGGTATCAGAGTATGCTGCGCAGTATCAGAGACGGCAAGGTCAACTGCGTGTATGTCTGCCGTATGCGGCAGATCAGCGGCAAGGAGCGGTACCTGTACGCCTTTTTCAAGTGCGCAATGAAGCACCATGTAAAAGTCCGCACACTGGAATACAGCCTGCCGGACCGCTTGCAGCAATACAGGTTGGGAAAAAGAATCGAAGCATACGTCCGACGCACCGGCGCTCCGCTGCCGTGGTGAGGCTGAAATTTTATTGCGGAGAAAGCGAAGGTGATACTGTATGGTAGAAGAAACGGCCATCCGGGTGCAAATCAACGCAGCCAAGCTTGCCGGGCAGGGCATCTTTGGGATACTGCAGGCGGTTGCCAGTATGCTGCAAGCGCGGCAGTACGGGCAGCAATCAATTCAATCACTGAACCGACAGTCGCAGGCTCTCGCTTCGGTGGAGCTGAACAACAAAACGCTGCCCTATGTCAGGCGGCAGCTCAAGGAATACTCGGTGGACTTTGCCATTACCAAGGACAAGGACACCGGGCAGCTGAACCTGTGGTTCAAGGGGCAGGACGTGGACCGCATCCAGACCGCCATTGAAAATTGCATTGCAGCTCGCGGCAAGGAACGTCCCACCAGTCTGCTGCAGGAGTTGTCCGAACGGGCTATGCAGCGCACGAAGGAGCTGAACCAGCACCGCCCGCCGCCGGCGCAGGAGCGAGGTGAGCGGCTATGAAGGAACAGCGCACAAAGCAAATTCTGATCTGTCTTGCTGCAAGTCTGGGCTGCTTTTGGCTGGGCAACCGGGTGGGACTTCTCTATGTATCAGCTGTCGGAACGGTCACGCAAAGGCTGGCCGCCGCGGTAAATCTTGGTAAAATTGTACTGCATCCCTTGCAACTATCCCCTGCGCCGATTCCTGTGGGCTGCGGTGTTGGGGCTATTCTGCTGGCGGGTCTTGCTTACCTCTGCATAAAGTACAGCGGTCATCGGCTGGTGCCGCAGAAGGAGTACGGCAGTGCCCGCTGGGGCACCGCGGCGGACATTGCGCCGTTTCTCCATGAAAAGGCAAGCGAGAATATCCCCCTGACGGCCACAGAGTCCCTGAGCCTTGCTATGAAGATGCCGGTAACAGCGGAGAACAACTACAACCGGAACAAGAACGTCATTGTGTTCGGCCCGTCCGGCTCCGGCAAGAGCTACAGCGTTGCCGGCCCGCAGCTGCTGCAGTTTAACAGCAATTATGTACTCAGTGATCCGAAGGGTGAACTGCTTGACACCTACGGAAATGTTCTAGTATCGCAAGGTTATGACGTAAAGGTGTTCAACCTGAAGGACCGTGACAAGTCCGACCACTACAATCCGTTTGCGTACATCCATGATACGGATGACATTGTGGTTGTTGCCAAGAATCTTATCAAAAATATGAAGGAGGACCCGCGGCAGAAAAACACAGCCGACCCGATATGGGAAGAAGGCTCTACTTCACTGCTGGAAGCGCTGCTTGCCTATGTATATTTTGAGCAACCACCTGAGATGCACAATATGAACAGTGTAATGGAGCTTTTTGTGCTGATGCAGCATCGTTACGGACCACAGGGACGCAGCCAGTTGGACGATATATTCGAAGATCTGGCTATGGAAAAGCCTGCGTCATTCGCAGCGCGCCAATATGGACTGTACCATATGGCACCAGACAAAACTGCGCAGAGTATTGATGTATCCCTCGGTATGCGTATGAGTGCGTTCAATATTCCTTCCATCATGAAGATTTGCGAGGATGACACCATCCATCTGGAAGAACTGGCCAGCGACAAAAAGGTGGCGCTGTTCGTTGTCACGCCAGACACCACCACAGCCTATAACTTTCTGGCAGCGGTCATGTTCCAGCAATGCTTTCAGATTCTTGTGCATACCGCAGACAATCGTGAGGATCACTGCCTGCCTCGCCATGTGCGGTTTCTCTTAGACGAGTTTCCGAACATCGGCATGATTCCGGACTTCCAGATTCTGATCAGCACCATCCGCAGCCGAAATATCGGATGTACCCTGATTTACCAGTCAATCGCACAGCTGAAATCTCAGTACGGTGATGACTGGGGCACGATTCTGGAAAACTGTGATTCAGAGCTTGTGCTGGGCGGCGGCAATAACCCGGAGTCGCTGGAGTTCTTCGGTAAACAGCTGGGCAAACGGACCATAGAGGTGCTGAACACCACAGAGAACCTCGGCGCACAGGGCTCCTTTTCCAAGAACTATCAGGTGGCCAGCCGTGATCTTATGACACCGGAAGAAATACGCACCATGCCGCGAAATCGTTGCTTATTGATGATTTCCGGTGTTGTGCCATTTTACTCTTACAAGTTTGATCTTAAAAAGCACCCTAATTACGCATTGGTAGAAAAAGAGGGGCATCACCCCTTCGACTACGAGAGGCGCACAGAAAATAGCTTTGCAGCCTTTATGAAAAATGTGCAGGAAATCAACAACATCGAACTCGACGATGACGAGTCTGACACATAAACAGAAAGAAGGAAAATCACATGGAAATGGTATCTACAATCACTTCTCTTATCACGAATGTTGTCAATTTTGCAGGTGGCCTGTTGCTGCTGTTTGGCGCGGTGACACTGGGCACGAACCTCAAGGACCACAACGGCCCCGGCATCAGCAGCGGTGCATGGTCGATTGCAGGCGGCGTGCTGATCATTGCCGTTGCCACCTACTTTGGCACGCTGACGGTCAGCTGATGGGAGGTATGCGCTATTTTTGAGGATACGATACGAAGCCAACTGGCGGGTATTTCGGCCACCGTAAATGCTATGGGGCAGAACTCTGGTCTGCTGAGCAGTCTGACCGATTGGAACAGCACACTGGCCGGCTATGCAGATTCTATCAGCTCCGGCGTAGTTATGCCGATTGCCCTTACCGTTCTGGCACTTTTTATGGTTTTGGAACTGTACAATTTCACCCAGACCGTAGCCATGAACGGCGGCAGCACAGCTTTTACGATTCAGCAGGTGGCGCTGGTCATGCTGAAAATCACGCTTTGCCGCTGGGCTGTTCTACACTCCACGGAAATTCTAAATGCGATGTTTGAGGTAGCAGCCACGGTGACAAACGGCATAGCCGGTTATGTGGGCAGCGGACAGGTCAACACCGAGGTCGACATCGAAAACGCAATCAGCGCACTGCCGGGCGGCATCGGTAATATGCCTGTGGCCATGGAGCTTATGGTCGTAAGCTGGATGCTGCGTCTTGTCAACATTGTGATCAATACCATCGTTGCGGCCCGCTTCATTGAGCTGTACGTTTATAATGCCTTGGCTTCCCTGCCAATTGCCACGCTCTGCTATCGGGAACTGCATAGTATTGCTGTAAACTTCCTGAAAAACTACATGGCGGTGGCGCTGCAAGGGGCTGTGCTCTATCTTGTCATTGGCTTCTACCCTGCCCTGACAGCTTCCTTGGGCAGTGGCGGTGACATTACCGAGCAAGCCTGGGCCATGCTGGGCAAATCCGTTATTCTGCTGGTGGCCGTGTTTATGAGCGGACGGTTCACCAAAGCCATCACCAGCGCCATTTAATGGAGGAGTTCACCTATGCTCTCAACAAAAACCAATCTCGAAATCACGGAATATCACGAGAAATTCTTTCTCGGGCTTTCACTGCGTCAGCTGGCCTGCTTTGGTGTCGCTGCCGTGCTGGCCATAGCAACCTGCTTCGTTTGCCTGCAATGGCTTCAGCTGGATATTCAGCTGGTTTCCTACATTGTTATGGTAGAAGTCTTACCCTTTCTTGGGCTGGGCTTTATCAGCCATAACGGGTATCCGTTTGAAAAGCTTGTAAAAATCTACTGGGCATGGTACTGCGGCCCCGCTGAGGTCGCAGTCTGCCCCCGTCAGGAGAAAAATTATGTTTTTACCAAAAAAGCACGCCGACTTGCCCATCGAACCGAGTGTGTTGGAGTCTTTGCGCGCACAGGAGAAATCGTTAAAACGAGAAAAAAGGAAAGCCGCCAAAGAACGGCGGCAGCACGCAAAGCAGTTAAAGAAAGACGAAAAGCATGCAAAAAAACGCATTGCCGCACGCAAAGTGCCACAGAAAGCCAGTGACTGCCTGCAATACCTGAGTATGTCGCAGGATGGCATCTGCGAGGTGGAGCCGGGACTTTTCTCGATGACGATGGCGTTCACCGATGTGAACTTCCAAATCGCTATGTTGGAAGAACAAAAGAACATTTTTACGAAATACAGCGAGTTTTTGAACTATTTCGACCCCTCGCTGCATCTGGAAATCAACCTTGTCACCCGCAGCATGGACGAGGAGCAGTTTCGCCGCGACACCTTCCTGCCGCTGCGTGGGAATGACCGTGACCGCTATGCCGAGGAGATGAACCAAGTCGTGGCGGAAAAAGCACTGCGCGGTCAAAATGGCCTGATTCGTGAAAAGTACGTCACCTTCAGCCTGCACGCCGAAAATTACCAGCAGGCGAAAGAGCAGCTGGAGAACCGTGCTGCAGATATTGCCGATCACTTCAAGCGTATGGGCAGCAGTACACGCATCTTGTCCGGCATTGAGCGTCTGAGCCTGTTACAAGGCATCATGCGGCCCAATGAGGAAATGAGCTTTTCCTATGACTGGCTGCTGGCTGAGGATGACCTTACTACGAAGGATTTTATTTCACCCAGCTCTTACAACTGGCACCCGGAGCATGACGACTCGCGCGCCGTTTACCGTGACCGTTATCAGTTTGGCGATAAAATCGGCAAGACAATGTATCTGCGGGGCATAGCACCGGAAATGAAGAACGGTTTGTTCTCTATGCTGTCCGAACTTCCTTTTGACCACGTCATCACAATGCATGTTGACGCTATGGACCAGGCAGAAGCTGTCCAGGAAATCGAGAAAAAGCTTGCCTATATGCACAAGGAAGAATACGATGCCATTGCCAAAGCACGCGAGCGAAATATGCCTGCCAGCATAGCTGTGAGCTATGATCTGAAATCCAAAATGCACCACACAGAGCAGATGATGGATGACATTACAACCAAAAATCAAAAAATCTTCAAAGTCTGCATCCTCATTCACACCTATGGCGATTCCAATGTGCAGTTGGACGAGCGTGTGCGACGCATTTGCAGCACCGTACAGCAGCAGACCTGCCGCTTCGACAGCATTCTGTATGAGCAGCGCAACGCCATGAACAGTATGCTGCCGCTTGGCAAGAAATGGCTTGGGCTGGAGCGCACGCTGGAAACCGTCAGCACGGCCATCTATGTGCCGTTCACCACACAGGAACTGTTCCAGCCGGGCGGACTGTACGAGGGCATCAATGCCCGCAGTAAGAATCTGATACTGTGTAACCGCAAGCTGCTGCCTGCCCCTGCCGGTATGGTACTGGGTATGACGGGCTACGGCAAGTCTTTCTCTGTAATGCAGATGGTCACCAATATCATGCTTCGCTGGCCAGATGATGATATTGTTCTCATCGACCCAGAACAGGAGTACACGCATCTCGTTACAGCCATGGGTGGCGTAGTGATTGACATTTCCGCGTCCAGCCCCTCCCATATCAATCCCATGGACATTACCGAGGACTACGGCGACGATGAGGACCCCATCCGGCTGAAAAGTCAGTTTTTGCAGAATTTCTGCCAGCTCATTCTACACAGCTCCGAATTGTCGCCCCAGGAGCGAACCTTTATTGATGTGGCTGCCGGCCTGACCTACCAGCGCTATATGGCAAATCCCAAGCGCGAGGAAATGCCAACGCTGCACGACTTTTATAGAAATCTTGCGCTGCAGGGAGAGGAAGTCAAGCCACTGCTTACGGCGTTGAAGCTATATGTAAGTGGCTCCATGGACCTGTTTGCCCACCAGACCAATGTGAACGTGCAGAATCATTGCATCTGCTTTAATACGGTCAAGCTGGGCAAGTCGATGCAGTCTATCGGCATGCTGACAGTGCTGGATCAGGTTTGGAACCGCATTACCCGCAACCGCGTGTTGGGTCGCCGCACATGGGTGTTTACCGACGAGTTCCAGCAGCTGCTGGGCAACAAGGACTGCACGGACTTTTACTTTCAGCTGTCCAGCCGCGCCCGCAAGTGGGGTGCGATTCTGACCTCCATCACCCAGCACGTGCGTTCGGTGCTGGACAACGAGGACGCGCGCCGAATGCTGTCTGACTGCGGATATATCAAGCTGCTGAACCAGTCTCCCGACGATGCCAACGATCTGGCGCGGTTGCTGCACATTTCCAACGAGGAAAAGCGGTACATCGAGAATGCAGAGGTCGGCAGCGGACTGCTGATCGTGTCTAAGACGGTGGTGCCCTTCAACAACGATTTTCCGAAGGATACCGAGCTGTTCAGGCTGATGGATACATCTCCTAATCGAAAGTCTTAATGCGTTATGCTTACACCAGCACATCTCTAAAAATAACCTCACGGAGTCTGCCATGTCAGAACTATTCACGCAAAATTATAGCGACAAACCTTTATTCCATACCGATACTGACATATCGGAAAGCCTGCACAATCAGGTAGATGAAGCATCAAACGGCGAGGAACTGCTGGATAATACTGAAAAGCAAGCCGAATCACTGCTATCAAATGACGATTATGTAAGTGAAACGAAAAATAGTATTTCAGATGATAGAGATGATGCAGCAGAAAGCTTATCACCTCCCGCCGAAGGCAACCGGAAATATATCACCGGTACCAACACGCCCCGGGCCAGCCGCAGCAATGCCTACTACGAACTGCTGTGCAATCAGCAGACAAACGGCTACCGCTCCCCTGCCATGCGCGGCACAGCAGCCGCAGCGCACGGCATCACGAGTGCAAGCGGATTGGTCAGCTATCAAGAGGACTTTGCCACCGATGCTGCGCAGGATGTCGGCGTACACGGCGCAGCGGCGGAACTGATTATGCAGGAGACGTTTCTCGGAGCTGTGGCAGAGGACGTCGGCATACTGGGCAGCTACGCCGTGAAGGGCATCAAGGACGTGCAGGACGGCACGCGTACCGCCGAGGAGGTCCTGCACACAGGCGGCGACGTGCTGCGGATGGAGTTGGGAAGCTCTGCGGTACAAATCGGCTCTGCCGGTGCCAGGACGGCTTTGCATTATGCAGAGACCTTCTCGACCAGTGCGGATGATTTTGCTGACCGTGCGCCGGGTATCATCAGTAATACAGGCCTTCAGGCCGGTCATAGCGTTATCAAGGTTGCACGGTTCTTTGCCTATCCTGTCAAAGCGCTTGCTTCTATCGGCAGGACGGCGCTTATTTGTGGCGCAATCATTCTATTGTTGCTGATTATTGGGCTGCTAGGCCAAATGAGTGGTACTACAACGACCAGCGTGCTGTGTGCCGACAGACCGGAGGATATTCAGCAGCTTATCGAAAGCATCAATACCTACCGCAACGAAGCCGCCACTGATGAGCTTCGCAGGGCTTTTCGCAACGATGTTGACCCCAACGGCAACCCCTACGGTTACAACACACTGACCGGCCAGCGCAGCAACAATATGCAGCATGGCGTCACCTGGAGCTACGCCAACGGCATCTACAATGACACTGCAGAGATCATCTCAATGGCCGCGGTCTATTATCAGCAGGACTGGCCCAGTTCACAGGAGCTTTCGGCTTTTACAGACGACGTACCTTTCACTCAATATTGCCGCGCCCTGACAGCCTACGGCATGGAAATCACCGCGCGCGAGTCCGCGCCCTACTCCTGCATCAGCTATGGCGGCTGCATCAATGGCTACCGCAGCGAGGGCGAGACCGTGACCATCACAGAGTACCGATGCGAAACGCACACCTGTGCCCAAGGCAACGAAGAATGCGGGCACTACCGCAACGGAATATGGGAATGGAGTGACGATCACGCGGAAGGCAGCAGCCGCCCCGAATGGATCGAAGACGGCACACACGATGTGACCGTCTTTTTTCCTGTCATTTTCCCGGATGGGGCCACCCAGTCAGAGCTGTGTACCTTGCCGGATGACTACACCCAAGTTGTCGACGGCAAAATTGCCGCAGAGGATTGCACCGGCAGCATCGTGCTGGATGAAAGCGCAAATCTCTACAAGGGCGAGCCGAACGATTGGTTCTATGCTCCGAACGAGTGCACCGCCACCTTTACAGTGGAGACCACCGACGGCGACGAAACTATGACGCAGGACTATACCGTGACCTTTGCCAACGCAACCGCTATCCCATGGTGTCCCGGAGAGCTGCACGACGGCCAGTACGGCCACTATGACCTGAACTGCACAATTTACCTGACCGGCTATGACCGCTATGCCGACCCGGAAACCGAAGTTCCTAATGGTGCGGACGGCGGCACGGGCAACCTGGAAGCACTGGCCGCAAGCAGCAACGACGGCACGCTAACACGTACCGTCATCAAGCAGGACCAGTACGGCAATGCGTATGCGGGCAATGCGGTCACTGCCCGCTTTACGAAAACTGTAACGCTGCCGCCCGGTGCGGCGGGCTTCAAGGGCTGGTACGAGAACGGCGCGGACACTTATGGCAACGTGGAATGGGCATCCTTGCTGTATCGTATGGACTGGGAGGCGCTTTACGGCGTTGCGGACGGTATCAAGTGCCGTTCGGTAGGCTCCGCTTTGACTGCTGAAGAACTGCAGGCATTGCTGGCCGGACTGAACATTGCCCCCGACACCGCGCGCGGGCAGGTCGTAGCCTTTGCCATTAGCTGCCAAGGTCATTTTGTGTACGGCCAACCCTCGTCGCTGCGCGGTGGCCCCGGCAATGCCAGCGTGGGCATGAATTTGGACTGCTCCAGCTTTGTGCAGTACTGCTACTGGGCACAGGGGCTGCCTTTTACAGCGGGCAATACAGCCGCCTACGGGCGTACAGGCGATTTGCGGGCAATCTCCCCCGCCGAGGTCCAGCCGGGCGACCTGCGGGTCGTCTATGCCGCTGGCGGTGAGCAAGGCCATGTGCAGATGGCACTTGGCGGCGGTGCGTGGATCGAATGCTGTTATGGCTACGGCGTCTGCGTAAACATGTCCAACGCATGGATGGAGAGCCGCGGCTGCCATTACTTTACCTATGCCGGATTTTAAGGAGGCTTTTATGAAAAGAGTTCTGGCGATTTTGCTTTTTGTCCCGTTTGTCATGGCGCTGGCACCACCCTGCCATGCGGCGGGAAACGGAGAGGTGACGGTGTCCTTAGTAGATATTCCCGCGGAGCTGCAGGAACGTTCCGTGCTGATTACGCTGGGCAGCGGTCCCAACGACACGGACGCTGTTCTTATAATGCTGAACGGCTTGAACCAGTATAGCCAGACTGTGACACTGCCGGAGGGCACCTATTACTGCAATGCCGCTGTGCAATACGACGCCCTAAACGATTGGCCGCTGCGCGAGGTTGACGGCACCAACTTTTTGCAGGTCGAGGCTGGTGGTCAGTATGAGCTGCAATATGAGTTTGCAGGTGAGAGTTGGTTCACGGAAGTAACCGGGCAGACGCGCTACTATACGCCGCAGCCGTTGCGCCAACCACCCTCCGACTATCAGCCAACAACGGCCCAGGTCAGCGCATACCTGACGGCATCAGTCGGCTTTTCTCAACACTGTATCGTCTACCTGCAGAACCTGTACAGCGGTACAGTATACGCGCTGGATGTATATGAATCCAATCAGCTGGCCGCCGTTTGCACGGAGGCTGACAGCGGACTGTATACGTTTCTATCTGCCCGTGTTGCAGGCGATGCAGCGGAGCGCTACCAGTTCGAGTGCGAGCAGAAGGAGCTGAATACCGATGACGGCGCAAACTTTCATCTGACGGTAACAGACACAAAAAATCCAGACGCTGATTTGCGCACGCCCAGCTGTGACGAAAACGCCACTGTACAGCGTGCGGCAGCCTATAATGCACCAGCTGCCGCTGCGCCGTCTGCGACACCGACACCGGAGCCAACCTCTTCTCAACCTGTACAGCAGAGCAAAAAGTCAGTAAATCCGTTCTGGAATGTGCTGGACTTTTTGCCCATCGTTTTTATCGGAGCCGGGCTGTTCTGGTTTCGCCAGAAGAACCGCGGGGGCAGCCCGAAGGGGTAACGTGAGCGAAAGCGAACGTTAGCAAGCATTGCATGTGAAATTCACATGCGCCATTTAGGGGACACCCTAAAACCCGTTTTACAGTAATCAGCAAAGATGCAGAATGGAGAATTTTGCTTTGTCCACTACTAATCGAACACGGCCCATTTGCAAGCCGGTATACTTCACAGAAGATGAATGGCTATCTGTAGCAGCAAAAATGGCAGAAAGTGAGATGCCTAATTTTTCGGCTTTTTGTCGGGAAATGCTGCTTACCGGTAAAGTCAAGCATTATGATTTTTCTGTTATAAAAGAAATCTCTTCTAGCTTGAGTCATATCTCAGGTAACATTAACCAAGTGGCTAAGCGCTGCAACACGAATCAATCTGTTACCTCCAATGATGTTGAGCAGTTGCGGCGTGAATATTTACAGATGAAGTCGCTCTATCAGGAACGATTGGTGAAAGCTCTGCGAAAACTAGTCTAATATGTATGCAGCGAAATATTATGCAAAACCCAATCATGCCTTTCGTAAGCGGGCGTGCGAGAATCGCTATTTGTTTTTGTCTGTTATTGATGATTTTCACCAAGCCCTGAGTGGCAATTTTCGCCCGCCGCTAACAATAGAAGGAATCTACTATGGCTATCACCAAAATTCATGCGGTAAAAGTTCGGCTTGGCGATGCAATCAACTACATAGAAAATCCGGACAAAACCGATGGACAGGAATTGATTTCAGGTTACAATACCGCCCCACAGACTGCAATGCTTGATTTTTCCGTTACTGCAGCAATGGCGCGCAAAGCACGAAATACAAGTGCGAAAAAACAAGGAAATCTTGCCTACCACATGATTCAATCTTTTTCCCCGGATGATGCCGTCACGCCGGAGCTGGCCCACAAGTTAGGTCGCAATCTTGCGATGGAATTTACCGATGGAAAATTCGAGTTTGTCGTTGCTACCCATATCAATAAAAATTCTATACATAACCACATTATTATCAACGCCGTTTCTTTTTATGATTATAAAAAGATGCGCACTGTTCCCTACCGCACCGCGCAGCAAATCCGTAGTATCTCGGATCGGCTCTGCATGGAATCACAGTTGTCTGTTATTAAAGATCCGCAACAGCTAGGCCAGCTCTACCCCACTTACATACAGAAGAAACGCACAACCAGCAATCGTACTGAAGTCCGCAAAAAGCTTAACTTCTGCTTGGAGCGTGCCACCAATTATGCCCAGTTCCTGCAAATGGCACAGGAACTGGGCATTTCTGTTTGCCAGCGAGGCAAGCACATGACTTACTTGCTGGATGGTGCGGGGCGCGCAATCAGAGATACATCCCTGGCCGACACCGACAAGTTTACGTATACCGGCCTCGTGGAGTGCTTAGAGGATAACGCTGCCGAACAGCTATTTATTCATGAGCGCATAGCCAAGATACTTCCGAATGTCTCAACCTTTGCTGACTTTGCAAAACTGCTGCAGTCCGAGGGGGTTAAGATACGGGTAAAGAAGCAATCCGGACAACTTTTGTATAAGGCTGCCGACTTAGATGGCACATGGATACCTGCGGATGCTTTAGGCGATGGGTTTACCCTTAGTGGCTTGGAAACTTCGATGAAAAGCGGATTGGAAGGCCTTGATGAAGGCCACGGAACACCGATTGCAGACTTATACCGAGAACTGACTACGGAATATCCGCAAAACTGCGATACGCCTGTAAGACTTACGGCACGGCAGATATGTTCTGCCGGAAAGCGTGGTGTCCTGCTGCAAATACAGGATGCGAACGGTAATCCCGCAAAGCTGATGATGGACAATCAGCACATCCATACCACCTCAGACGGTGCCGTGACGGCTGATATTAGCGCTGCCTTTTCTTATGACATAACCTACGATGACGGCACACACGGCACAATTCGAGGCACAGATTTGATTCGACAAATCGATGAAGAGAATCTAACACAGCCCCTGACCGTGAGCTTGACTGCTGATCAGATCATGGCCATGAGCCTGCGTGGTGTAACAGTGCATTTGCCGCAATACGGTATTGAGCGGTTATTCATTCCGGAACGCTATGTACAGCGAAACGCCGAGCAAGGAAGCTGTGCAATCAGTCTATATCCCGGTTGGCAGTACAGCTATGTGCCAATTGGCAGCGAGAATACGCGAAAATCAATCAGTGGTGCTGATTTAGCGCAGTCGATAGGAGGTGTAGTGCAGGTTGGCAGCTCCGCGGATAGCTTGGCCCGCCGAGTCGCTAATGTTGAACGCCGTGCAGGAATTGCAAATGCCAAAGAGCTTGGAAAACTCTTGGGCAGCATGGCTGATAATGGTCTGCATTCAGCTGATGACTTTGATAAACAGATCAATGCATATCGACGCGAAGAAACGAAGCTCCGCAACAAGATTGCAGAGCTTCGTTCCAAAAGCAAAATTTATGCAGCAACGGCTCATGATCTGCAGGCGTGCCGCACCTATAAATCTGTTTGGTTGGAGTATGCATCCAAACCACTTACCCAGAAGGATACCTTCTACAAGCAAAATGAAGCCGCCCTGCAGGCGTATAGCAGAGCGGCTTCACAGCTTGATAAAATGGGGATTGCACTGGGTACTGAACCTGAAAAGGTAAGACAATTAGTTACAGAAACAGAATATCGGATAGCTGATCTTATTGCTGAATTAGAAAAAGTTCGGAAATCAAATCGAGCCATGCAGGAAGATAAGGAAAAAGTTGAACAGATACAAAGTGGTTAATGCATTTTAAAAAGTCTTTGTTTTTATTTACGTCACATATCATAGCCGGAGCATTTTGTCAACGCCGACAAAATGCTCCGGCTGTGACAGTAGCCATGCTTACACATGACTGCGAAGTGGATAATTAGCATTCCTGGTTATCTCTTTTACTCAATTTCCGCCCGCTGCTAACAGCCTTCCTGCATCTCTGTAAAAATTGCATGCATAAATCGGAGCAGTAGCGACACCGTATCGGAGAAACAGCGACACCTTGAGTACGATGTATACACTTTTGGCTAGCATCATGGTCAGGTGCGTTCAAGATCAATCTTTCCTGCCGATTGTTGCCGCATCAACAAAACTACGCATCTTTTCTAATTCGTTGGCTTCATTATACGATGGCATCCGCATAGAAGTGCCCCCGATCCGGACGTGAAAACTCCTATGAATGTACCCGCTATCCATGTGGCGGAGCTCTGTCTGATCATCCACCCTCGGTGCATCCGTAATCGGTACTCGCCCCTCTGCGATCATTTGACCCAGCGCATCCAACCACTCATGCTCAAAGTGCCCGTTACAGCAACTCTGAAATGATCCGATCTCGTCCAGTTCTGTGCAGAACGGATTCACATATTCATCTATTTCATTGGGATTTTCCGGTCGAGCCATACGGACAACCGGTCCCATATCATGCGAAAAGCACTCCAATTCCTCGCCCCCTCGTCTTCTATCAGCCTCTTTGCTGTGTCATCTTTTGCACACTATGAGAAAATAAACTTCTCATTTCAATGCAAACCTCTTGACAGGTTATTTTCCCATTGATATAATAAATGCGAAATCAGTTTTCGCATTTCAATTATAACGACGCTCTTAGCTCTTGTCAATAACACATTTAGAGCAAACGTCCAGGGAAAACATCATCTAGGGAAAGGAGCACTAACAATGAACTTCGGGGAAAAACTAAAAGACCTCCGCACACAGAAGGGGTGGTCTCAGGAGGAACTTGCGAAACAGATGGGCGTAACCCGCCGTACCATTGGCGGTTATGAGGCCGGTACCACCTATCCCCGCACTCGCGATATGTATGCAAAGCTGGCCGAGCTGCTTGAAACGGACGTCAATTATCTGATGACCGAAAATGAGGAGTTCATGGCCGAGGTAGGCTCCCTCTATGGGCGGCGCGGTCAGGCACAGGCCAGCGAGATTCTCAGCCAGACTCGTGAGCTATTCGCCGGCGGTTCTCTTTCGGAGGAAGATCAGAAGGCGTTTGCCATTGAAATGCAGCGGATCTTTATGGATTCCAAGAAGGTGGCACGTGAAAAGTTCACGCCGAAGAAATACCGGAAAAATGCCGAAGATAACGGCACCTGATCTTCTGCCAGAAAGTTGGTGAAAGAATGACACAACTTCAAACCTTTGACGATACTCAAAAATTGATTCAGAAATATGGTACCCGTGACCCTTTTGAATTGATCGATGTGCTGCCCAACACAAAGCTCTGGCCTGCCAGATCACTCGATGCGGATGGTCTGCGTGGCTTCGCTACGATTGTAAATCGTGTCCGATACATAGCCGTTAATCCTCACCTTCCCTACGAAGAGCAGCGTGTCATTGCTGGTCATGAACTTGGGCATATATTTGAACACTCAAACCACCTGCGGTGTCAGGCCATGCAGGATTTCGACATTTACCAGGCCACCGGCAGACTGGAAAGAGAGGCCAATTTCTTCGCCGCCGATCTGTTACTGGATGATGAGGAAGTGCTGGATCTGATTCACTCCGGCAACACCGACTTTTTCAGCGTTGCCAAAGAGCTCTGCATTCCAGCGCCTTTTTTTGCGTTTAAGATGTACAGCCTGATCCGCCGCGGTGAGCACCTCCAACTGCCCGTTGATATCGACAACCGCTTCCTGCGGGCCAAGCACTAAGGATCGGAGGTGACCCACATGGCAATACCCAAACGAATCAAGATCGAGCGTGTCTATGTAAAGGTCGCCTCGGAGTTTGATTCAACCGGCTATATGCAGCCAACATCCATCACTTGGGCGGACGGCAGAACCTTCCCTATCGAAACCGTCCGGGACTTCCGGCCGGCAGGAACCGCAGACAACGACTGCAATGGTGACTGTTTCACTGTCCTGATCCAAGGACAGGAGAAGCACCTGTTCTTTGAACACATCGACCCTCGCTTCACCGGACGGCTTGGTCGCTGGTATGTGGAGCGGACGGCACAATAAGCTCATCCAACGAAATGGCTTTATCAATGACCATCTAAATGACCATCTTTGAGAAACTGAGTACACTCGCCGAGATTACCGACCAAGATGAAATGATTAAAGCCTGCAAGATTATTCCAGACGAGGAACTTCGTCTGGCTCTGGTGGTTCTTGCTCTGGCCTATAACAAGAACGAGCAAGCTAACCGCGAGATTTTCCATCGGCAAACGCAGGAAATCGATTCTCTTAAGGAAAAAATCAAGGAACTTGAAAAAGCAAGCAAATAACATTGCGAAATCCACCACGGAAAGGGAGTGACACAGCATGGCGCAGCGCACATATCTGGCAATAGACCTCAAGTCGTATTATGCCTCGGCAGAATGCGCCGCACGGCATCTCGATCCGCTGACCACCAATCTGGTTGTGGCCGATGCTAGCCGCACGGAGAAAACCATCTGCTTGGCTGTGTCCCCATCGCTGAAGTCCTACGGCATTCCCGGTAGAGCTCGACTGTTTGAGGTCGTGCAGCGTGTCAAAGAGGTCAACAACGGTCGTTTGCGAGATGCCATCCGGAACAAGACCGCTGTGTACAAAGACGGTGTTCCCTCTCTTTTGGCTGCGTCCTACGATGCCACCGCCCTTGCAGCAGACCCCTCTCTTGAGGTATCCTATCTGGTAGCACCGCCTCGGATGGCGTACTATGAGAAGGTCTCGCGGCAGATTTACGGCATCTATCTCAAGTACATTGCCCCGGAGGACATCGTGGTGTATTCCATCGATGAAGTGTTCATTGATGCCACAGCATACCTTACGCATTATAAAATGTCTGCCCACGACCTCGCCATGACCATGATTCGGGAGGTGCTGTACACCACTGGCATCACCGCCACCGCCGGGATCGGCACCAATCTATACCTGGCAAAGCTGGCAATGGACATTACTGCCAAGCACGCTGCTCCGGACAAGGACGGTGTCCGCATCGCAGAGCTAGGCGAAGAATCCTTCCGGTATCTGCTCTGGGATCACAAGCCGCTCACCGATTTCTGGCAGACTGGCCCCGGCACCGTCCGCAGACTGGAAAAGCATGGCATCCATACGATGGGTGAACTGGCAAGAGCCAGCATTCACTTCCCTGAGATACTATATAAGGAGTTCGGCATAGATGCTGAGATTCTCATCGACCATGCCTGGGGGCTGGAACCCTGCGGGATGAAGGAGATCAACGCCTATCGCCCGGAAACCAACAGCCTGTCCGAAGGTCAGGTTCTCTCCTGCCCTTATCCTTATGACAAAGCTCGAATCATCGTCCAGGAGATGACCGACAGTCTGGTATTCCAGCTTACGGACAAGGGACTGGTCACGGACAGCCTGACACTGGACATCGGCTATGACCGGGAGAACTGCGACAAGGGCATCTATCACGGTCCTGTCCACATCGATCACTACGGTCGCACTGTCCCGAAGGGTGCCCACGGCAGTACACGGCTGGATAACCCGACTAATCTCAGCAGCCAACTGATGGCCGCTACCACGGAACTGTTCGACCGCATTGCCAACAGAAATCTGACTGTGCGGAGAATAACAATCGCAGCAAACCGCGTGGTCAAGGATCAGGGCATCTTGCAAGTGGATCTGTTCACCGACACCAGCAAACTAGAACGAGAGAAATCGCTACAGGCGACCATGCTCGGTATCAAGAAGAAGTTCGGAAAAAACGCTGTTCTGAAGGGCACCAACTATCTGGAAGGCGCCACTATGCGAGAACGGAACGGTCAGATCGGCGGCCACAAGGCCAAATAATGCAACAAGGAGGATTCTATGGCAGACTTCAAGAATACCAAAGAGGGGCGAAACGTCGCACAGAAGTATGCAGACATCCTCCATCTCAGCCGCCCAGAGCCACCCGTAAAGTATCCCCGGATGGCACTCTCAAACCGGGCCAAGATATTCAGCCCTTTTGCTGCGTTGCGTGGCTTCGATGATGAAATTTCCAGCGAGGGAGCCAGCAAGCTGCTGGTGAAGAAGATAGAGCTCTCCGATGAGGAGAAGAACGACTTATCCGACAAGCTCCTGCAGGTAAAGAAAGGCATGAAGGTCGTAGTGCGGTACTTTGTTAAGGCCGCAGAAAGTACCGGCAAGTACATAAGTCTGACCGGCACAGTTGTTACGATCGACGCAGTTTATCGAGAACTGAAAGTCATGCAGGACAGTGATAGAAAAGCTGTGGGCATTGAGAAAGAGCTGCCGGTCATCATTCCCTTCGATGACATTGCCGATCTTGCCGGTGAGGGCATCACTAGTATTGAGGACTACCTTGGAATTGAAAAGTATCCTGATGACATATAAACTCCTACATAACAAAGGAAGTGCAAACGCTGTGAACTACTATTTCTGCGATGTCTGCCACTACTGCTTTGAAGCAGAGTCGCTACCCGACCGTTGCCCAGACTGCGGCAAAACGGACTATCAGAACAGGCCTGCCATCCGCCCGGCAACCGAAAAAGAAGTACAGGACCTTCTGCGGGCTAGGGATGAGGAATGGGAATAAACCGCAAGTGCAAATGAGCCGTGTGTTCACCTCCTTACCGGAGAAGGACACACGGCTCATCATTTTTGACTTAGAAGCTCAGGATGCTCGACAATCCTATGCCGCCACTTGGGACAGTAAATCAGACCCTCTTTCTCTCAAATAGTCGTTCACCTCATCAACCGACCTCATATACATACAGCTAAGAACCATTAAATATGCTTGCTGCTCTCTGGTCGCAGCCAAGCTAAAACCCGCTTTTGCTATGAGCGCAAACGAAAGCCATGGAGGAAGATGCATAGCAACGCATAGTGCAACCACGTTTTTCTCAGAAAAACTTTTAACCTTTCCATTTCTGTAGTGACCGATCGTTGACTCTGACACCTTTGATTCAAAGGCCAGAGCCTCTTGCGTAAATCCGAAGCGTGTCATCACATATCGTAGTGCTGCCGGGAAGCAAGCAGGCATATTCGCTAACACCTTGCGTTCTTCTTCAGCCTTCTCATTCTCAGACAGCCTTCCCTCCGGGTCTATAATATGATAGTAGTTTTTGATCTCTGTTTGATTTTTTTCAGCATGCGAGGGCATTCAAATGTTCTGCCCTTCAGCATTATACCCACGATGAAACCCATAGTATCCACCGGAGCACTGTACCTGCTGCCCGTTCAAATCGTAGTAGAAATCGTCATAAGCCCTGCCGTCAACCTGCGTTCTAACAATAATAGAATATCCGTCACTGCGTGTTATTGGATTACCTTTGGCATCAAGATATGTGATTACCGTGCTCGTTTCATCGTATTCATACGATAATCCATAATAATTCCCATACCTTGCCACAGGGTTTCCGCTTGCATCAAGATAACGTTCCTCCACAACTCGACCGTTATCATCCCGCATTCTGCACACGGTTGCATAGCCCATATCAATGGCATCTGTAATCAATCCAGCAAGATTCACATAGCTAGTACTGGTCACACTTCCATCTACGATTTCTCGGATACTCAGCTCTGAGGAAGTGTATCCTGCATCGTGGTCAACATCCGCATCAGGCAACAACGCCAAGATAGACAGAAGAACCACAGATGCAGTCAGCAGGATTCCGCATCCTCGTTTCAGCTTCGCATTCAAACTCCGTAGCCTCTGTTCTTGATGCTCTCCACGACCTGAGAAACGTACTTCTGGCAGGTGTCGTGATCGGGAGCTTCGACCATCACACGCACAACAGGCTCCGTACCGGACTCGCGCACCAGAATACGGCCAGTGTCACCCAGTGCCTCAGCCACAGCCTTGACTGCTGCCTGCACTGCCTCGTCATCCTGTGCGGCCTTCTTGTCGGTTACACGAACATTCTCCAACACCTGCGGGTAGATTTTCAGGGGCTCAGCCAACTTGCTCATGGGCAGCTTCTTTGCCAGCATGACCTCCATCATCTTCAGGCTGGTCAGGATGCCGTCACCGGTGCTGGCGTACTTGCTGAAGATAATATGACCACTCTGCTCACCGCCGATACGGCAGCCGTTCTTAGCCATGTACTCATAGACGTACTTGTCACCCACTGCGGTCTTGGCATAACCAATACCCTGCTCATCGAAAGCCTTGTACAGACCAAAGTTGGACATGACCGTGGTAACGACGGTATTGGTCAGCAGCTTGCCGCGCTCCTTCATGTAGCAGCCGTAGATGTACAGGATATGGTCACCAGTGATGACATTACCCTTCTCATCCACACACAGGCAACGGTCAGCATCGCCGTCATAGGCAAAACCGATGTCCAGCCCCTTCTCTACTACGAACTTCTGCAAGCCCTCGATGTGGGTGGAACCTGCATTGTTGTTGATATTCGTACCGTTGGGCTGTGCATTGATGACGTAGGTGTCTGCGCCCAGCGCATCAAACACAGACTTGGCAATATTCCAGGAACTGCCGTTGGCGCAGTCCAGACCAACCTTGACACCCTTGAAGGAATAGATGCCCAGAGAGATCAGATAGCCCATGTAGCGGTTGCGGCCAGACACATAGTCCACCGTGCAGCCGATATGCTCACGGTGAGCGAAAGGCAGCTCCGGCCAGTCCTTATCGAACACATGGAGCTTTCCGTCAATGTAATCCTCGACTAACAGTAAGATCTCCTCTGGCATCTTCTCGCCGTAGCAGTCGATCAGCTTGATACCGTTGTCATAATAGGGGTTGTGGCTGGCAGAGATCATAATGCCGCAATCAAAGTCATCCACACGGGCAATATAGGCCACGGAAGGGGTGGTAGTGACGTGCAGCAAGTAGGCGTCTGCACCGGAAGCGGTCAAACCAGCCACCAGACTATACTCGAACATATAAGAGCTGCGGCGCGTATCCTTGCCAATGACGATGCGGGCAGGCTCGTTGTTGCCGTTGTGCTCACGCAGTGCGTTGTAGTACCAGCCTAAGAAGTGGCCAACCTTGTAGGCATGGTCAGCGGTCAGAGTGATTCCAGCTTCGCCACGGAAACCGTCAGTTCCAAAATACTTTCCCATTATAGTTTTTTCCTCATCCAATGAGTGAATTAACGAATAAAATGTGCCGTTAGCCGGATAATTATCCGTTGCCTGCTGCTCACCACGGAGAGGTAGCACACTTGAGCAGCACAGCCATGCCGACGCATGGCTGCAATAAGTATTAGTCTCTGCGGAACAGATCGCGGGTGTAGACCTTGTCCTGCACATCATCCAAGCAGCTATCATAGCGGTTGGCAATGATGGCTTGGCTGCGGTTTTTGAATTCTTCAAGGTCATTCACAACTTCGCTGCCGAAGAAGGTAGAACCATTCTCCAGAGTCGGCTCGTAAATAATGACTGTCGCGCCTTTAGCCTTGATACGCTTCATAACGCCCTGAATAGAGCTCTGGCGGAAGTTATCAGAGTTAGATTTCATGGTCAGGCGGTATACGCCAACCACCACATTGTGTTCCTTGCTAGGATCATAAGCCTCGTTTGCTTCATATGCGCCAGCGATTTCCAGCACACGGTCAGCAATGTAGTCTTTTCGGGTACGGTTAGACTCCACGATTGCTTCAATCAGGTTCTCCGGCACATCAGCGTAATTGGCCAGAAGCTGCTTGGTGTCCTTGGGCAAGCAGTAACCGCCGTAGCCAAAGCTTGGGTTGTTGTACTGATCACCAATACGAGGATCAAGGCACACACCCTTGATAATTTGCTGCGTATTCAGTCCCTTCATCTCCGCATAGGTATCCAGCTCGTTGAAATAGCTGACACGCAGAGCCAGATAAGTGTTGGCAAACAACTTAACAGCCTCGGCTTCAGTAAAGCCCATGATCAGGGTGTCGATATTCTCCTTGATTGCACCTTCCTGGAGCAGGCCTGCAAAGGTGTTGGCAGCCTTCACCAGGCGAGCGTTATCCACATCAGTACCCACAATGATACGGCTCGGGTACAGATTGTCGTAAAGAGCTTTAGACTCCCGCAGGAACTCCGGGCTGAAAATGATGTTGTCGCAGTGGTACTTTTCACGCACAGAAGCTGTAAAGCCAACCGGAATCGTGGACTTAATAACCATGATTGCGTCCGGATTGTACTGAATGACCAGCTTGATGACGGCCTCTACTGCGGAAGTGTCAAAGAAGTTCTTCTTGCTATCATAGTTGGTAGGCGCTGCGATAACGACGAAATCCGCATCTTTGTATGCGGCCTCAGCATCCAACGTGGCAGTCAGATTTAAGTCCTTTTCTGCCAGATACTTTTCAATGTACTCGTCCTGAATTGGGGACTTCTTATGATTGATGAGGTCAACCTTCTCCGGGATAATGTCCACTGCCATGACCTCATGGTGCTGGGACAACAGCGTGGCAATGGACAAACCGACATAGCCAGTACCTGCAACTGCGATTTTCATAGTCCTTCTCCCTTTCTATACATTCTTCCATCCTTAGCAAGACTTATGCCTTGATTCCCTGATACTCCTGCTGGACCTGCTGGTAGCTTTCCAAGTTACCAATGTCATACCGTTTGCCCGGCATTTCCATAGCATGCACATCCGTTACTGTGCACAACCACGCAATGAAGCTGCCCGGCGCATCGGTGCCACATTTCTTCTGTTCGATTGCATCCTTGACCTTTTGGGCATCCTCTCGGGTGTACACATAGAAGGGCGGGCAGCACCAGTGACTCTTGGGTTGGGCTGGCTTTTCTTCCATAGACAGAATTCTATCATGATCGTCGAGCTCCACCACACCGCATTTGGTGAGTTTCTTTTCGTTAGGCTCGTAATAGCGCATGATGCAGGAGGTCTTCTTCTCGCTGGCGTAGGCCACAAACTTAGAGAGGGAGAAATCCAGAACATTATCTCCGGCAATCACCAGCATATCATCATCCAGCCCCAACTGGTCAATGGCAAACTGCACATCACATACAGCACCCAGCCGGGTCTCGTTGCTGCTTGTTCCATCGTCCACCACCCGGATATTCTGTTTCTTGGTTGCCGCCCAGTCCTCAAAATGGTGGGCAAACTTGTGGTTGCTGATGACCACATAGGTGTCCACCAGACCGGTGGTGTCAATGTCATCCACCAGCCAATCCAAGATGGTCTTATCCCCTACCTTCAGCAGGGGTTTGGGAAAGTTCTCCGTCAAGGGGTACAGGCGAGTTGCATACCCTGCCGCCAAGATCAAGCACTTCATATTATTCCTCCGTTTTCTGCCCTAAGCCATCCGCACTCTCGCACAGATGGAAACTGTACTTGCCGCGCATCTCTGGGAAAGCGGTGAGGTACTTCTGTTCCACTTCCTCCTGAATGTTATCCGCTTTGTCGGGATCAATCAGCGCCATACAGCATCCTTTGAAGCCAGCACCACTGAAACGTCCACCATAGATGCCAGAGGTTTCCCTCATAATCTCGTAAAGTTTGATCTGTTCCGGTGCACCAGATTCCCAGTTATGGATACTGCTCCAGCCTGATTCAAAGGACAGGCGTCCGTACTCCTCCAAATCCCCTCGCCGCCATGCTTCCGCACCAGCTTCCACACGCTTGAACTCGGTATACCAATGTTCACAGCGTTTTGCCCATTGCACCGGCAGCCTATCTTTATAGGTCTGGTAGATCTCATACGAAACATCACGGGCATTAGCCTCATTGAACTTTCCGTACTCTAGACCCGCAAAAGCCTGCAAAGCGTAAACACCGGATCGCAGTTCATCCACCCGCATATTATATTTAGAGCCAGTCAGACTGTGCTCCAATCCACTGAAAAACACCGCAATCTTGTAGGGCTTCATATTGGGATTCGTGGGAATCAGCTCGTAGCTGTTATCCTTACAGTCCAGATACAGCAAGTGGTCTTTTTTACTCAGAACCTCACAACTCTGATCCAGGGTTCCCACATTAACGCCCACGTAGTTTTTCTCTGCATCAAACGCAATGCTGATCAGTTCAGACGACTCCAGTTTAATTCCATTGACTTGGCACAATGCATCCAGGAAGGACAGTATCACCGCTGCAGAGGAAGAAAGCCCTCCGATGGGCAAAGAGCCCTCAATGACGCCACTGAGTCCGACTGTCAATGGGTACCGATTGCTCAGCGCCCAGGTAGCCCCCCGCAGATAGTCTGCCCAATCGCCGGTTTTTTCGCCGATTTCCCGAATATGCCACTGGGCACGCTTGGGAAATTGGAGGCTGCACATCTCAACAACGCCATTCATTTTAGGCTTGTAGGCAATGTGGATGCCCTTGTCAATCGCTAGTCCTGTGATTTTTCCTAAGTTGTGATCACTGTGGGCACCAATGGGGCAAATCCGATAGGGACAAAAGCTGATACCCGTGGGTTCCTTGCCGTATATTTCGTAGAATCTTTCCTCGCAGCGCATGTGCTCCCTCCTTTCTCTCAGGTCATATAAAACTCTTTATACCACTCAGCAAACTTCTGCAAACCTTCACGCAGCGGAGTGTGGGGCTTAAAGCCGAAATCACGCTCCAGCGGCTCGGTGTCTGCAAAAGTCACAGGCACATCGCCGGGCTGCATGGGCACCAGCTCCTTGTGTGCCTCGAAGTCATAGTCCGCAGGCAACACACCGGCTCGCACCAGTTCCTCGGATAGAATCTGCACAAAGTCCAGCAGGTTCTCCGGATTAGAGTTGCCGATGTTGTAAACCGCATAGGGAGGAATGGGCAGCCCATCCTCGCCATTCTTCTTTTCTGGAGCTTTTGCCATCACACGGACAACGCCTTCCACGATGTCATCCACATATGTAAAGTCCCGCTTGCAGTGTCCGTAGTTGAAAATCTTGATAGTCTCACCGTTTACCAGCTTGTTGGTAAAGCCAAAGTATGCCATATCCGGACGCCCGGCAGGACCATAGACCGTGAAGAACCGCAGACCAGTGGAGGGGATATTGTAGAGCTTAGAGTAGGCGTGCGCCATGAGCTCGTTGGACTTCTTGGTAGCCGCATACAGGGAAACAGGGTTATCCACCTTGTCATCGGTGGAGTAAGGCACCTTCTTGTTGCTGCCATATACAGAGCTGGAAGATGCATACACTAAATGCTCCACTGGATGATGGCGACAGGCTTCCAGAATGTTATAAAAACCAATCATGTTGCTTTGGATGTAAGCGTCCGGGTTCGTGATGGAATAACGGACACCCGCCTGTGCGCCGAGGTTGACCACAATATCCGGATGGTACTGCTCAAAAATGCTGTCGATAAGTGCCTTATCCGCAAGATTGCCCTTGATAAAGGTGTAGTTCTCGAACTTCTGAAGCTCAGTAAGACGAGCTTCCTTGATACGAACATCATAATAATCGTTCATGTTATCCAGACCGATGACCTTGGTATCGGTCTCGGTAGTCAGGATACGCTTGGCAAGGTTGGAACCAATAAAACCGGATGAACCGGTGATAAATACTGTCTTCATTGTGCTTCCTTCTTTTTTTCAGATTTTTTATTCAGTAAGACCTTCTTGCCAACAACGACACAAACCGTAAAGATAAAAGCAATTGCACAATATCTCAAAACCGTATTTCCATAGAACAGAATACCTAACAAGGAAATAAGCGTCGTAATTATAGCAAGAACAATCATAAACTTGTCATTGTAAATAGTACCCTTTCTCATTCCATGCTCTTTACATATTTTTCTCGCCCAGATTCCCTGAAAAAGTGCAAATAAAATATAAGAGAAGAGTGTCGTATATGCAGCGGCCATGTACCCATACAGATTTATAAAAATGTAGTTCAAAACCAAATTGGTGAGTGCCGCAATAATCGCTGGATACATTACATACTTTGTTTTTTTATAATAAATGGCAATATCTGAATATAAATTGGCAAATGATGTAAAAAATACACCTGCTGCAATCGGAGGCATAATATAAATTGCTTCATAGTATTCCTCCGTTGCTAGTATTTTCACTATTTCTGGAGCCAAGAATGTCATCAGAACAGCGACAGCTGCATAAAAAGACATCAATTGAACCGAAACACGTTTAATTCCGTTATTATCGCCTTCGATATTCCTGAATATATACGGAACAAAGGAAGAATGAACAGCCTGCCATACCAAAAGTGACAAAGAACTCACTGTATATAATGTACTATAAATTCCAACCGCACTGTTTCCCACCATCTGACTAATCATCATTCGATCTGAAACGGTAAGAATTTGAGAGGCTACCGAATAGCCTACTAAGGGCAAGCTTAATGTAAGAGATAGTTTCCAAAATTCTCTATTATAAAGAGTCTTTCCCCTTACAAAAGTGCATATCCATATGACGGCCGATACGCCATATATAACCAGATAGTTACTGAATAGGCGTCCTTCAGCAACTATTGATTCATTTACTGCACTTAATTTTATAACAGCTGCGATAGAAAGAGCCGATGCAATTAATGCTGACCCCGTCATAACCAAGCCTGACAATTTATACTTATATTCATATCTTTGCCTAGCAAGCCAAAAGTCTCTCGCTGGAGCAAATAGAAATCCTATAAGCATAAGAATAATCAGTTCATTGGGAAGTCCTAATATACTACTCCATAGTTGCGGAGCTAAAGCATAGATACATGCAATTAAAAATGCAATGAGCGAGGTGAGGGAAAGAACCGAAGATTGATATCTATCCCTTTCATTTTCGTATTCTTTAAGTGCCACAACATATCCACCTGAAGTTAACGACAACGTAGCAATGGCACTTATCATCGAATACCATGAATTATACAGATTTACAACACCAATTTGACTTGTTGTCATCAATCGTGTAAATATCGGAACTGTTATTATAGCTAGACCTCTTGAAAACAAGGTTGAAAGTGTATATACAGCTGCCGACTTTGCTTCAATAGGAATTCTTCGTTTTGTCGAGAGCAATTTTCTCATTTCATCACTTTCTCCACACCATCTTATTAACCACACCGGTGTAGCTCTGGATGATTTTAACAACCTTATCAGACACGTTCTCATCCACATAATCCGGCACGGGGATGCCAAGGTCACGGTTCTTGTTCATCTCAACCGCTACATCCACTGCCTGCAACAGATGGCTACCGTCGATACCGGCAAGGATAAAGTCCCCCTTATCCAGTGCCTCCGGGCGCTCAGTTGAGGTGCGAATGCACACAGCCGGGAACGGATGTCCCACGCTGGTAAAGAAGCTACTTTCCTCCGGCAGTGTGCCGCTATCAGAGACAACACAGAAAGCGTTCATCTGCAGGCAGTTATAGTCGTGGAAGCCCAACGGTTCATGCTGAATGACATGCTTATCCAACTGGAACCCACTTTGCTCCAGACGCTTGCGGCTGCGCGGGTGGCAGGAGTACAGGATCGGCATGTCGTACTTCTCCGCCATCTTATTGATTGCTGTGAACAGCGATGTAAAGTTTTTCTCCGTATCGATATTCTCCTCACGGTGAGCAGACAGCAGGATATACTTGCCTTTTTCCAAACCCAGACGGGCGTGAATATCAGATACTTCGATTTTCTCTAAGTTCTGATGCAGCACCTCAGCCATAGGAGAACCGGTGACATAAGTGCGCTCTTTAGGCAGGCCAGTGTCAGCCAGATAACGGCGGGCGTGCTCGGAGTACGCCATATTTACGTCGGAGATAATATCCACGATGCGGCGGTTCGTCTCCTCCGGGAGGCACTCGTCCTTGCAGCGGTTGCCGGCTTCCATGTGGAAAATCGGAATATGCAGGCGTTTTGCGCCGATAACACTCAAGCAGCTATTCGTGTCACCCAAAACCAAAACAGCATCCGGCTGAACAGCGACCATCAGCTTGTAGCTCTCAGAGATGATGTTGCCCATAGTCTCGCCAAGGTCTGCGCCGACAGCGTTCATGTACACCTCAGGGTCTGCCAGCTGTAGGTCATGGAAGAATACGCCGTTCAGATTGTAGTCATAGTTCTGGCCTGTGTGAGCCAGAATCACATCAAAATACTTACGAGTCTTGTTGATGACCGCTGCCAAGCGGATAATTTCTGGGCGAGTGCCCACAATGATTAGCAACTTTAGCTTGCCATTATTCTTAAACGTTACATTGCTATAATCAGCCATCTAATCTGCCCTTTCCTCCATGGAAAAATTCAATTAAGTTTACACAATTAGAAATAAATTCCCTTTGACTCACCGCTATAAGCATAATACTTCATCAGGGCCAAATCTTTTTCTTGTCCCTTTAAATGACCCAAATGCAAAGATTCGCCTTTTATTTTTTCAAAATATTCATCTGCTGTTTTAATCACTCTTGCTGGCACACCAACAGCCACAGAATTATCCGGTATATTATGGGACACAATAGCCCCAGCACCAATCACAACATTGCTTCCGATTGTGACACCTGGCAAAATTATCACATTATTTCCTATATAGACGTCATTCCCAATTGTGATAGGCTTTGTAATCTCCAAATCCGGGATATATTGTCTATAGATCAATGTACCACCATCATGAGTAATAAATTTCACCCCATCTGTTATATGCACATTATTTCCAAGAGTGATTAACCACGGTTCAGCATTCCATGAAACTTTTCCGTAAATATGCCCCCCGTGGAAAATTTATTCCAACTTTCTCCATATACTCATACGGGCGAAAATGTTTTAGAAAGCTCCGATATATCTTTTTCATGTTCATTATAAATCTCCTCTTACACCGGCTCGAAGAAGGTATCCGGGTGGTTCGGGTCAAAGATTTCATTGCAAGTCATGACCGTCACCAGATTCTCCGTCTCAGACAGATTGATGATGTTGTGCGTCCAGCCAGGGATCATGTGGACAGCCTCGATCTTATCACCGGAAACCTCAAACTCCACCGTTTCGCCAGTGTTGATATTGCGTTCCTGAATCAAACCGTGACCAGCCACCACAATGAACAGTTCCCACTTGGAGTTGTGCCAATGCTGGCCCTTGGTGATGCCCGGACGGCTGATGTTGATGGACACCTGCCCACAATCTGCAGTATGAACAAGTTCCGTGAAAGAGCCACGGTTGTCCACATTCATTTTGAGGGCATACTTGAACTTGTCCGTGGGCAGATAAGTCAAATACAGCGAATAGAGTTTCTTGGCAAAGGAGCCATTCGGCATTTTGGGCATCATGAGTGTAGTCGGCTGCTGCTTGAAGTCCTGCAGCAAGTCCACAATCTCACCCAGTGTGACCTTGTGGGTAACAGGTACACAGCAGTAGCGGCCGTCCGCTTTCAGAACAGTCTCTACACCGTCAAATTCACAGTGCTTCTCCTTGCCTTCCAGCAGGTCGAACATCCCTTCTACCAGGTCATCGATGTAGAGCAGCTCCAGTTCCGTGCTACGGTCATTGACCGTGAACGGCTCATCATTGGCGACTGCCCAGCAGAAAGTGCTGACAGCACTGTTGTACTTCGGGCGGCTATGCCCCATCAGATTTACAAAACGATAGACTGCAACTTTCGCCCCAGTTTCCTTAGCATACTCGAAGAACAATTCTTCGCCCGCTTTCTTACTGCGGCCATATTCGCTGTTGCCGAAACGTCCAGCCAATGTTGCCTGAATGGAAGAGGACAGCATAATAGACGCCTTATTGCTATGCTTTTTCAGGCAGTTCAGCAGGTCGGATGCGAATCCGAAGTTGCCTTTCATGAAGTCTTCCGGGTTTTCCGGACGATTCACACCTGCCAGATTGTACACGAAGTCCGCCTTCTGGCAGTATTCGTCCAGTTCTTCCGGGGTAGAGTTCAAGTCGTACTCGTAAATTTCTTCGACATGCAGATTGGGACGAGTTTTATTCTTACCATCCCGGATATTTTTCAGGTTATTGCAAAGGGCAGTTCCCACCATGCCCTTTGCACCTGTGACTAAAATGTTCATCCTTTCACCTCTTTAATGCACAGCCGTGCAGTCTGGGATGTCTGCATCATCTGACACGGTTGCGTTATTGCAAACGGTGCAGTTGCTGCCGATGCGCACACGTTTGCCGACCTTCGCATATGTGCGCACGACGGAGTTCGTGTAGATCAAAGAAAAGTCATCGACCGAGCAATCATGATGAACCTCAACGCCCGGGTTCAACAGAACGCCATTCCCGACCGTGGAACCATTTTGAACGACAGAGTTGTTCAAAAGAACGCATCCACAGCCCATTTTTGCATACGAACTGACGTACGCACTCGAATGAATCAAATTCGGGAAATCATATCCTATCTTCTCCGCCGTATCATAAATGCGTTCGCGTACGGCATTATTGCCGATCGTGACGACCAGCAACTTGTATGTGTCAAAAAGCTTCGGTAGGTCGGAAACTCGCCCGATAACCTTCACACCACATATTTCTGTGCCGACTTCCACGCCATCATCGATGAAAGCGCAGTTGTATTTCTGTATAGCCAATTCGGACACCACGCGACCAAAGCCACCGGCACCTATTACCAACAACTTTTCTGTCATAAATAAAACCTTCACAATCAGTGGATTATTTTGCAAACCCGTGCTGTCAGTTTTTCTACTGTCATTCTAAATAGAGCTGCCAAAATAAGCGTGAGCGAAACGCAACATAACAATGCCATAAGCATTACCACATCCGATCTCAGCCTATTTGTAAACGCAATTATAAACCAGCATCCTATAGAGTTTATAATAGGCCAATGAAGCGCATAGATTCCAAAAGAAACTGCACCCAACCTCTTGGTTAATTTACACTCAAAGATGGATTTCATTCGTTCTACTTGAGGAACAGCAATCAAGAAGCACGCGAAAGATATACTTGTAAACACAAGGTTTCCAGCGAAAAATGCCACAAGAGGCAGTAACAATCCAGCTAAAACTATAATGTGTTTTTTACTTTGTATCTCCGTCTTCTCTCCAAGTAGTCTTGCGCAAGATCCACAAAGGCACGCCATGATAATACTTCTGCCTGTAATGGCTGCCAATACAGTAAGTACACAAATAGCAATTGTCTCTGTCTTTTTTGACTTGCAAATCCAACTTACCCCGTAAATCAAAAATGAAGAAATCAACATATCTCTTAAACACCAAAATGGTGAGTTGAACTTGCTCGTTCCCAGTATCAAGACAAAAAAAGGTTCTTTCAATATATCCAAAATCGTCAAACGACTTCCATATAGGTGCGTCAGCCATGTGTTTTGTACGATTGCCTGCACACTATGGTTGTAGAAGCCTATGGTGTTCTGGATTACAAAGATAAATATCGCCGTTCCCCAAATAGGAATCGCAAGGCGAAGGATTCGCTTAGTACACTTCACCAAAAAGTCCCTTATTTTTCGGGGGGGGGTGGATATTATCAACAAATATCCACTTATCACAAAAAACAAGTAAAGCCAGAAACTCTCTGCTGTAAAAAATGAAACCAGTCCTTCAGTCAATATTCTGACAAACCAAGAATCAATTTGTGAAGCATTTTCTGCGTACTTGTATATTCCTGTGAAGTGACCCAAGAGAATGAAAAGGCACGCCAAGCCTTTCATTCCGTCAAGATAGCCTTCTCTTTGCGATTGCATATATGCCACCTTATACGTTAGGAATACCCTTCAGTTCATTCTGGACATATTCAGTGGTCAGGATCTTCTTCACAGTCCCCTCCACATCCAGACGAGTAGTATTATGGCTAGTGTAGGACTCATCGGCCATGGTATGTACCTCACCCTTGACCACAAACTTGTCATAGTTCAGGTCACGGTTATCTGCTGCTACACGGAAGTAGTGACCCATATCCTGGCTGCGTAGACGCTCTTCACGAGTCATCAGAGTTTCGAACAGCTTTTCGCCATGACGCGTGCCGATGATGTTAGTGCCAGTGTCACCGAAGAGCTGCTGAACAGCCTTTGCCAGATCACCGATGGTAGAAGCATCAGCCTTCTGAATGAACAGATCGCCGGGGTTTGCATGCTGGAAGGCAAACATGACCAGATCCACAGCCTCATCCAGATTCATCAGGAAACGAGTCATGTTCGGGTCGGTGATGGTGATAGGGTTGCCGGCTTTGATCTGATCAATAAACAGCGGGATAACGCTGCCGCGGCTGCACATGACGTTGCCGTAACGGGTGCAGCAAATGGTCGTACCGCCACGTTCCGCCGCAACACGAGCATTTGCATAAATGACATGTTCCATCATAGCCTTGGAAATGCCCATCGCATTGATAGGGTAAGCTGCTTTGTCGGTGGACAGGCAGACCACACGCTTGACGCCAGCGTCAATGGCAGCGTGCAGCACATTATCAGTACCGATGATGTTAGTCTGAACGGCCTGCATCGGGAAGAACTCACAGGACGGAACCTGCTTCAAAGCAGCGGCATGGAAAATGTAATCAACACCGGGCATTGCATCACGGATGGACTGCGGGTTACGGACATCGCCGATGTAGAACTTCACCTTTTTGGCATTCTCCGGATGCTTAGCCTGAAGCTCATGGCGCATATCATCCTGCTTTTTCTCGTCACGAGAGAAAATGCGGATTTCCTTCAGGCCAGAATCCAGGAAATGCTTCAAAACAGTAGATCCAAAAGAACCAGTACCACCAGTGATCATAAGGGTTGCGTTATCAAATGCAGACATTTTTTATTTCCTCCAAATCTTATAGCTAAAACAGCGGTATTATCTATGCTGTTTCATTCGAAAGTGCGAATTGTGATTCTCTTTCCTTTGAAAAATAGAAAGCTAGAATCCATATAACAGCAATTCTCATATGGGGTTCCTTATTTAAAATACACAAGAATATGGTTATTAAACTTATATTTTCAATAAGTCCTCTTTTTAACCCGATAATACTCTTGACAACGAATACTGTCGGCAGCGCTCCAACAACACCAAATTCAACCATCATGAAGGTTGTTGTTGATGTATCAGAGAAGTTAGAGGCCAATCTGTACGCATTACTTATCCCACTTCCTATAATTGGGTTCTGAACAAATAAGCTCCAGTTCTTAATCAACGCCTGCATTCTTGCTGAACTACCCATATTATCACTCAGAAGTTTTGCGTAAGCGCGCTGTTGTGCAAGCCCCGTCAAAGTTAGAAATGTATCAAGGTTAACAAACAGCAGAAGAAGAAGCATATAGACTATGAAAAAGACACAATATTTCAACACCTTTTTATTTGAAATCGAATCCATAAATCTATTGAGCAACAGAAGATCACAAAATAGTATAAGAACAATGCCCGCTGATGAGGCTGTAGTGAAAATGCAAATGTGATAAATAAGCGCTCTCCAAAATGGCACTTCCTTTTCGAATGTCAAATCCATAACGAAGGATAGGATAATCATTGTCGCAAAAAGTCCTGGTTCCCAATAGATTCCTGAATTTCTTTCCGGATGCGACAATAAGTAATTGAAAATGACGCCTATTCTGTAGCCTTCTCCGTTGCTATTGTAAGCAATCGGTAAAAATGAAAATTGCCCAACTCTTTGAAGTACGAAATAGATTGACGTATCAACCACACACATCGTAGTGATAAATTTTGTAAAAATCTTCCTAAAGTCAGAAAATGTGAACTCTTGAGTGATGTAAAAGGCAAATAGGAAAATCAATGATGTTCGAAAATAGGAACCCATATTATCTTTATTAATTATGCCTATTCCAATTACAAAAGCCGCAAATCCATAGGCAAGAAGGCCTCTACAAAATGCAGGTCCCGAAACATTTCGCCTAATGGTTGACACTATTACAGGACTCATCAGTATAATTCCGGCTGCAGCTATACGTTCTGAGCTTGAAATTAATGTTATATATGTTGAGCCGCTTAATATGTAAAGAATGAGCAGTACAAGTATTCTTCTAATTGTAAGCTTATTATCTAAAACTTTATTCATCATTTCCCCATAATTATCTTCCTTAACGGTTTGTCAGGGAGATTAAACTTGTCACGTAAAAAAGAAGAAACAAAATACTTATATCTTTGCTTGCGCGGAAATAGAAGAATATCTCCAATCTTCTTTTCATACACCTCATCAATTCTAACTTCCTTGGGATGCTTTAATGGAAATTCAAGTGGGTAGGAAGGCATCGTACAAAATCGTCTTGTCATTTCATTCATAGTTGAAGTACCACCATGTTCTGAAATTTCGTCAACGCCAATATTCTTTATTTGATTCTTTGCAGGTGAAATGCCGTACAAATCGTAGTATTTGAGAGCAAAATCCATTTGATAATCCCAAGATTTAGATCTGCCGCTCTCCTTTATTCTTTTTCTCTCCGCTCTCCATCTATACATATATTGATAGTAAAGTTGCGTTGAAACAAACCTATTTCGCATTCCTGCAAAATTCTTTTTTTCGTCGCATAGTTTCAAATCCAAATCATAGTATTTCAAGAATTTTGAAGACCACGATGCCCACCCACAAGGAAGAAGATGTCTAGTAAACATATAAGATTCTCCATTTGGGGCATCATATTTGCCGAGATAGTTCGTTCCGCATATCCAAAGGACTTTATCGTTATCACGGTATCTTAAAAGAAGTTCCTCGCAATATTGAAAGAACGAAACCTCCGGAAGGTTATCATCCTCCAAGAAAATTGCCATCTCTTCACGCTCGAAAACCCACTGCGCTCCTTTGCCAATATTCCCATAAACGCCCCTGTTCTCAACAGCGTAATTTTTGATGACTTCACAGTCCCAATCAATTGCATTTTCGGCTGCCTTTCTGCATTCTTCGGCCTGTTTAATCTCAGCATCGTTTCTTCCATAATCGGCCATTAGATAAATTTTGCTCGCTTGTATCTCTCTTAACCGATCTACTATTTGAGTGATCTTGTCTCTTCTAAAAATCAAAAGCACAATTGGAACATTAAATGCCATTCCGGTTTCCTCCATTTATCACGTCCATCACAAACTGATTCAACTTCGATTCATAGCCCCTGTAGTCAAAACTTTCGATTGCCACCTTCCTTGCAGACATTCTCATCATCTCAAGTTCATCCGTGCTCATCTTCAAAGCACGTCTCAATGTCTTAAGAATATCTTGCTCGCTATCTGAATCCGCAATCAATCCATTAATGTTGTCCTCAACATACACTCCAATATCTCCAGTTTTGTTAGCAAATACCGGGGTTCCTACCGCCATACTTTCTGCTAATTTCGTTGGAAATCCAGCATTAGATGACTCTCTATTCGGTCTAATCACAAGGCTAAAGTCTGCCTGCCTAACAGCATTTGCAACTTGACTCTGTGGAATTCTGCCGAAGAAATAAATCTGATCTTTTAGTGAATCCGTAATTTCTCGGTATTTGCCTAGCTGCTCTTCAACTTGTTCCTTAGACGGCCCATATATATTTAAAATAGGAATACAATTCTCACTATTGCGAACCTCATACATTGCCCTTATGAATTCCACTAATTTATCTTTTCCACCGCCCAAAGTACCCGCAAAAACAAATGTCCTCTGTTCCGTATCATTACACTTTGTTCGGCTTTCTGTCTTTTCAACATCCAAAATTGTTGGAATTCTCAATGTTCTTAAGCCTTGCTCCGAATAGTAATTCTCTAAAAAGCGACTAATTGCAATTACTCCATCAACCTTTGGATAATACCATTTCCAGCAACTGTGAAATTGGTGGTATCTGTAATCCGCCTTACCAAACCTCCAATTTGTCGAGTCATATTTCTCACAACTTTCAAGAATAATTGGAATTCTATACTTCCTTGCAGCATGTAATACGCACGGAAATCTGTCATATGCCGAACTGCTAATAATTAAATCCGGGTGTTCTGACTGAATATAGTTTTCTAAAAAAGATGACAAACGTGGTCTTGTCAAAAAACGATCCAGCTTACTTTTCTTCGGCACTATCTCATAGATTCTAGTATTTTCAAATCTCCCAATATTATCATGAATTCTATACTTATTATCACTCAAGTAGTCACATACAACATCGACATCATATCCTAACTCCGAAAGAGCCCTACTAAAGTTCTGTGCCCGTGAAGAATAGGCAATACCGTATGGAAACGATTGAGGCATTAAAAATACTATTTTCATTTTTTTCCCTTCTATTAAAGACCGTCTATCCCAATACTTTTCCCTAGAATCCCATCAAACTCTTCTGGTTCAAACGGTAAAAAGCCACTGCATGGAAAGAATGTCATTTCGCTGAAATATACTTTTCCTTGAACTTCGTACAAGTCAACTCTCACAAATGGAATATCTTTTGACAATCTTCCTGCTATTGTCTTCATTTCTTCATATCTTTCTGGCTTAGGAGGAACAGTACTCAACGGTCGATAATCGCTCCTTTTAAACTGCGCGAATTCCCAGTTCATATCTAAAAAGCTCATCTGAGCCGTCGTGTGATTCTCTAAGCCGCAAGAAACATATACAAATTCAGGCGTTCCATTGAAGCAAAAGAATTTGTAATCTGTAAGGCCATTACTACCCAGCGCTTTTGCAGCTGTGTCCTCCATATATTTTTCAGCAATAATACGCGGTTTTACATTTTTGTAAGGCCACTCACGTTGCCCCCAGAAGAAATTATGTTTGAGGCATTTTTCAATTTTTGCTCGTACTGAGGATTTGTCTAATTTCGTTTTATCTCTGCAAATAACCAATCCGCCACTATCATGTGTGCATTTCAGAACAAACTGGTTCGGTAGTTTATCGAAATCGATGTCATCAAAGCTATCCCAAACACCGAGAGTAGGTATGACATCCCCCCCCCGATTTTATCAGCAACCCATTTTTTAGCTTCATACTTATCGACCATAGTCGTATACTCCGGGTTACGATCATGGAGCTTCAACCATTGAAGGTTACTGGGGGATCTAGGTTCAGCTTTTTCCCCATCTTAATCCGATAGGCAATCTTCAGATAAGTCTCATCGTCCATCCAATGAAACCATCCACGATGCCCAAGCGAAATAAAAAGGAGCCCAGGATTATCAAGAAAATTCTTTATACTCTTAGACATTGTCTTTCCCCTTATCCTACGATTTCCTTATAAACAGCCTGATATTTTTTGCTCATCTTTACTGAACTGAAATTCTCATGTGCCGAGGTATAAGCTTCACGTCCAGCCTCGTTCACATTGCTGTGATACATCTGCTCAAGTTTTCTTCCAAAGTCCTCCCCATCATCTTGACGATAAAGGAATCCGATTTTGTCGTCTACTTCAAAAATTTCCTTATGCTGTTCAATATCAGAAAGAACAACCGGTAAGCCTGTAGCCATTGCCTCAAGAACTCCATTCGGAAGTCCCTCTGACTTACTTGTGGAAACATAAACATCGCAAGCTTTCAGGTAATAATTCACATTGGAAACACTTCCACGGAAATCGATGCGCAAATTAGATGCATACTTTTCTGATAACGCCTTTAATTCCGGCCCGCCTCCAAGCATCAGCATATAAGAGCGTTCATCATTTCCGAACTTCTTTACATAGTTTTCCAGCAAGAATGGGATATTCTTACGCTCAATAAATTGCCCAGTATAAACCCAAATAAATGCATTCTCAGGCAATCCAAGCTCTTTCCGGATTGCTAGTTTTTCGCTCTTATCGGGCATGGTATACTGCTCAATATCAACACCATTACGAATGAAATCATAGGACTGGTGCAGCTTTTCTTTGTAAATCTTTGTAAGACTTTCAGAGCAAGCAACCGTTTTGTCACTCTTTTTCATAGCCGATAGCTGCATCTTTGCCAGAATTGTTCCCTTCACCTTTCCAAACTTTGCTGGGTAATCATCGTACACATAGTTTCTCAAAGTATGGATTTGCTTGTATTTAGCAATTTGGCTGACTGCATAGTCCGGGAAAACGCCAACTGTATGGATTAAATCAGGCTGAAGTTCCTCTAATTTCTTCCGTAGAGCACTATCCTGCCCCAGCATAATGCTCTTTTTTCCGGTTTTCACAAGATAATGAGCAGAAACATACGGGAGATAATCCGCCATTCTGCTATCCGCCTCTTCGTCATATAGCGTAATCAGAATCGGCTCAAATTCCTCCGGATCAAGATTTTGGATAATATTCAATGTCTGCTGCGTTGGTCCACATTTTTTGCAAGCGGTCATTAAATACACAATTCTAATTCTCTTCTTATTATTTACACGCTCAACCAATTTTGTGCCGACGGTGTCGCTATACGCAAATTTGATAGTGTCCAGTGGAACCATATACAAACCGCGATGTCCCTCATAGACAGAATCAAAACAAATTTTTCTTCCATCACGGCTCCAGCGTGGATGCAAATCACATCGAGTATCATTGTCATATTTAAACGGAGCGAACACCTTTGCAATCACAATATTAAAGTCTTCATTCAAAACCTTCAGAATCGCCATGCGCTTGCGATTGGGGTATGTATCTGTCACAACCAAACGCCTGTCCGGGGAGTAACTTGGATGACCATCAGAACTGATGTGCGGCCACAGATGGCGGTACTCCTGCGTTTTATCATGCATCAGATAGTATCCCGCCCCTGTTTTCTTTTTGTTCTCGAATGCAATGATCGTCTGATCATCTTTCCAATAGCAGTGGCTGACCATATCGTCATCGCTCAGATTGTACATTTCCGTCCCATCTACATTCACAGTAACAAGACGGCTATATTTTCTGTCTCCATTAAACCATCGATGCAAGACCATAAAACGCTTTCCGTTCGGAGACACCATAATATGGTTTACCTTATGCTCCGCACCTGCCATCTCCCTACGAGGTTCAAAGGAAACAAAATCTGCATACTTCAGAACAGGCTCTACCGTATTATTGATAATATCCAGTTTCCAGATGCATGGGGCATCAGGAATCTTCTCATTTTTTGTTGTTTCCTCCACATTAGAGTATCCATAGCCAGGACGAAGACGATGCAATCTCGCAAAATCTAATGTCAATGCAAAACTACCATCGGAAGCAACACTATAAACCGGTTTTGCCAACACACGTTCTTTTCCGGTAAAAACATTCAGCACAACCGAAACGAACTTACCATCACGGAAGTCATTATAGATAATTTCCTGATCAAACTTGGGCCCCAGCCACTGTGCCATACACCCCTGCTGGACATTCCACGAGTGGGTGGTCGCAATTTTAGTAGCCACGTTATTCTGTTTTGTGTCAATAAGCAGAATATCCGCAGGATCTTTCGGTGCAACATCGGACCATGTGTCTTTCGCTTTTAGGCAAAGCACATACCGCCCAGAGGCATCCCAAGGAGACTTATCGTAGTAGCCAAAAAAATACTCATGATTTGGATCATCCGGTGATAGCCGAATGACAGTTCCTTCATGATCCACTTTAGACGAAATAGCATACATTGTATGCTGATACACACTCTTTACTGTCCTTTTTATAGCTGGATACTTATTTAACTGCTGATTGATTTTTTGTTCCAATCCCATAGCAATACTTCTCCTCAACCTGTTACTTTCTCAATACCTTTTTAAACATGAACTGCCGCAGCCAATTGGGCGCGGAGGCCGAACAAACTCGAATTGCCGAAGACTTTAAGTACTGTGGGTATGTAACGTATCCTGCTTTATACATTTTCTTAAACAGATTAACCTGAATCTCGACATAAATCTTTCCAGAACGCCGCTTAAACAGGTTACTATCAGCTCTCATCCATACCAACGGCTCCTGAATGTTATATCCCTTCATGCCTGCAATCAGCATATCGACCCACAGATAGTAGTCCTGCATATATCGGACATCCGAATAATTTCCTGCTTTCAAGACATCTTTTTTGCGATACATCACAGATGGGTGGTTAAAGGGATTTCTTTTCTTAGAAAAAGTTACAATTTCATCGCTAGTTTCAGGCACAACACGCTTAGCATCTATGACTTCTGGAGTTGTAGAAAACTCCTCAATAACACTGCCAACGATACTAAGCTCCGGGTGGACCGCAAATATTTCAAGTTCTTTTTCACAACGGTAAGGTCGGCTAATATCATCGCTATCCATTCGAGCAATCAAATCATTGCGGCACTCTTTCACGCCAACCTGCAGGGCATGACCTAAACCGCCATTCTTCTCAAACCTAACCGTGCGAATCGTTTCGCCATACTTTTGTTGCAGCTCAGCAATAGTCGCGTCAAGTTCTGGAGTTAAAGGTCCGTCACAAACAAGTACAAAATCATTCGTAGGAATTGTTTGGTTCATCATGCTGTCAATACTCGTCTTCAAGTACTCCGGTTTTTCCTTAAAGTACACTGACATCAAAACCGAGTAGTTTTCATACTTGTTTGCGTCCATCTTCTCTTCCTCTCTCCGCATATCAAAGATTACAGCCCAGACTCATCTCAAAGAGTCTGAGCCGTTTATTCCTTATAAATCTCTACTAATCGTCCTCAGCAGTGTGGTTCTCACTGCCGCTATGTCTTGTACCGCTGCATTGGATCTCCACTACGCTCTAAATTGCACCATTTTTGACGTTACGGTAGCCACTGTCTTTAGCCCTGATGACACTATCACTCGCTACAGTAAGTCATGTGCTTATTCCAGGTTCCACTCATTCACGCTACGGTAGCTCCCTTGCTTATGCCGGATTACCTCACACGAATGAGCATCTCTGCGACCATGTGGTTATCACCATCTTGCTCACATCCGCCTTGTTATCTCCAAGACCGGGATGAAATCGCAGATGATGTTATCATCGCCAAGCCCTGAAACCGCTATGTGAAAGTCACCACAGTATCGTTAGTACCCTCACGGTGCCATCCGGCATAAACCCACGAGCTACAGTCGCATCCATAAAAGTGCTTTTTCGGGGCGTAAAAGCCTCGAATTGACCTCGTTTTGCTCTCTCTCACGCCCATGGTCTCGGCATTTTGCACTATCATGAGTGCTATATCGCTCCCATGCAGGGCAGTCTGCCGACTTTCCAGCTTAACGCCACTGTAAGAGGTGTATTTATACCCGATTCCACTCTGGAATTTCTTCCAATTTTTAGCGGTTCAAAATGTACAAAAACGTCGATTTTTAGTTGTTTTCTCCGCTCATCGCGGTGGTTTGACCCTCAGAAACTCCCTCGGTACTTTCAGGCATAAACAGGATTTTCACTGTTGCAAACATGATTTTCAAATCTTCGACAATGCTCGGATGAGCTATGTACATCAAATCCATCGTCAGTTTGTCGTAAGGAGTAGTATTATACTTGCCATAAACCTGTGCATACCCGGTCAATCCAGCCTTGGCCTGCAAGCGCAGGGAGAATTCCGGCATTTCCTCGCAGTATTGAGCAGCAATCTCTGGACGTTCCGGACGGGGGCCGACGATGCTCAAGTCACCCTTCAAGATATTTATAAGCTGCGGCAATTCATCAACGCGGCAAGCACGAATGATTTTGCCAACGGGCGTGATGCGATCATCGTTTTCGCCGCTGGAAAGACGGGCGACGCCGTCCTTTTCAGCATCGACCCGCATGCTTCTGAATTTGAGAATACCGAATTTTTTTCCATCTTTCGTTAAACGAATTTGCTTGTAAAATACTGGACCGTGATCCGTTGCTTTGATGGCAATAGCCGTCACTAGGAAGATCGGACTCAGAATCACAAGCGCAATAGCAGAAATGACAATATCCAGCAGTCGTTTTACAAACAGATACTCCGGCTGAGGATTATACCGGCCAACACGAAGCATCGGCAGGTGGAACATATGCATGTGATGTGCACCGGACATGATGGTGTCACCGATGCGTGGGACAACAAATACAGTAATGTTGTTTTCTACACAGTATTTCAGAATAATATTCCGATCATGGCTGTGGATGCCGCTTAAAAACACTGTGTTGATGCCGTCCAGCATGGAAAGATTCTCGATGCACTCCCCCGCCGTAGCTGTGGAGACCACTTTGTACTTGGCATCAAGACCGTACTTACCAATCAGCTGCTCCATACCACGTCTGATATCATAAATAACAGCTGTGGCCTGCGGCGGGAAGGTTTTAAAGTAGGCGTGGTGAGCGTTATAAGCCCAAATTGAGGCCATAATAACCTGCCCCACAAGAGCTGCCACGCCAGGAAGAATGTTGGGCAGGTGCTTGGACAGTAGCCAAATCACAATGTACATGATAAAGTCGCTGACCGCAGCCGCCAAAAATTGCTCGTAGATAATTTCGGAGATACGCTGCATCGACATCAGAAAGGCGTCATAAACGCGTCCAAAGATGATGAACAGCACAAAGAACAATGCCACGACCAGGTAATCGCCCTTTGCATAGTACGGCGATGCAACGCGCTTAGCATAGTATAGATACCAGCACATTGCAAATGGTATCGTCACAAGCACAGCATCTAACAGCTTTATCATCCGCAAAATCAAGTCATGCCTAAACCTTGTCATGTTCTTACTCCTCGTTCTTCTTTGCACATATACTATTTTCAATACTGCAATTGAAATCAGGGAAAGCAGTTTTGAGCAGCAAAAGGCATTCCCACAAATACTGATGGAAAATTCTTAACACCATTCAGCAGTCTACCAGCACAATATTTTGCTAATATATGTATTGATATAATAGCACGCAATTCGACATTTATCAACAAATCGGATTCACTTTAATTATACAAGTACACAAATTCAGCACATTTTACAAATACACCCTTGTTCATAAGGTGAATGAGGCTAAAATTCGATAGATTGTTATATGTAACAGTCAATTGATACACGATTCATATTTTGCTTAAAACGCTACCGATTCAAATAAAAAGGGGCTGTTGCACATCCTCTAAAAAATAAAGACCGAAGTAAAAGCCAAAAAAGGCTTTACAACTTCGGTCTTTTGCTTTAAGTTAATAGTTGTGAGCAAAAAAACTCAAAAGCAAGAACAGCATATCGAAATTTTGGAAAAAAGTCAACAGTTAAAATTTCGGATGCCGACAGAAATAAGAATATCGAAGCACAACGCGCTCTATCAGGCAAGCATCCAGCTTGAGGAACTGGATTACACAAAGTTGTATAGAGCTTATTCGGGAATCCGAAAATCGCAGATAGAGCCGCGTGTGTTATTTAAAGTGCTGGTGTGCGCCTACATGAAGGGCGTATATTCCAGCCGTAAAATAGAGGAATTGTGCAGGGAGAATCTGGTATTTCGCTGGCTGCTGGAGGATCAGAAAACACCGGATCACTGCACTATAGCAAGATTTCGGGGCAACCGTAACCTGCAGGAAGCGTTTGAGGATTTGTTCTTTCAATATGTAAAGAAGCTGGAGAATAAAGGGTATACCGAGCATTCCGAGGTGTTTGTGGACGGAACCAAAATCGAAAGCAAAGCAAATCGGTATACATTCGTATGGCTAAAGCAGGTAAGCAAACAGCTTGAGAAAATCAAGGCACGGTTGAAAGAACGGGTATATCCGCAAGGAAATCTGACCTCGACTAAGGTTGAGAAAAGACTGGAACAACTCAATACGGAAATCGAGGCGCAGGGCATTGAAGTGAAAAAAGGCCGCGGGCACCATAAGCCGGAAATCGTTCGGGAGCGGGATGAACTGGCTCTCTTGTATCGCCGCTGGATGGAGTATAACAGAAAGAAGGCAATTTGCGGGGAGAATCGCAACAGCTATTCCAAGACAGACACAGATGCCACTTTTATGCATATGAAAG
>OLPQ01000150.1_pt1 | contig 63253 bp, 54 predicted proteins | sample 1672451 | NCBI WGS metagenome assembly OLPQ01 (sample SAMEA3136687, study PRJEB25190) | human gut metagenome | biome: human gut; feature: human-associated habitat; material: faeces | place: Austria | collected 2013
ACCTATGATTTTATCATCAATCTGAGAGGTTTACACAGAATAATTTACACTACCAATCTGCAAGCTCTTTCACAAATTGAAGAATCAGTCCAGTGTCTTTCCTTTCAGCGTTTCGAAATGTTACTTTGTTTCCCATATAAATTTCCCCCCCCTTAGTGTCTGGTAGAAAAACTACCATCTATTTTAACTATCATGCGTCACGTATATTGTCGCCCTATTTTTTGTGCAGTCGAGAATACTTGCACTTCTATAAGTGTAAAGCACAATGATTCTGAAAAGAAGATGTTATTCGTATCAAACTTCCAGATTACAGTGGCATAGGTGTTCCTGCAAGTCGTAAGATAAAAATAACTGCTATAATAAAAGCAGCAATAGCAATACAGATAGCCATATGTAAATTATAACGTTTTTTCAGTGATTTAAAAATCAAAGCAGCACAGCATTCAAATATAGCAAGAATCAAAAGAATAATACCAATTGATTGCCACAACCACATAAGTTCATATATCCATCTCATTTTATAACCATCCATTTTGTGTTTGACTATTAGTATATGAAAGTATCACTCCTGGTTTTTAAAAGGAAATTCTCTTAATAAATTATAGCATAGGGAGGATGAGCATACAACAGAATTAGGAGTAATTAATAGTGTATTTTCTACTTGGTGTATGGTAAAATATCTTTAATAAGTAAATATATGATGGAAGAAAAAATCGGAAAGGGAAATGGGTTATACAAAAACGTTCGGATAAGTAGGAATACTATCCGACGAGAAGCAATTATGGGGAAAAGCGAAACTATGAAAAAACAGATCAAAGATATTCTGGGTATGGTATGGAAATATAACCGAATCTTGGGAGGCATAAAATTGCTAAATGCCGTTCTGTTAGCTGTGCTTGTGCCAATCAATACGATTCTATTTCAGAAGATCATAGATGATATATTGATTTTGTTGCGACATAAACGGATTACAACTGGAATATATGTGGATTTTGGTCTGTTTGTTGCTGCATTGTTTTTGGATGTGCTTTTGACAAGTTTTGATAATTACATAGAAATTCGGTTTGATATGAGGATGACAGATGGTCTGGAACGGGATATCATACAGAAATATAAAAATCTGGACTATAGTTGTTATGAAAAAAGTGCAACTTACGATATCATTTCAAGGATTTCAAAAAATCCGGGAGAAAAGATAAAGATAATTTATTGGAAGACAGTTGAAATTGTAAAAATAGTGGTCTCATTAACTGGTTTACTTCTGCTTTTCCGGCAGGCATCGAATCTTCTGATTGTTATTTTTATATTGTTTTTGATTCCGATGTTGTATGAAAATTATAAAGCCGGAAGTTTATGGTATGAGCTGTATGAAAGTCAGACAATGGATGAGCGAAAAGTTTCCTATTATGAACGACTGCTTACAAGCAAAACAAGTCTCATAGAATTAATCATCTATCAGGCAACAGATTATATTAAATCTCTGTGGAAAAAACAGAGTGACAAAATGTTGAAAGAAAAAGATGCAACATTACAGAAGGTTGAAAAGGCTTTGTTAAAAAAGAGCTTGTTTGCTGCTTTGTGGTATATAGGTTGCACAGGAATATTGATTCACAGTGTAATGACAGGGCATATTTCTGTAGGATTATTTATTGCATTATTCAATACAACATTAAGCATTGTTGATACCATCACCAATCTGCTGGAAACATTTGGTGATTTTTCAAAAGAGATTAAAGAGGTATCTTACATAAGTTCCTTCTTTGAATTAAAAAATACGGAACCAAGAATGGGACATATTGAAGCTCCGATTCATTTTATTCGGTTTGAAGATGTCTGTTTTTCCTATCCAAATTCAGAGAAAGAAGTTTTGCATGATGCAAATTTTGAAATTGATCTGTCGCAAAGTACCGCAATCGTAGGTGAAAACGGTTCTGGAAAAACAACAATTATTAAATTGTTATGTGGATTTTATCGACCGACAAAAGGACGTATCCTGATAGATGATCATGATTTAAACGAATTGAGCAGTCAGGAAATTTGCAAATTAATAAAAGTTGTATTTCAAGATTTTTATCAGTATGAATTGACAATTCGGGAGAATATAGCATTTGGAAATTTATGTGAACTGAAACATGATGATAAATTAGAGGAAGTGCTGGAATTGGTGAATCTAAAGGCTGTTAAAAATATAGGTTTGGACAAGCCTTTAGGTAAACTGGAAAAAGGCGGTATTGATCTGTCAAAAGGTCAGTGGCAAAGATTAGCAGTCAGCAGGCTTTTTCTGACAGATACAACATATACGATTCTGGATGAGCCAACTGCTTCTATGGATCCTGTTTCAGAATATAAAATGTATCAGTTGTTCTATTCGCTCATGAAGTCCAGAGGAAGTTTGATGATTTCGCATCGTCTGATCAGTGCTAAGATGGCAGATCATATTCTGGTATTGAAACATGGAAATATTATAGAACAGGGAAATCATGATGATCTGATGAAAAGTCAGGGAGAATATTATACATTATTTTGTAAACAGGCAGAGTGGTATACAGCATAATGTAGAGTAGATGATTCTGAGAAAAACATAGCAAATTACGATGAACAAAACCACGTGTCAGATTTCATGTGTGTTCAATTTGAAAGTGCGCATATATTGGGGATAGAAAAATGAGAAAATTGTTATTTCGCTCATTAAAAGATATACGCAGGATTGCACCGCAGTCACTCATTATGCAGGTTGTCTGTATGATGCTTCAGTCGGTTCTGGTAGCCGTCAATACATGGCTGGTATCCGTATTTTTAAATCATGTGTATTCGAAAGATTTAAAAATAAGCGTGATATATTTAGGTATCATATGGGGTATATTTGTTGTGTCAGAGGTGGCAAACAGTGTATTTTATGCCTGTATGGTAAAAATTGATTCCAAGGTTGGAATGAAACTTGCTATAGAACTGGGGGAAAAAGGTGGACGTTTATCCTTGATTCAGTATGAGGATGTAGAAATTAACAATCGACTGAAACGGGCGCAGAACTGCATTGAACATGGGAGATTTTCCGATTTAAGCCTGTCGATATTCAATATTCTGGCAGAAATTTTGAAAGTAGGAAGTACGTTATTTATATTAGCCAGATTTAGTCCACTTCTGGCGTTGGTATCATTGCTGAGTGTGATTCCGTACTTTATCGTTCGATTGATTCGCGGAAAGGAATTTTATGAATTAAAAAAGTATCAATCAGCAGGTGAACGAAGACGAAACTATCTGTACCATTTATTTGGAGATAAAAGAGTGGTAAAGGAACTTCGTATCTTTGGAATTGAATCTTATATTGAAGAAAAATTATACCAAACCAGAGATGAAATGAATCAGGAATTATGGGATTTTAAGAAACGGGATATTTGCAGCTTTTCATTATGTGAGATTTTATGCAAATACGGTTATATGCTCAGTATCATCATTGCAATTTTACTTTTGTTGAATCATAAGTTAGATTTCGGTATGCTGGCTGCTTCTCTTATGGCATTCTCATCTTTTCAGTTGGCAGCAAAGTATTTTCTGATCAGTCTTGGGCGGCTTCCGGAATGTGCGGCATTTGTAAGAGATTATTATGACTTTATTGATATTGATGAAGATGTGCGTGGAAGAGAAAAATTTGATTCCAATTTTGATAAGATAAATGTTAAAAATATAAGTTTTTCTTATCCGAACACAGATTACCTGGCAATTTCCAATATCTCACTCGATATAAAAAAGAATGAATCTATTGCTATAGTAGGAAATAATGGAAGCGGTAAAACGACGCTGGTAAAACTACTGACTGGTTTATATAAAACACAAAAGGGCGAGATATTATATGGCGTACAAAATATCAACAATTTTGAACCGGTAGGATTTTATCGAAATGTCTCTATTGTAAGTCAGGATTTTGTGAAATATGAAATGACGTTGAGAGAAAATATCGCTATCAGCGACTGGAAACATTTGAATGATACCGATAAAATACAGGAACTTTTAAAACAGATGAATTTACCGGAGTTTTCAAGCAAGGAAGCGCTCGACATTTTATTGGGCAGTGAGTTTGATGGTAGAGAACTTTCTATCGGTCAATGGCAGAAACTTGCGATAGCACGCGGTATGTTCAAAAACAGCAGTATGATTGTTCTGGATGAGCCAACTGCTGCCTTAGATCCAATTATGGAAACAACGATATTGAAGATGTTTTTACAGATTGCAAAAGAAAAAACAGCTATTATTGTTTCACATAGAATTGGAATTTGTCGGGAAGTTGACAAGATCATTGTGATGAAAAGTGGAAAAGTTGTGGAGATTGGCAATCACAATGAATTACTGGCAAAGAAAGGTGAATACTATCAACTTTATAAGATGCAGCAAAAATGGTATGTGGAATAGTATATTATGGTAAATAAAGTGAAAAATGATTCACTAAAAGTTTAAATAGCGGAAATATATAAAAATACATAACTGAGTAATAAATGGAGATAAACATGTCAGAAAAACGAACAGATGAATTATATCGTGTCTTACAGAGAAAAGGTTATCCAGATGATTTTTGTAGAGAAATTGCATACAAACAGATGAATACAGATTACACAGCGATGCGAATGCTTGGATATTTGTATCGTATTTCAGATCCGCGACCGGAGGATGTGGTAGATGAAATGTTAGCTATATTGAGTGATCGAAATGCAATCATTCAGAAAAAAGAGATGGAGCATGCTCAGACCATAATGAATCGTGTATACAGAGATGGGCTGGATAACTTAGACTAGACAGCAAAGTTGCGGGATACTACAATACAAAATAATATCGAAAATGTATTGTAGTATTTACTAAAAACTTGGTATAGTATACTATTTTAGAAGCTTGTCAAAAAGTCAAAAAATAACAGAAAGAGAGCAAAGAATTATGGTACAACAAATTATGCATGATCCGTTGTATTTAGCACAGAAATCAGCACCGGCAACCAAGGCAGATTTGCAGGTTGGAAAAGACCTGCAGGATACATTGAAGGCACATCGGGAAGGCTGCGTTGGAATGGCAGCAAATATGATTGGAGTAAAGAAGAATATCATTATTGTAAATATGGGAATTTTCGATGTAGTTATGTTTAATCCGATTATTGTTTCAAAAAGTGGAGCATATGAAACGGAGGAAGGTTGTTTATCGTTAAGCGGTATTCGTAAAACAACAAGATATGAAAATATTGAAGTAGAATATCAGGATTTTTCATGGAAAAAACAGCGTCAGAAATTGTCTGGATGGACGGCACAGATCGTGCAGCATGAAGTGGATCACTGCAATGGAATTTTGATATAAATGCTTCGTGGGCGGTGTGAATTTTTTTCTGTAAATTCAGATCTTCTATGATAATTGATGCGGCTTAACAGCAGGAAAGTTTATCAAGCGTTATAGCCAGTATGAAACAATCTTGAAGTATCGGAATATTGAACTGTTGGATGATCTGGCTGCGTATACAAAACAATCCTCTAATAAGGTAATAGCAGATTTGGAATATGCGATAAAGAGAAAGCTGATTCCAGAGGGGCATTTTGGAACGGATCATATGATCATTTTGATGTCAGATGATACATATGTTAAATATCAGATGCACCAGACAGAGTTTGATCGTTATTACAGAAAACAATTAGAGGAACGAGTGCGAATGGAAGAACGCTCAGAGAATATTCAGAGCATTTTGAATCAGGGAAATATCTATATTCAAGCTATTCGGGACAGTAATGCTATCATTAAGGATAAAGAAATTTCGCAAAAGCTGGATAAAATGGAGCAAATTGTAACAACTATTTTTCATGAGGTTGATATTAATCCGGGACAGGCAGGAAAACTGGGTAAGTTTCTAAGTTATTATTTACCAACCATGGATAAGTTGCTCAAAGCCTATATAGAACTTGGAGAGAAGAATGTTCTTGGTTCCAATGCAAGAAAAATGCGAAAAGAGATAGAAGAAACGTTAGATACTTTGAATCATGCATTTGAAGGAATTCTGGACAAGTTTTATCAGGAACAGGAATTAGACATTATGAGCGATATTGCTGCCATGAAAATGATGTTAAAACAGGATGGTTTGGATTGATAAGCAGACTTGGAAGTGAAAATATTGGGGATTTAAGTTAAAATGCGAGGAGAAACAGTTTTGTGAAATGTGGAATGAGAAAACCGAGTGCTAAAAAATCGTTTAAGGCAAGAACAACAGGAAAAGCAAAAAGAGCGGTTAAAAAGGCTTTGATTCTAGGTTATGGAAAAAAGGGATCTGGTTGGATAAAAGATCCTAAGAAAGCAGCATATAACAAGATTTATAGAAAAACAAGTTTTAGGATTTGGGATTTGTTTAAATAGAATAGTGTGTGAATTTATGGAAAAAGTCGTTTAGAATAACGGCTTTTTCACTTTTGGTAGCTATACATTATATCAAAAATTGAAGTTGTCTGTTTTGATTGTTATTATAAAAGATGTCGTGGCGAGAGCTATGTTTGTTGGTTGAAGCAGAAATCAAACTTTGGTCGGTGGGATTTCTGCTTCTTTCATTATACAGTACTATTTTTGAGTATGCTGATTTTTTCGATATAGAAGAAAGAGCATGAATAATAGAATTACTGGAAAAATAAGCCCGCATCTCATGCCAATCCTAATATTATTCCCGGCGTTCTGGGTGATACGGCCAACAATTCCAGGCCCGATACTGCCACCTAAATCTCCTGCCATGGCAAGGAGAGAGAACATAGCTGTCCCACCCTTTGGAAACATTTTTGAGGAAATACTGATTGTCCCCGGCCACATAATTCCAACTGAAAAACCACATACTATACAACCGATAAGTCCAATAATCGAATTAGATGACAAGGCAGAAAGAAGATAGCAGATAACACATAATATGCCGGACCCCCCCATAAACTTCATTAAATCCAGCTGTTTTCCATATTTCCCAAAAATTATGCGACTGATGCCCATGGTGACTGCAAACATACATGGACCTGCTAAATCTCCCAGTGATTTTGCCAATCCCAGTGCAGATTCGGCATAAGCAGATGCCCATTGAGCCATTGCAAGTTCAGAAGCCCCAGAACAGATCATCAGACATATCGCAACCCAGAAAAAAGGTTTGGCAAATAGACTTTTAATTCCCATTCCGGTGCCGGTGTCAACCAGATGCTCAATCGGACAGGTCATGAAATTATAAGTGTTAACAGCAGGAATGAGCGCCCATATTACGGCAAGCCATTTCCAGCTGTTTATGCCGAATATCAGAAAAAACAAGCTGGAAATCAAAATTGTTCCAACAGATCCCCAACAGTAAAAGGAATGGAGCAGGCTCATTGTTGCTTCTTTGTTTTCAAATGGACAGGCTTCAATAATAGGGCTGCAAAGCACTTCGATTAAGCCACTTCCGATAGCATAAACAACGACACTGCATATAATTCCAATGAAAGGATCAGGTAAAAGATCAGGTAAAAATGCCAGTCCAACCAGACCAAGTGAAGCAAATATTTCTGATGCAACAACGCAAATACGATATCCGATATAATCTACAAATTTGGCACAGAACAGATCAACCAGAAGCTGTGTGAAAAAGAAGAAAGTGGATATCAAAGCAATATTACCGAGAGAAATATGATAGTCATTGTGAAATTTCAAAAAAAGAAGCGGTGCAAAGTTTGCCGCAATAGCCTGCGTGATAAAGCCCATATAACAGGCAATTTTTGTCTTATGATAGTCATTTTTCTTTACAGTATTCATTTCTTATTTCCCGTTCCGAATATTTTTAACAATTTTATGTTCAATAGAAAGATGTTCATAAAAATGCTGCCACAAAAAAAGTCTGTTTTTGGTGGTGCGGTTATTTCAATTCTGTCTCCTTCAATGCGGATCTCACTTTCATTCATCCATTTAAAAATCATGCGAATACCTCTTTTCTTTTTTGATTGATTATATAACAAATAAAAAGTATATGCATTGAATTAAATTACAAAAATACTGTATAATATCGTAAAAAGAAAGAATGTGGTATGGAGATGGATTGTAATAAAATACTTACAGACGAGGACTTTATGGAAATCAAGCAGCACGGGAGCAGTGATTATCCATTCCAGTATTATTATGATGATCTGGGATTATTTGATTTTCATTGTATTGAATGGCACTGGCACAGAGAATTTGAGTTTTTATATGTTGAGTCTGGACAAATTATATGTGGAATAGGTGAAAAACAGATTATATTGTCAGAAGGAGACGCAATTTTTATCAATTCTAAAATATTGCATCGGTTTTATGCATCATCAGGTGGTGTCATTCCTAATTTTGTATGTATGCCTGAATTTATTGCACCAGAGAATAGTTTGGTCTATAAAAAATATATTTTACCAATCATTTCATCGAATATGTCTTTCCAGTGTTTTCAGATTGCTGAACCGTGGCAGGCAAGGATTATACAAATTATGATAAAAATAATGGAAACACAGGAGAATGAGAAAATAAGGGAGCTTTCCACTTTGGCATTGTTGCAGGATTTATGGTTGATTTTTTACGAAAATGTAAAGTTATCGGATAAAGAAAATATGCAAACAGTTGATGAGGCTGCACAGAAAAGAGTACAGTTGATGATGCAATATATACATGAAAATTATAATCATGAGCTGTCACTGGATGAAATAGCCTCACATATAGGGGTCAGCAAAAGTACTGCGCTAAATTTGTTTCAACGATTTTTACATACTACGCCGGTCAGTTATTTGATAGGATATAGACTGCAGGCAGCTTCCTGGCTATTGAAAAATACGAATAAAAAAGTAAAAACCATCGCCTATGAAAGTGGATTCCGTAATGTCGATTATTTTTGCAGATTGTTTAAAAAACGTTATCATTTAACACCATCAGACTATCGTTGCGCATGCTTAAAACAGTATATCTGTAAGTGACTGCCAGATGAGTCAACTACAATATACCAGTTTGCTATGAAAAGATGGATAAGAATAATGCATGAATTTATAGAAAAAGTCGTATGATATAACGGCTTTTTCCTTTTGAGATGACTATACATTATATACAAAAATTGCAGTTGCCATGTAATTGTAAATCGAAAGTTTGGTAGATAATTTAGTGTTAGATACAGTAAATATAATAGATGTCTGTATTTTAAGTGAAATTGGAAAGTTGCACAAACAAAAAAAACTATGAAAAACGGCGGTTGACATGCGGTAAACAATCAATCTATACTGTTTACAATATCAAGATTTGAACGCTTTACATTATGGAAGTAAACGGGGGATAATAATTGAAAAAAGAAGTATTAGAAGCTTTACAATTAAATGAAAATCATGAACGGGAATGCAAGTTGGCAGAAGGTGGTCTTCCGGAAAGTATATGGGAGACATATTCCGCTTTTTCAAATACAGATGGAGGAACGATTTTGTTGGGGGTAAAAGAACATCGAGATTCTTTTACGGTCAATGGATTAAATGACAGACAGATTGTAAAGTATCAGAAAAATTTCTGGAGTACAATCAATGATCGAAATAAAGTTTCTAAAAATATTTTATTGAACCATCATGTAAAAGTTATTGAGTATGAGGGCAAGAATATTCTTGAAATAAATGTTCCGGCGGCTGATCGGCATGATAAGCCTGTGTATATAGGAACCGATCCCATGAAGGGAACGTATCGCAGAGACTATGAGGGAGATTTTTTGTGTACGGAAGCATCTGTCAGAGCTATGTTTTCAGATCAGCGTGATATTTCGGTAGATTCGGAAATTTTGGAAGAAATGGATTTAGATGCATTGAATGCAGATACAATTAAAGGATATCGTGTATTATTTGAACAGTTGCATGAAGGACATCCATGGAATAAATTATTGAAGGATGAATTTCTGATCAAATTGAAAGCAGCAGCTAAGAATAAAAGGGGAACCGTTTCACCGACGGTTGCAGGAATTTTGATGTTTGGTGATGCTGATCGGATTACGGATGTGTTTCCAGATTATTTTTTGGATTACAGAGAAGAATGTGACGATAAGAGAGTACGTTGGCTGTATCGGACACATTCTAATGAGGGGGATTGGAGTGGGAATTTATTTGATTTTTTCTATAAAGTGACAACCAGAATCGATGATGATGTGGCAGTTCCGTTTATGAATCGGCGAAATGGCGTGCGTGTAGACCGGGTTGATGTGCATGATGCATTGAGCGAGGCAGTTGCTAATGCACTTGTTCATGCCAATTACTATGGAAAACGTGGGATTGTCATTATAAAACACGGGAAGCAAATTTCTATTTCTAATCCTGGAACAATCCGAATTACAAAAGAAGAATTTTATGCGGGTGGAAACAGTGATCCAAGAAATCCAAATCTGCTGAAAATGTTTGGCTTTGTAAATGTGGGTGAACGTGCGGGCAGTGGTGTAGATAAAATTATGACTGCATGGGAAGAACAGTATTGGACAAAGCCAAGGTATGAGATATCAATAAAAGCCGAGCGAATTACTCTATATTTAGAAGTAGGACAGGTTGTATATATTCCGGGAGCTGCAGATTTAAATGTTGTCAGAGAACTAGAGTATTATTCTGGCTTGGTGTCAGACAGAGAGCAAAGACTCTTAGATTATCTGACTCAGTATGGGAAAATCAGTATGGGGAAAGCGACGCAAGTGTGTGGATATAAAACAAAGTCGGCAACCCGTAAATTAATTGATAAAATGATAAAAAACGAAATACTGGAGAGAACAGGAAGTGGACCTGCAACAGTATATATATTGAAGCGATGATATTAAAAAACTTAAAGGACATCTAAGGGTCTTTAAAGATCTCTCGAGAGACCTTTAGAGACTGTTAAGAATAAAAAGGAGTACATATGCAATTATTAATTGAACAACGTGTATTTTCCTGGTCAGATACATATGATATCTACGATGAACAGGGAAATCAGAAATATTTTGTAAAAAATGAACTTATCTCATTAGGACACCGTCTCCATGTATACGATGCGGCGCATAATGAAATCGGATTTATCAAACAGAAATTATTCTGTTTACTTCCAACTTTTGAAATCGAATGGAATGGACAGTTGATGGGGCACATAGAGCAGCGTTTTGCTTTGTTCCGCCCCAAATATGATGTGGATTTCATGGGATGGCGTGCAGAAGGTGATTTCATGGGCTGGGATTATGATGTGTATGAAGCATGCAGTGCAGTCGTTCACGTACATAAAAAGATTCTGAGCTGGGGCGACACCTACGCCATCGAGTTTGATGATCCGAAGCATGAAATTCCGGCATTGTTACTGGTACTGGCCATTGATGCGGCAAATTGTTCACAGAATAATTCTTAAATGTCCGTTTTACAAAGGCTGAGAGAGATAGAACAAAAAGAAGAAAGAGAATTAGCAAAAATATGGGAAAAACATTAGTCATTGCCGAAAAACCTTCCGTTGGACGGGATATTGGCAGAGTTTTAAAGTGTGGAACGAAAATTGACGGAGCTTTGGAAGGCAGTCAGTATATCGTAACATGGGGACTTGGCCATTTGGTTACGCTGGCAGATCCGGAGCATTATGATAAAAAATACAAAGACTGGAAGATGGAAGATTTGCCAATGCTTCCGGAGAAGATGGATATCGAGGTCATCAAGCAGACCGGGAAGCAATATCAGGCAGTGAAACGACAGATTTACCGTAAGGATGTGTCAGATATTGTCATTGCCACCGATGCCGGCCGAGAGGGGGAGCTGGTTGCCCGCTGGATTCTGAAGAAAGCAGACAATCACAAGCCGTGTAAGCGTCTGTGGATTTCTTCTGTGACAGATAAAGCAATCCGTCAGGGATTTGAGCATCTGAAAAATGCAAAAGAATATGATAATCTGTATCATGCGGCTGTCTGCCGTGCAGAGGCAGACTGGCTGGTTGGATTAAATGCGACCAGAGCATTGACCTGCAAATACAATGCGCAGTTGTCCTGTGGTCGTGTACAGACGCCGACACTTGCAATGATTGCAAAGCGGGAAGAAGAAATTCGGAAATTTGTTCCAAAACCATATTACGGACTGCAATTGCAGGCAGAGGGTGTGGTATTTACCTGGAAAGATGAAAAAAGTGGCAGTTATCGCAGTTTTCAGAAAGACCGGATAGCGAATATTCAGAAAAAATTGTCCGGAAAGAAATTGCAGATTATAAAAGCAGATACAAAGGTGAAAAAGCAGGGCGCACCACAATTATATGACCTGACACAGCTGCAACGGGAAGCAAATCAGAAAATTGGATTTTCTGCAAAAGAAACGTTGAATATTATGCAGCGGTTGTATGAAAATCATAAAGTCCTGACTTATCCGCGAACGGATTCCCGTTATTTGACAGCAGATGTCATGGGAACGATCAAAGAGCGTTTGCAGGCCATCAATGCAGGGGTTTACCGAGAATTTGCGGCTCCACTGATTCGCCGCGAACTGCCGAAGAAACCTGCATTTGTCAATGATGCAAAAGTCAGCGACCATCATGCGATCATTCCAACGGAGCAGGCACCAAATTATATCCATATGAGTAATGAGGAACGAAAAATCTACGATATGGTAGTGCGCAGATTTCTGGCAGTTATGTATCCGGCGTATGAATACGAAGAATCTGTATTGACTGGAGCAGTGGAAGGAGAACATTTTTATGCCAGAGGAACCCGTCCGTTGCATATGGGATGGAAAGCGGTTTATGAAAATCAGTCCGAGGATGAGGAAGAAGAGGAATTAAAACGCCAGAATCTTCCAGTGATACAAAAAGGGCAGGAATTTTCCATTTCCGATATCCGCCTGACAGAAGGTAAGACAAAGCCACCGGCACGATTTACCGAAGGCACGCTGATCGCTGCCATGGAAAATCCGGTACGTTATATGGAAAGCAGCAACAAAGAAATGGCGAAGACACTGGGAGAAACCGGTGGACTTGGAACGGTTGCTACCAGGGCAGATATTATTGAAAAATTGTTTTCCGGCTTTTTATTAGAGAAAAAGGGTGAAGATATCTATACCACAGCGAAGGCACGTCAGCTTCTGGAACTGGTTCCGGAAGATCTGCGCAAGCCGGAACTGACGGCAGAGTGGGAAATGAAACTCTCAAAGATTGCAGAAGGAAAACTTTCAGACCGGAAGTTTATGAATGAGATTCGGACTTATTCAACGGATCTGGTAAAACAGATCAAGACAGCGGAAGGAACTTTTCGGCATGATAATATGACAAACAAACTTTGTCCGAATTGTGGGAAACGTCTGCTTGCTGTAAATGGCAAAAACAGTCGGATGCTTGTATGTCAGGATCGGGAATGCGGATACCGGCAGACTATCGCAAAGACGACAAATGCCCGCTGTCCGCAGTGTCATAAACGAATGGAACTGATCGGCAGCGGTGAAAATGCTTCTTTTGTATGTAAGTGTGGATATAAGGAGCGCCTGAGTAAATTCCAGGAGCGCCGGAAGAAAGAAGGCGCAGGAGTTTCCAAACGGGATGTACAGAATTATCTGAAGAAACAACAGAAAGAGGCAAAGCAGGAGACCGGCAGTAATGCAATGCTGGACGCATTGAAAAACATTAAATTGTAAACAAATAAAAAATATTCAACCAGAGCGGGAAAAGTTCTGATTGAATATTTTTTGTTTTTCAGAAAAATATCTGGTTCAAATCTATGAGAGAATCATTTGGTCTGGTCGTTAGAAATTTGTGTTTTTATGTACCTGAATTTCATTGTCAGATACGATGCATGAATTTGTTTCATCTATAAAATGAAAAAAAATCACTTTATCTCTTTACAATCAAAAAACACACCGATATAATGTTAAATGCTGGTAAAAACCAACATTTCAGGAAAGAGTAGTCACGAAAAGAGGAGAGATAGATCATGAAAAATGGAATTGAGATCAGATGGCATGGCCGTGGCGGTCAGGGTGCCAAGACTGCAGCACTGCTTCTGGCAGATGTAGCTTTTAAAACCGGAAAGCATGTACAGGGTTTCCCGGAGTACGGTCCGGAGCGCATGGGCGCGCCGATCACTGCTTATAACAGAATCAGTTCAGATGTGATTCGTGTACATTCCAATATTTATGATCCGGATTTTGTTGCAGTTGTTGATGAGACATTATTACATACCGTTGATGTAACAGCCGGATTGAAAAAAGAAGGTGCCATCATTGTTAATACAGCAAAATCAAAAGAAGAGATCATGCCGCAGTTAAACGGTTATAAGGGACGTGTCGTTACGATTGATGCAAGAACAATTTCTGAGGAAGCACTGGGAAAATATTTTCCGAATTCTCCAATGCTGGCAGCAGTTGTAGCAACTACCGGTGTAATGCCGAAAGAAACATTTTTGCATGAAATGCGTGCTTCTTACAAACATAAATTTGCAAAAAAACCGGAAGTGATCGATGGAAATATGAAAGCACTGGAAATGGCTTTTGCGGCTGTAGAGGAAGCATAGAGGAGATAGAAGATGAGAACAGATATCAATAAAATCAATGAACATACTCCACATACAGGGCTGACGGAAGGAATGCAGGTATTTGCTGCAGGAACTTCCAAATATTTTAAGACAGGTGAGTGGAGAAATAATACACCGGTTTATTTAGAGGACAATTGCAAACAGTGTCTGCTGTGTGCACCGGTCTGTCCGGACAGTTCCATTCCGGTCAAAGACCAGAAGAGAGGCGCATTTGACTTAGATCACTGCAAAGGATGCGGAATCTGTGCAAAGGTATGTCCGTTTGGAGCAATCAAAATGAAGGAGGGCGTAGAATAATGGGAATCAAAGAACGTATGTCAGGTAACGAGGCCGTTGCCTATGCAATCAAACAGGTAAATCCGGATGTTATGCCGGCATTTCCGATCACGCCGTCCACAGAGATTCCGCAGATGGTATCCACATACATTGCAAACGGCGAAATCGATACAGAGTTTATTCCGGTCGAGAGTGAACATTCTGCAATGAGTGCCTGCATCGGATCTGAGGCAGCAGGCGCAAGGACACTGACCGCAACTTCTTCCGCTGGTCTGGCCCTGATGTGGGAGGAATTGCTGCTGGCAGCTTCCAACCGTATGCCGATCGCTCTGACATTGGTAAACCGTACCCTTTCCGGTCCGATCAACATCAACTGTGATCATACCGATGGTATGGGGGCCCGTGATACCGGATGGATTCAGATTTATGCAGAAAACAATCAGGAAGTATACGATAATTTTATTCAGGCATACCGCATTGCCGAGCATAAAGATGTCCGCCTGCCGATTATGATTTGTCAGGATGGTTTTATTACCAGTCATGCCGTAGAGAATATTGAATTATTAGAGGATGCACCGGTCAAAGCGTTCGTTGGTGAATATCATCCGGAAGAGTATCTGTTAAATCCGGGTAAACCGGTTTCCGTTGGACCGTATGCGGTATCCAACTATGTAATGGAAAGTAGAAAAAATCAGCTGATTGCGCTTGAGAATGCAAAACAGGTTATTTTAGATGTAGCCAAAGAGTTTGCAGAGATTTCCGGCAGAGAGTACGGTCTTTTTGAAGAATATAAAACGGAAGATGCAGATTATGTAATGGTCATTATCGGTTCCGCAGCAGGAACCGCAAAAGAGGCTGTAGATGAACTGCGCGAGGAAGGCAAAAAAGTCGGTGTTCTGAAACTGCGTGTGTTCCGTCCGTTCCCGGCAGAAGAAATTGTTGAAGCAATGAAAAACTGCAAAGCAGTAGCTATTATGGATCGTTGCGAGAGCTATAACGGAAACGGAGGACCGCTTGGTTCTGAGATTACAGCAGGTCTGTATCGTACCAGAACTTATATGGAAGCAATCAACTACACTTACGGACTTGGCGGACGTGACTTTACGGTTGAAGATGCAAAGGATGTATTTGCAGAACTTGCAGATGTAGTAGAAAACGGTAAACCGGTAACACAGTATCAGTATATCGGTCTGAGAAAATAGGAGGCAGAGTGATGAGCGAATATAAATTTAAAGAAGTTATGAGCAAACCGGAACGTCTGGCTCCGGGACACAGAATGTGTGCAGGATGTGGTGCAACCATCGCAGTTCGTGCCGTACTGCGTGCATTGCATGAGGGAGATCAGGCAGTGATCGGTAACGCAACCGGATGTCTGGAGGTTTCTTCTTTCATGTATCCATATACAGCGTGGGAGGACAGCTATATCCATAATGCATTTGAAAATGCAGGTGCTACATTAAGTGGTGTTGAGACAGCATACAAAGCATTGAAAAAACGTGGTCGTCTGCCGGAAGATGCAACCTTCAAATTTATCACATTTGGTGGTGATGGTGGTACATATGATATCGGTTTCCAGTCTCTTTCCGGAGCAATGGAGCGTAATCACGATATGGTATACGTCTGCTACGACAATGGTGCATACATGAACACCGGTATTCAGCGTTCTTCCGCAACACCGATGTACGCAGATACTACAACCACACCGGTTGGTACACAGTCCAATGGTAAAATGCAGAACAGAAAAGATCTGGCATCTATTATCGCAGATCATGATGTTCCGTATGTTGGTCAGACAACCATGATGGGTAATTTTTCTGATCTGCATAAAAAAGCAGAGAAAGCCATTTACACAGAGGGAGCTGCTTTCTTAAATATCATGACTCCATGTCCGCGTGGATGGCGTTATGATACTGCAGATATCATGAAAATCTGTAAACTTGCAGTTGAGACATGCTACTGGCCGATGTTTGAGGTAGAGCATGGAAAATGGCGCTTAACTTACGAGCCGAAGAAAAAACTGCCAATCGAGGACTTCTTACGCGAGCAGGGCAGATTCAAACATCTGTTCAAACCGGGCAATGAGGATCTGATCGCACAGTTCCAGGCTGAGGTTGACCGTCGTTGGGAAGATCTTCAGTATAAATGCGCACGATAATCCGGGAGGAATAAACAGATGACTTTGTTATCCTATCAGGTATTTCAGACAGTGGTGGGACAGGGAAGTTTCCAGAAGGCGGCAGAGATTTTAAATCTGACGCCTTCTGCAGTCAGTCATGCAATCGCATCGATGGAGCAGGAACTGGGATTTTCCCTGTTTACGAGAAATAAGGCTGGGGTTGCTCTGACTAATTATGGAGAACATCTGCTCCCTTATGTGAATGCAGTATTAAACAGCGATGAGAGCCTGCAGCAGGCAATCGCGGGACTGAACGGACTGAAAATGGGAAATGTAAAAGTGGGCTGTTTTTCCAGCGTATGTACAAATTGGATGACAGACATCATCCATTCCTTTCATCAGCGTTATCCGGATATTAATATCGAATTGTATCAGGGAACCTATGCAGATGTATCTTATTGGATTAAAAACGGCATTGTAGACATCGGTTTTTTGTCCCTGTCATCCGCAGGAGATCTGCCAATTGAGCCGTTATACCGTGACCCGCTGCTCTGCGTCGTTCCGAAAGGATACCGCAAACGGGAAGATACGCCATATATGACACCAGATGAGATGAAAGACGAGGTCTTTGTTTCACAGATGGAGACCACCGATGCGGATATTGCAATCTTTATGAAACAGAATGGATTGGGAAATGTGCGGATGGACTACCATGTTGTAGATGATCTGTCTACGATTGCACTGGTGGCAGCCGGACTAGGCATCTGCATCATGCCAGAACTGGTCATGAATGACATCCCATATGCAGTAGACCGTTATCCGATGATGCCGGAAGCATATCGTGTCATTGGCATATCAGCATTAAACCCGAACTTCCTTGCCCCGGCGGTTAAAATGCTTTATCAGCATGTTATAGAAAAGTATAAGATCATAGAAGAAGCATAAGAGAGTTACGATTCCATTTCATAACCTTCCGTATAGAAAAAATTGTGCTCTGGTTGAATTGTACAAAAATAGTGCCAAAAAATGCGATAATTCGCCATATTACATAAATTCACAAAAAATTAATAAATTTTATTGACTTTTCATTTCGATGAGGGTAATATTACAGACATCAAAGGCAAAGGTGCTGAGAAGAATAAACTTCCGGTGCCTTTTTCTATTTTCCGGGATAAGAATCCTGCAAGGACAGATAACAGAAATTGCGAACAACTGTTAGTTGTTTTACAGTAGGTTTCAATGCCCGGACAATAGAAAAACTCTGATAGCGACACAACGGGGTGTCATCTGCAGGCTAGCGGCAGGTGATGCTCCTTTTTTATTTCCATAAAAAGTGTCGTTTTAAGTAAAGGTTCTTCGGAACCAAAAAACCAGGAGGTAAGTTATGACGCAGGAGATTATGACTTTTATTAATGACAACATATTTGGTGTCTGGTTTCTGATGGGTGCCGCATTGGTATTCTGGATGCAGGCAGGTTTCGCAATGGTGGAGGCAGGTTTCACCAGAGCAAAAAATACCGGTAACATTTTGATGAAGAACCTGATGGACTTCTGTATTGGTACTGTAATGTTTATCCTGATTGGATTTTCGTTCTTACTTGGCGAAGATATGTTAGGATTTATCGGAAAACCGGGATTTGATCTTTTCTCATCCTACAGTAATTTCAGCTTTTCAAGTTTCGTATTTAACTTAGTATTCTGTGCTACCACAGCAACCATCGTTTCCGGTGCTATGGCAGAGAGAACAAAATTTTTATCCTATTGTATTTATTCCGGAGTTATCTCCGCATTGATCTACCCGATCGAAGCACACTGGATCTGGGGCGGCGGCTGGTTAGCACAGCTTGGCTTCCATGATTTTGCAGGATCCTGTGCAATTCATATGGTTGGTGGTGTCAGCGCACTCATCGGTGCATGGATCCTTGGACCACGTATCGGTAAATTTACAAAAGATGAGAATGGCAAAATCAGAAAAGTAAACGCGATTCCGGGACACAACCTGGCACTTGGCTGCCTTGGCTGCTTCATTCTCTGGTTTGGCTGGTATGGATTCAACGGCGCAGCAGCAACAAGTATTGATCAGTTAGGTTCGATTTTCCTTACAACAACTATTTCACCTGCAGTTGCAACCGTTGTTTGTATGATATTTACATGGTTAAAATATGGTAAACCTGATGTTTCCATGTGTCTGAATGCTTCTTTGGCAGGTCTGGTAGCAATCACAGCTCCATGTGATGTTACAGATGCAGCAGGTTCCATCGTAATCGGTGCTGTTGCAGGTTTATTAGTAGTATTCGGTGTATGGCTTCTTGATTATAAGTTACATGTTGATGATCCGGTTGGAGCAGTAGCCGTTCACTTTATGAATGGTATCTGGGGTACTTTTGCAGTAGGTCTTTTCGCTACCAACACAGCTCCGGGTTATGCAATTGCAGATAAAAATGGAAATGAGCTTGTCGGTCTGTTCTATGGCGGCGGCGTAAAATTATTAGGTCTGCAGTGCCTTGGTATCATAACTGTTCTGGCATGGGCAGCAGTTACAATTACAATTACATTCCTTGTTATTAAAGCAACCATTGGTCTTCGTGTCAGTGAAGAAGAAGAAATCATTGGTCTGGATCAGACAGAACATGGTCTGGCAAGCGCTTATGCAGATTTTGCATTAACATCCAGCATCAACAACTTCTCCTCTGCAACTCCGGTCAAACTTCCGAAGAATGCAGTACCAATCGACGAGGCAGTTCCGGTACAGGTTCGTACTCCGGATCCGTCTATCGCAACTGGCAGCGATGTAAGTATTACAAAGATTACAATTTATGCAAAACAGAGCAGATTCGATGCCCTCAACGAGGCAATGGCAGCCATCGGTATCAATGGTATGACGGTTACAAACGTACTTGGTTGTGGTGCTCAGCACGGAAGAACAAGCAAATATCGTGGTGTTACTATGGATATGAACTTACTGCCTAAGATCCAGGTTGATATCGTAGTAAGTAAAGTATCTCCTCGAACTGTTATTGAAGCGGCTAAGAAAGCACTTTATACCGGTCATATCGGCGATGGTAAAATCTTCGTATACAACGTAGAAAATGCAATCAAGATCAGTACCGGTGCAGAAGGTTACGATGCACTTCAGGACTAACTGTAAAAGGCAATAGTAGTAATAATAAGCTGATACAATTTCAGTAATTTAGTAATTCTTCAAAATCCTTATATAAAACCTTAACGAAAAAGCAGATGCTTCGGATTTTTGTCTGGAACATCTGTTTTTTATCGTAGATCTAAATTTTATCATGAATCAAAAGTTCAAGCAGACGATGTGCAGCCATGCTCATGGGATGAGTCTGATCATACACAATGCTGACCTGGCGGGTAGGAAGTGCCTCTCTCAATTTCAAAGAAACTACAGAATTGTTCTGTAATGCATCCGTAACCATTGGCTCAGGAAGAAAAGCAAGTCCAAGCTCATTTTTGACCAGGGGAAGAATCTGATCTGTCGTGGCCGTTTCAATATCCGGGACCAGACGCAGACCATGAGAGAAAAAAAGCTCATCATAAAAATGCCGGGTAGCAGTATTCACCCCCAGACAGATAAATGGATAGTTTTTCAATTCAGAAATCGATAAAATTTTTTGCTGAAGAGGACGGAAGGTAGTTCCTCCGACAAGGATATCCTGAAAAGGCTGCAAATTTACCTGAATCAGCGGTGAAGTAACGGTCAATGGAGTTGTCACAACTGCGAAATCAATTTCACCGCTTTTGAGAGATTGAATAGCCTGCGGTGTAGAATGATTTGCAATTTTTAGCCGTACTTTTGGATAATCTATATGAAACTGACGTAATCGATGCAGAAGATAGATATTCAAAGCGATTTCACTGGCACCGATTGAAATGCTGCCATATTCCAGACTTGCACTTTTCGTCAGTTCATCTTCCGCAGCCTGCAATTGTGTCATGGCAGCCGATACACGTACATAAAGCTGCTGGCCTTCCGGTGTCAACTGTACGCCTCGGTTGGTGCGCACAAATAATGTGCACTGGATTTCCTGCTCCAGAGCATTCATGGCCCGCGTAATATTTGGCTGACTGTTGTGGAGTGCATGTGCTGCTTTCGTAAAATTACAGTATCTGGCTACATAATAAAAAATTTTGTAATATTCAAAATTTACATTCATAATGAAATCTCCTGTAAAAATGATAGTTGATGACGGAAACAGATATATCAAAATATTATAATAAGCATGTCAATAATATCTTTTACTGATTGCTGATTTCCTATTATAATCGACTTGAATAGAAAAAACAACTGTCATAAAAAATGAATAGGAGATGATTGTATGTCACTTGTTTTACCAAGAGAAGAGGAAGTTGAGAAAATGTTTTCACGCATTCTGGCATCCAGGGATGCATGTGAACGTCTCAGTGAGACATTTTATAACCATCTGTGTGATGATAATCGTTTTATAGATTCTGATCCGGGACATTTTGCAGAAGTTATGTTAAAAGCATATGAAAATGGTGATGTCAGTGCGGTTCTGCTGGAATTGTGTAATCGCAGCATGTTTGATCTGCTGAAGGAAGCTTATCTGATTCCAAAGAGATTTCATGGAAAAACAGGGGAAAATCCGGTTCTGTTGACAGATATCAATGGAAAAGTATTGAATACAAAGCAATCCGTTGTTTCCAGACATGAATATAAGAAATTTCTGGAAATCTATCAGGCGCATGTGGCAGCTCCACGTTCGAAACTATATCTGGCAGACGGATATGATATGGTCAGGTACTATACGGAACATATGAATATCGAGGAAAAAAAGGAAAAAAGGGAACGGGGTATCCTGATTTTATATGCTATGCCAGATACGAAAAAATTACATCTTTCCGAGGCTCAGGCTTATGATGTGGTCTGGAATACTTTTCAGGAGATTCAGAAAGCAGCGTATTCTGCAATTGTTTATTATGGACAGGAAACCGGAAGTAAGGCGGGAAAATCTTTTGATGAACTTGGGGTACTGTTACCTATCCATCAGTTTGAAAACAGAATGCTTCAGCATTTAAGTATGATCGACGGACTTGTGCTGTCTTGCAGAGAACAGATGATACGGGTAGCTGGTGCGGACAGTCTGGATTTGTAATCAGATACCAGTGTTTTACTTCTATAAGTGGTGAGTAATAACAAATTTATCTCAGTGGGAGTGCATTGTATGTGGACATTCAATGATCAGAGTATTGTAAAAAAGAATCATATGGATATTTTATGGCACAAATATGCGGATAAATCCGAAGAAAAAACGATTGTCGACGCTGACCTTCCGGCTAAGGCATCTGTCGTTGGGAGAGTTGGACTTATGATGTTGTCATGTGGGACAGGTGCCTGGCGTGTGCGCAGTTCCATGAATGAGCTGTCGGCTTTGCTGGATATGACATGTACCGTGGATATCGGACTGATGTCAATCAATTATACCTGTTTTGATGGAAATGATGCATTCAGTCAGTCGTTATGCCTGACGAATACGGGGGTAAATACATCGAAACTGAACCGCTTGGAAAAGTTTGTGATGCATTTTAAAGAACGGGAAATTACAAAAAGCTGTGAAGAAATACATACGATACTTGATAAGATAGAAGAAATACATGGATTGTATTCACCTGTTACACTGGCAGTCGCAGCAGCATTGGCCTGTGCCTGTTTTACATTTCTGCTTGGCGGTGGCCCCATTGAGATGCTGTGTGCTTTTGCCGGTGCAGGAATTGGCAATTATATCCGGTGTAAGCTTTCGAAACATCATTATACGCTGTTTTTGTGCATTATTGTGTCAATATCAGCAGCATGTCTTTCTTATTCTGTTATGATGAAATTACTGGAGATCTGCTTTGCTGTAAAAGTGGAGCACGAGGCAGGATATATCTGTGCCATGCTTTTTATCATACCGGGATTCCCTTTTATTACCAGTGGGATTGATCTGGCAAAACTGGATTTGCGATCCGGAATGGAACGGATGATGTATTCCGTTATTATTATATCGGTTGCGACTATGACAGCCTGGGTTCTGGCGATGGTACTGGGGTTAAAACCGCTGTCATTTACTACGATGAGCCTTGGACTCTGGCAGTGGATTGTGTTGCGTATCTGCGCAAGCTTTGGCGGTGTATTCGGATTTTCTGTTATGTTCAACAGTCCATGGAAACTTGCTGTTGCGGCTGGAATAATAGGAGCTGTATCTAATACGCTGCGACTGGAAATGCTGGATATCACTTCTGTCCCGGCGCCGGTGGCTGCATTTGCCGGGGCAGTTGCTGCAGGAGTTCTGGCGTCTGCGTTGAAAAGAATGGTTGGATATCCAAGAATTTCCATTACGGTTCCATCGATTGTAATCATGGTTCCGGGACTGTATCTGTATAAAGCAGTTTATAATCTGGGAAACATGGATCTGTCAGCAGCCTCTTCCTGGTTTGCATCAGCTCTTCTGATTATTTTTGCGTTACCGTTAGGGTTGATATTTGCCAGAATTCTTACAGATAAAACATTTCGTTATTGTACCTGATGATTTTGGTTGGGGAAACATTTCGTTATTGTACCTGATGATTTTGGTTGGGGAAACATTTCGTTATGGTACCTGATGATTTGGATTAGGAGGAAACATGAAAAAATTACGGATGCATTATTGTTCGAAAAAGCAAATGTCGGAATCGTTTCTGACAGCAGCTTTTCTTTCCGTGTCCGGTGGTTTGCAGGATATGTATACTTATATTTCAAGAGGACATGTATTTGCAAATGCACAAACCGGTAATATTGTGCTGCTCAGCCAGCATATTTTTGCGGGAAACTGGGCAGATGTTATGCGATATCTGATGCCGGTACTGTCTTTTATGTTTGGTGTTGCGGCGGCAACTGAAATTCGTCAGCATTTTCAGAATATAGGCCGAATTCACTGGAGGCAGATTGTCATACTGATAGAAATGAGCATGTTATTTCTGGTTGGATTTTTACCGGGGAAAATGGATCTGGTGGCAAATGCTTTCGTCTCATTTTCCTGTGCCATGCAGGTACAGACGTTTCGTAAAGTTGACAGTTATGCATTTGCAAGCACCATGTGTATTGGAAATATCCGCAGCGGAATGGAAGCACTCTGTGCCTATCGTCAGTCACATAATCGCCAGATTCTGTACAAAGCTTTTCATTATTTTGGAATCATTATTTTATTTGCATTTGGAGCAGGTATTGGCAGTATTCTGATTCCAGTTTTTAACCTGCAAACAATCTGGTTTTCCAGTTTTTTACTGATGGTTGGATTTTTCCTGATGTTTATTCAGGAAAAATAGCCAAAAACGTAGAATATAGTGACGAAATATGTGAAAAAATCATAAAGTGATGGAAATGTGCTGCAAAATATCGTATACTTGGAAAAGTATGAATCAGAATAAGATTTGGCTGAAAAAATACAGGCAGATCCTTTTCAATCTGGAGAATGAGGATCTGGGCAAAGCCAAAAACTGATCAGAAAAAACGTACATTCAAAGTCAAAAATGATTTTGAAAAATGAAAATACTTTTGGAGGAAGCGATGAGCGAGAAAAAAATTCAGGTTACTCTTGGAAATTATAAAGGAGTAGAGGTAAAAAAAGCAGAGATTATCATTACGGAGGAAGAAGTAAAAGCAGAACTGGAGCGTGCAAGACAGTATGCGGTAACGACTCAGGACAAAGACGGTGCAGCAGAACTTGGTGACGAGGCAGTCATCGATTTTGTCGGATATATTGACGGAGAGGCATTTGCAGGCGGAGACGGAACAGATTTCCCATTAAAACTTGGTTCCAATACGTTCATTCCGGGATTTGAAGATCAGTTAGTTGGAGCAAAAAAAGATGATAACGTAGATGTGGTTGTTACATTCCCGGAAGATTATCATGCAGCAGAGTTTGCAGGAAAAGAAGCTACATTCAAAGTTACGGTAAAAGGTGTCCGCAGAACTTTCCGATGAAGTAGTTCAGAAAATCTCCCAGTGCAAGACCGTTGCAGAGTTTGAGGAGTTTGTAAGAAAATCCATCCATGATTTCAAACAGAATCAGGCAGATATGGAGAAAGAAAACAAAGTTCTGGAGCAGATCGTAGAGGCTTCTGAAATCGAAGTTCCACAGGAATTCATCGATGAGCGCAAAGAGCAGCTCAAAAATAACCTTCTTGCACAGCTTCGCAATGCAGGAAACACATTTGAGCAGTATTTGCAGTACAACGGATTAACAGAAGAACTGTTTGAGGAGTATGCGGCAAAAGATGCCCTTTCCATGTTAAAAGGACAGGCTGTTTTACAGGAGATTGCAAAAGCAGAAGGATTTTCCTATACAGACGAGGATGTAGATCAGACAATCGCTGCAATGGCAATGTCTTATCAGATGCCGGCAGAGCAGCTGCGTGAGATGATGGGCGAGCGTGGAGTAGCTATGGTTGCTGAGGATATCCTTTCTAAACAGGCACTTGAGTTTATCGTAAAAGAGGCTGTTGAGGCATAAAAATACGGTTGAATTAATAAGCAGGCGCAGGAGTATTATACGACATTTGCAAAATAAGATCGGTTGGTTAATTTATGTAAACTGATTTGGAAATGTTTGCATAAATGATTGATGAAAATTAGATAGTAAACAAAGAGATATATCATGAAAATGGTGTATCTCTTTATTTCATATCTGCCGATTTTGTGATAAGATAGAAAGGATGAAAATCAGAGGGAAGAAATGCGAGGTTAATATGAAAGATCTGATTATCGTTCGTGGCGGTGGGGATATTGCAACCGGAACGATTTATAAATTGAAAAAATGTGGTTTTTCGGTATTGATACTGGAAATCGCACATCCATCTGCAATCCGCAGAAATGTGGCATTCAGTGAGGCAGTATATGAAGACCATTCCAAAGTAGAGGATATGGAGTGTTTTCTGGCGAAGGATGAAGATGAAGCGGAGCGTTTTCTGAAAGAAGATAAGCTGACAATGCTCATTGATCCGAAAGGAAATTGTCTGAAACGCTTCAAGCCGATGGCAGTGGTAGATGCGATTCTTGCCAAAAAGAATCTTGGAACCACACGCGATATGGCACCGATCACGATTGCGCTTGGACCGGGATTTACAGCAGGTCAGGATTGTGATGCTGTTGTTGAAACCATGCGTGGTCATAAACTTGGCAGAGTCATTTATGAAGGGAAAGCCATTGCAAACACTGGTGTTCCGGGAATAATTGGCGGCTATGCGGCAGAACGCGTCATTCATGCTCCGGTGGATGGAATTTTGCACAACATTGCAAAAATTACGGATATTGTTGAGGAAGGACAGCCGATCGCATGGATTGAAGGCGCGGACGGAATGCGGGCAGAAGTTCCGGCAAGTCTGTCCGGTTTACTCCGTGGACTGATCCGGGAAGGATATCCGGTTACCAAAGGCTTTAAGATGGCAGATATTGATCCACGACTGAACGAATACGAGAATTGTTTTACGATTTCGGATAAAGCAAGATGTATTGCAGGTGGTGTCGTGGAAGCATATTTTGTATTAAAGCAGCAATTAGAAAAAGGTGATGCACAATGTATGTAATTGCAATTGTGGGCGCCGGCGGCAAGACAAGCCGGATCAAAAATCTTACAAGAGAATATGTGCAGCAGGGAAAAAGCGTTCTGGTCACAACGACGACTCATATGGGGCTGGAACCGGACATGGTTTTATTCGAAAATCTGGAAGATATCCGACAGCAGTTGGAAAAACAAAACGTTTGTATTTGTGGAAGTCCTGTGAAAGAAGGAAAAATAGCATCGTTACCGAAAGATATTTACGAGCAGGCTTGCCAGCTTGCAGATATTGTTTTGGTAGAGGCAGATGGATCAAAGCATATGCCGATCAAATTTCCGGCAGCGCATGAACCGGTGATCCCGGAAAATGTAAATGAGATTCAGGTGGTCATGGGACTGCATGCCATTGGACATCCCTTTTGTGAGGTGAACCATCGACTGGAACTGGTAAAACAGTGTCTGAATGTTTCAGATACGGATCTTGTGACAAAAGCACACCTTGAAAAATTGTATCTGGAAGGCTATCAGAAGCCATTACAGGAAAAATACCCAAATGCAAAAATCGGATTTTTCCCGGCAGACCACAGTCATTTCTTTGATTTGGAACCGTTGAAATTTTACTAAATGACGTTTCTGACGTGAGAGGATTGCGAATATCCATTTGACGTCAAAAGTATCAACATTCTAATAGCGCTAATATCTCATAAAAATCTGTTCAACCAGATCGCTATGAGTATAAGATAAAAATTATAAGTAACATGGAGGATAGATGATATGACAATTCAGGAAAAACTTGCAATTTTGCGAGAAAAAATGAAAGAAAACAACATGGATATCTACATGATTCCGACCGCAGATTTTCACCAGTCAGAGTATGTCGGTGAATATTTCAAATCACGTTCTTATATGAGCGGTTTTACAGGATCTGCAGGAACACTGGTAGTGACATTGACAGAAGCAGGTCTGTGGACAGATGGACGTTACTTTATTCAGGCTGAGCAGCAGCTTGCAGGCAGCACCATCACACTGTACCGCATGTCTGAGGAAGGCGTACCAACTGTAAAAGAGTTTGTAGAGGATAAACTTCCACAGGGCGGTGTGATCGGATTTGACGGAAGAGTTCTTTCCAGCGCAGATGGAGCAGCATATGCGAAAATTGCTGAGAAAAAGCAGGGAAGTCTGTTCGTTGCAAAAGATCTGGTAAACGAGATCTGGACAGACAGACCACAGCTTCCGACAGAGAAAGTATGGATTTTAACCGATGAATACAGCGGAGAGACCACAGCCTCCAAATTAGGAAGAATCCGTGAAGTAATGAAAGCGAAAGGTGCACAGGTACATCTGATCAGCTCTCTGTATGATATTGCATGGATTTTAAACCTGCGTGGAAACGACATTTCCCATGTGCCGGTATTTTTGTCTTTTCTGATGATTGAGGAAGATGCCTGCACACTGTTTATCCATGCAGAGACACTGACTGATGAAGTACGAGCTTATCTGGCAGACAATGACATTACGGTTTGTGCTTATGATGAGATATACGATGCGGCAGCAAAACTTGCAGCAGACAAAGTAATGCTGATGGACGAACATACCATCAATTATCGTATCCGTATGGCATTTCCGGAAGGATTAAAAGTTGTAGATGACCTGAATCCATCCGAGCGTATGAAAGCCATCAAAAATGCAACAGAGTTAAAAAATACAAGAATCGCACACTTAAAAGATGGTGTGGCTGTAACCAAATTTATGTACTGGTTAAAGACACATGTCGGAAAAGAATATATTACTGAGTATACCGCAGGAAAATATCTGGACAGCCTGCGTGCCCAGCAGGAGAATTTTCTGGATCTGAGTTTTGACAATATCAGTGCGTATGGCGCAAATGCAGCTATGATGCACTATTCTGCAAAAGAAGAGACAGCAGCAGAGTTAAAACCAGAAGGTTTTTTACTGGTAGATTCCGGCGGACATTACTATGAGGGAACGACAGATATTACAAGAACCTTTGTCCTTGGACCTTTGACGGACAAGCAGAAATTGCATTTTACAACTGTTTGCAGATCTAATCTGAACCTTGCAAATGCCAAATTCCTCTATGGATGCAGCGGATTAAACCTGGATATTTTAAGCCGTGGACCATTATGGGAGATGGGTATTGATTATAAATGCGGAACCGGACATGGTGTCGGACATATCCTGAATGTGCATGAGGGACCGAACGGATTCCGGTGGAGAGTCGTTGCAGAGCGTAATGACAGTGGCAGACTGGAAGAAGGTATGATCACTACGGACGAGCCGGGTGTATACCTGGAAGGCGAGTACGGTATCCGTACAGAGAACGAACTGATCTGTGTGAAAGCAGAGAAAAATGAGTATGGTCAGTTTATGAAGTTTGAAAACATTACTTACGCACCAATCGATCTGGATGGAATTGTTCCGGAGGAGATGACCGGTCGTGAGAAAAAACTGCTGAATGCATACCACAAGATGGTATGGGAGAAAATATCCCCGTATCTGAATGACGATGAGCGGGAGTGGCTCAAAGAGTACACAAGGGAGATTTAGCATGAGTGAAAAAATCGTACTGATTGATGGACACAGTATTTTAAACCGTGCCTTTTTCGGAGTTCCGCCGTTGACGAATTCGGAAGGACTGCATACGAATGCAGTATATGGATTTTTAAATATTATGTTCAAGATTCTGGATGAGGAGAAACCGGATTATCTGACAGTGGCTTTTGACCGAAGCGAGCCGACGTTCCGCCATCAGATGTTTGACGCCTATAAAGGAACGAGAAAACCGATGGCTCAGGAATTGCGGGAGCAGGTGCCTGTCATGAAGGAAGTTTTGCAGGCCATGGGCATCAAAATCGTGGAAATGCCGGGGTATGAGGCAGATGATCTGCTTGGAACGATTGCAGGTATGGCAGAAGTACAGGGCATGGATGTCAGTATTATTTCCGGTGACCGTGATCTGTTGCAGCTTGCTACGGAAAAAGTAAAAATCCGGATTCCTAAGACAAAACGAACCGGTACGGAGATTGAAGATTATTATGCAGCTGATGTAGTGGAACGTTATCAGGTTACACCAAAGGAATTTATCGATGTGAAGGCTCTGATGGGTGACAGTTCCGACAATATTCCGGGTGTTCCGGGTATCGGAGAGAAGACTGCTACGAATCTGATCGTTGCTTACAAGAGTATTGAAAACGCCTATGCACATCTGGAAGAAATCACACCAAAACGTGCGAAAACCAATCTGGAAGAGCACTATGATATGGCGCAGATGAGCAAGACACTGGCTACCATCGAAGTACATGCACCGATTGAATTTGACATGGAAGCGGCAAAACTGACAGATTTGTATACACCGGAAGCGTATGTATATATGAAACGCTTGGAGTTCAAAAACATGCTGACCCGTTTTTCAGATGATATGTCACAGAACGATCTGGAAAAATATTTCCATGTGTATCATGAACTTGATGAAATTCAGAACTTTTTTGATGGATTTTCCGCAAAAGAGGCGGCAGTGTCTTTCTTTGAAGAGGCAGGAATTGTGTATGGTCTGGCAGTGGCAAAAAGCAATCAGAACGTTGTTTATCTGACCTGCGGCGGATTTGTGACAGAAGGATATCTGGAAGAACAGGTCCAGAAACTTTGTGACGGACTGGATACACTTATAACGCCTGATTTGAAAGGATTATTGAAGCATGTCCGTGTACCGGAGACAAAGAATTGCATTGACACTACCATCGCCGCATACTTATTGAATCCGTTGAAAAATGAGTATACTTACGATGACCTTGCAAGAGATATTTTGGGACTGATGGTGCCGTCTAAGCTGGATCTGCTTGGAAAGTTAAAGATTAAGAAAGCGGCAGAGGAGAAGCCGGAGGCACTGGAATTGATGGTCTGCTATGAGGCTTATACCTGCATTGCGGCAAAAAATCAGTTGCTGGAACAGTTAGAAGATCACGGTATGAAAAAACTGTATGATGAGATCGAGATGCCGCTGGTATATGTGCTGGCAGATATGGAAAAAGAAGGTGTCCGCGCAGAAAAGGCAGAACTGGAAGCGTATGGTGCACAGCTTACTGGCAGAATCTCGGAACTGGAGACTTCCATTTATGAAAAGGCAGGAGAGACGTTTAATATCAATTCTCCGAAACAGCTGGGTGTTATTCTGTTTGAAAAACTGCAGATGCCAAACGGTAAGAAAACAAAAACCGGATACTCTACCGCTGCGGATGTCCTGGAACGTCTGGCTCCGGATTATCCGATCGTATCAGAAATTCTGGAGTATCGTCAGCTTACCAAATTAAAATCCACTTATGCGGATGGACTGGCACTGTGCATTGCTCCGGATGGAAGAATCCACAGTACCTTTAATCAGACGATTACAGCAACAGGGCGTATCAGCAGCACAGAGCCGAATCTGCAGAATATCCCAATCCGTATGGAACTTGGTCGTCTGATCCGAAAGGTTTTTGTGCCAAAAGAAGGGTATGTATTTATCGATGCGGACTATTCTCAGATTGAGCTGCGTGTGCTGGCACATATGTCCGGGGATCAGAACCTGATCGCAGCTTATCAGCATGCAGAAGATATTCACCGGATCACTGCTTCCCAGGTGTTCCATACACCGCTGGAAGCAGTGACAGATCTTCAGAGACGAAATGCAAAAGCGGTAAACTTTGGTATCGTGTATGGTATCAGTTCCTTTGGACTGAGTCAGGATCTGAGTATTACACGAAAAGAAGCAGAAGGTTATATCGCAAGCTACTTTGAAACCTATCCGGGCATCAAGATATTTCTCGACCGACTGGTAACTGACGCAAAAGAAAAAGGCTATGCAGAGACGATGTTTGGCAGACGCAGGCCTGTCCCGGAACTGGCATCAAGCAATTTTATGCAGCGTTCTTTTGGTGAGCGAATTGCTATGAACTCTCCGATCCAGGGAACGGCAGCGGATATTATCAAGATTGCGATGATCCGGGTAAAACAGCGCCTGGAGCGGGAACAGTTAAAATCAAAACTGATCCTGCAGGTGCACGATGAACTTCTGATTGAGGCAGCAGCTGACGAAGAAGAGTATGTAAAAACACTACTGGCAGAGGAAATGCGTCATGCCGCAGATCTGGCTGTAACGCTGGAAGTTGATGTGAAGTCTGGCAGAAACTGGTTTGAAGCACACTGATCTGTGAGGGCGCACATTGTCTGGGAGACAATGGTTTTGCGCCGACCGAAACGAAGTGTAGAGTGCAGTGATTCTGAGGAGATATGTCAGATTATGTTGCGCAGAATCACGCACCAGGTTTCACGTGCATTTGCCATAAATGTCAAGAAATCATTTTTTCAGAAAGGGAATATTCAGAGTTGCTGTATCAAAACAGATATGACAACTCTGAATTAACATACAATGATATGCATTTTATAGGAATTACAGGCGGTGTCGGCGCCGGAAAAACAGCAATTCTGAGCTACCTTGAAAGCAATTATCCATGCCGTGTCATGCTGGCAGATGAAATCGCCCATGATGTGATGGAGCCGGGCAGAGACTGTTATCGGAAGTTACAGGAATTGTTTGCAAAGGATCAGGTATTTGAAGCAGATGGACAGATTGACCGAAAAAGGATGGCACAGGTCTTGTTTTCCGATGAGGAGAAACGGCTTGCACTAAATAATATCGTACATCCGGCGGTAAAGCAGTATGTTATTGATGAAATGAACCGGGAGCGTGCGGCACAGAAGAATGAAGTGCTGATTTTGGAAGCTGCTCTTCTGATCGAAGAACATTATGATGAAATTTGTGACGAACTGTGGTATATTTATACTTCTGAGAAAAATCGGAGAGAACGATTGAAGTTAAATCGTGGGTATTCCGATGAAAAAATTGACAATATTTTTGCCAGCCAGCTTTCAGAGAGTACTTATCGGGAAGTATGCAGAGAAGAAATCGATAACAATCATCTGCCGGAAGATGCATTCAGCCAGATTGATGCATTAATGAAAGCACGCCAGGTGGAAAAAGTACAGAAGCGTCAGACAACGGAGGAATAAATGGAATTATGTAGTATAGCAAGCGGCAGCAGTGGAAACTGTATTTATGCAGGTACGGATCACTGTCATGTCCTTGTGGATGCCGGAATCAGCGGCAAACGGATTGAAGCCGGACTCAATGAGATCGGACTGAAAACGGCAGAGATGGACGGGATTCTTGTAACGCATGAGCATTCTGATCACATCAAAAGTCTTGGAGTTCTAGCAAGGAAATATGGACTTCCCATGTATGCCACACAGGGAACCATTGATGCCATAAAAGAAAAATCAGCCATTGGAAAAGTGGATGAATCCCTGTTTCGTGTGATTCATCCGGAGGAGGATTTTACCATCGGGGATATGAGGATTTCCCCGGTACCGACGTCCCATGATGCGGCAGAACCGGTGGCATATATGATGTATCAGGGTGATAAATCCATGGGAATTATCACAGATCTAGGAAAATATGATAATTATATTGTAGACAAATTGCAGGGATTGGATGTATTATTGTTAGAAGCCAATCATGATGTACATATGTTGCAGGCAGGAACGTATCCGTATCAGTTAAAACGGAGAATCCTTGGAGAGCGGGGACATTTGTCCAATGACCTGTCCGGGCAGCTGCTTGGCAAAGTATTGCATGACGGGTTTAAAAAAGTGATTTTAGGTCATTTGAGCAAAGAGAATAATTATCCGCAGCTTGCATGGGAGACCGTCCGTATGGAAGTGACTATGGGAGAAAATCCCTACAAGGGAAGTGATTTCCCGATGGTAGTTGCCAAGCGGGATGAGGTTTCTGAATTAGTCAGGATATAATGAGCGCAAGAGAGTCAGAGGGAGCTTGCTCACTCTTGACGAACGGCGAAATTATTGAGTGATGAAATCACGAGATAATAAACTTTTTGTGACCGTAATTTTGAGAGAGGAGAGCGCATATGCGCGAGAACACAATGGAAAAGACAACAGACAAAACAATTATCACAGTAGTAGGAAAAGACACCGTAGGTATTATTGCAAAAGTATGCACCTACCTTGCAAGTAACAGTATCAACGTACTGGATATTTCCCAGACAATTGTACAGGATTTCTTTAATATGATGATGATCGTGGATATGAGCAGCTCAGCAAAACCATTTGCAGACTGTGTAAAAGAATTAGAGCAGCTTGGCGAAGAAATTGGCGTAAAGATCAGATGCCAGAGAGAAGAAATTTTTGATATGATGCACCGCATCTAAGAAAACACTGGAAAAGGAGATTACGACCAATGATAAATATGTTTGAAGTAAATGAGACGAACAAGATGATCGAGCAGGAAAACCTGGATGTTCGTACCATTACACTGGGAATCAGTTTATTAGACTGTATTGATTCTGATCTGGATAAAGTAAATCAGAATATTTATAATAAAATCACTACGCTGGCGAAAGATCTTGTAAAAACAGGAAAAACAATCGAAAACCGTTACAGTATTCCGATTGTAAACAAACGAATTTCTGTAACTCCGATCGCTATGATCGGTGCAGCTGCCTGCAAAAAGCCGGAAGATTATGTGACGATTGCACAGACCTTAGACCGTGTGGCAGCAGAAGTAGGTGTCAACTTCATTGGCGGATATTCCGCATTGGTAAGCAAAGGTATGACAACTGCGGATGAACTGCTGATCCGTTCCATTCCACAGGCACTTGCCTGCACGGAGCGCGTCTGCAGCTCTGTAAACCTTGGTTCTACCAAGACAGGTATCAATATGGATGCTGTACGTCTTATGGGTGAAATTGTCAAAGAGACAGCAGAATATACAAAAGATGCAGATTCTCTTGGCTGTGCAAAACTGGTAGTATTCTGTAATGCACCGGATGACAATCCATTTATGGCAGGTGCATTCCACGGTGTGACAGAAGCAGATGCCATCATCAATGTGGGTGTCAGCGGACCTGGTGTTGTAAAGACTGCACTGGAAAAAGTAAGAGGCGAGAGCTTCGAGGTACTGTGTGAGACAATCAAAAAGACCGCATTCAAGATTACCCGTGTCGGTCAGCTGGTAGCAAAAGAAGCTTCCAAAATGCTTGGTATTCCGTTTGGAATCATTGATCTGTCTCTGGCTCCGACACCGGCAGTTGGTGACAGTGTAGCGGAAATCCTTGAGGAGATCGGTCTGGAGTACGCCGGAGCACCGGGTACAACGGCAGCATTAGCTATGCTGAACGATCAGGTGAAAAAAGGTGGTATCATGGCATCTTCCTATGTTGGTGGATTAAGTGGTGCTTTTATCCCAGTCAGTGAAGATCAGGGAATGATCGATGCCGTAAAAGCAAATGCACTGACTTTAGAAAAATTAGAGGCGATGACTTGTGTATGCTCCGTAGGTCTGGATATGATCGCTATTCCTGGAGATACACCGGCTACAACAATTTCCGGTATTATTGCCGATGAGATGGCAATCGGTATGGTAAATCAGAAAACCACAGCGGTTCGTCTGATTCCGGTTATCGGAAAAGGTGTTGGCGAGATGGTAGAGTTTGGTGGCCTGTTAGGCTATGCACCGATCATGCCGGTAAATCAGTATTCCTGCGCGAACTTTGTAAACCGTCAGGGACGTATTCCGGCTCCAATCCACAGCTTCAAAAATTAACCGTACAGTTCACTTGTCATATGTATCTATTATCCCCACAGTATAACCGGCTGTGGGGATTTTTAAAAAAAGATATATTAATAATTCTAATAAAAATAAGTAAATAAATTAATGGTATTAATAAGAATCGGTGGTTGTAAAAATATATTTGGCATGTTACACTTTGAATAGATGAGAAAAATTCACAGCAGGATTCATTTTTATCAAAAAAGAACGGTGAATGATTCTATAATAATTAACCATGACAAGGGGTACCACACGAAGGAGGACATGATATGGAAATGCGTTCTATTGCAAAGCAGTTACAGGAGAATTCTTACCCGGGAAGAGGCATTATCATCGGCAGAACATCCGATGGAAGTAAAGCCGTTACCGCGTACTTTATCATGGGAAGAAGTGAAAACAGCAGAAACCGTGTATTTGTAGAGGATGGTGAAGGCATCCGCACACAGGCATACGATCCGTCTAAATTGGAAGATCCGAGTCTTATTATCTACGCACCGGTTCGTGTATTGGGAAATAAAACAATTGTAACAAACGGAGATCAGACAGATACCATTTATGATCAGATGGATCGCCAGATGACATTTGAGCAGTCTTTACGCTGCCGTGAGTTTGAGCCGGACGGTCCGAACTACACACCGCGTATTTCCGGTATCATGCATGTGGAAAACGGAAAATTCAGTTATGCAATGTCTATTTTAAAGAGCAACAATGGCAATCCGGATGGATGTAACCGTTATACATTCGCTTATGAGACACCGGCTGCAGGTGAGGCACGTTTCATCCATACTTATATGAACGATGGCAATCCACTTCCAAGCTTTGAAGGAGAGCCGGAACTGATAGATGTTGTGGATAATATTGATGAGTATACAAAGCTTTTATGGGAGAGCTTAAACGCAGATAATAAAGTTTCTCTGTTTGTACGTTATATCAACATTGCAGACGGTACTTATGAGACACGTATCGTAAACAAACATCAGGATTAATTTTTATCGACATTATTTTTTGTTGAAATAAAAACACGGCAAGTCATGCAGATATTTGATAAAAACGTTTGTGTGAACACATAGTTATCGGAGGAATCAGAATGAACGAATTAGAGTTAAAATATGGCTGTAACCCAAATCAGAAACCATCCCGTATTTATATGGAGAACGGTGCAGATCTGCCAATCAAAGTATTAAACGGAAAACCGGGATACATCAACTTCCTGGATGCTTTCAACGGCTGGCAGTTAGTACGTGAGCTGAAAGCAGCAACCGGACTTCCGGCAGCAACATCTTTCAAACACGTATCTCCGGCTGGCGCAGCAGTAGGACTTCCTTTGACAGAGACAGAGAGCAAAATCTACTGGGTAGATGATCTTGGTGAACTTTCTCCGCTGGCAAGTGCTTATGCAAGAGCCAGAGGTGCAGACCGTATGTCTTCTTTCGGTGATTTCATTTCTCTGTCTGATGTTTGCGATGCAAGTACAGCAAAAATCATCAAACGTGAAGTTTCCGATGGTGTGATCGCTCCGGGTTACGAGCCGGAAGCACTGGAAATCCTGAAAGCAAAAAAAGGTGGTAAATATAACGTCATCGAAATCGATCCAAATTACGTTCCGGATCCGATTGAGCACAAACAGGTATTTGGTGTGACTTTTGAGCAGGGAAGAAATGAGCTGAAAATCGACCGCGATTTCCTTGGAAATATTGTGACAGAGAATAAAGAAATTCCGGATTCTGCTAAAATCGACCTGATCATTTCGCTGATCACACTGAAATATACACAGTCCAACTCTGTATGTTATGCAAAAGGTGGTCAGGCTATCGGAATCGGTGCAGGACAGCAGTCCAGAATCCATTGTACACGTCTGGCAGGACAGAAAGCAGATAACTGGTTCCTTCGTCAGGCCCCACAGGTATTAAATCTTCAGTTTGTAGATGGTATCAAACGTGCAGATCGTGACAATGCTATTGATCTTTACATCGGAGATGAGTACATGGATGTGCTTGCAGATGGCGCATGGGAGAATATCTTTAAAGTAAAACCACCTGTATTTACAGCAGAAGAGAAACGTGCATGGCTGGATAAAAACACAGATGTTGCACTGGGATCTGACGCATTCTTCCCATTTGGCGACAATATTGAGCGTGCACACAAGAGCGGCGTAAAATATGTGGCTGAGCCGGGCGGATCCATTCGTGATGATCATGTCATTGATACCTGCAACAAATACAATATGGCAATGTGCTTTACAGGCATTCGTCTGTTCCATCACTAAATCGGTGAGGCAATTTTTTGACAGAGAAAAAATAGAATAAAAATGAAACATCCGGCAGAGGTCAGATGCATAAAAGGTGCATCTGGAAATCTGTCGGATGTTTTTATTAAAAGTACTTTCTTGCGTTATAAGTCATTCCTGTTCAATTGTAAAATGAATACGCAAGTGTTTCTGTCTGGTTTCATCAATGAGATTCTGATTTCGGTAGATACTCAGCAAAATACCAACAAATATATAGGAAATGATCGTAACGCTTCCACCATAGGAAAATAGTGGGAGAAATCCGTATGTCATTGGAATGAAACCAAGGTTCATAAGAAAATATTTGAAAACTTCTACGGTCAAAACCAGACTGCATCCAAGTCCAAGAATCATACCAAGTTGATTTTTCTGTTTTAAAGCCAGATAAAACAGACGAATACAGAATACAATAAATAAAACAGCAAGAATACAAGCTGGAATGATACCATATCGTGATGTTACATTTACGACCATGTAATCACTGATCAGGGAATTCAGATCCATGATTAAAGTCGTACTGTGCCCAAACAAAGTACTTCTTGTCATTGCTTCATGTACCATAGACTGATTTGCATTTTCAACGGAAAACGGATAGATCCAGTTGGAAATGCGGGCAGAAACATACGGTGGGAACAGATTTTGAAATTTGTACGGTACCAGTAAGGAAAGTGTCGGAATGCCAACTACGCAACTCCAGAGTATTGGTAAAACGATTCTTTTGTGAACCGGATACCAATTGTTACAAATTACCACAGTAACGAGTACGGCACTTATAAATACAAGAACCAGTTTATAAGATGCAAAGAACCATTGGTAACGCATTAGCAGGATAGATGCAAGCATAAATCCAACAGGAATCAGCAGATGATACCAGCTTCGTTTTCGAAATTTGTACAGTAATCCGCAAAAAATGGGGATACTGAGCAGATAAGGAATTGTTACCGCATTGGAAAAGAGGCGTACAAATTGCATATCCTGCAAGATAAGAAATACAAGATAAAGGATGGCCAGTATACCAGAGTGTTGAAAAATCCGACTGTAATCTGTTTTACAGATAAAAAGCATGATTCCAAATCCGATCATCAGATAAATAATCTGTTTTCTTAACAGTGAAATAGTTGAAAAATCCGAAGTTCCCTTGCATATCATTCCAATCGTAAACACTCCAAGCAGGGAGATAATGGCTGTCAGAATGACCATACTCCAGGACATTTTCGGTTTGTGAACGGCGTCAAGTGACACTCCTGTTTCTACTGGATCACCCATATCCAGCACAGCTCTGCGTTCCGCATCATAAGCCGTCAGTCCCTGAGCGCGGTAGGCCTCTTCCTGATCTTCGATGTGAGAGGTGATTTCATGCGCTACCAGTTCTTTTGCACGTTTGTTTCGAATCTGCTCCAGCAGCAGTTCCATATATCGTTTTTTGCTCATACCTAGCCCTCCATCTGTGGTTTTAATACTGGAAAGATGGTATTTCGATCAGCTGTCAGGATATTAGCAACAGCTGAAGAATATTCTTTCCATTCTTCTTTTTTCTGAGAGAGAAAATTTTTTCCATTTTTTGTCAACGAATAATATTTTCGTGCTTTCTGGCCGATGGAATTTTCGTAAGAAGAAACATAGCCTTTTTCTTCCAGAGAGTGAAGTAGCGGGTAAAGAGTGCCTGCCTTCAATTGAAATACATTCTGGGATTTTTCCTGTAATGTTTCAATCATTTCGTAACCGTACATGTCTTTCCCTTCCAAAAGCCGTAAAATCAGCATTGTAGTGTTTCCGGAAATCAGACTTTTGTCTACTGCCATAAGTGAATCCTCCTTTGAAATAGATGGGTATCGGTATTTAGTTAAAAGTATCTCCATTTGTAATTGCTTATGGAACTTTATCTAAATGAACCAGAACTCATATTTTACTATATAGATTATCTATATATAATATATATCGAACATCTATATATGTCAAGATAGGAATGGAATGAAAAAAGATAGTATGTTACAATAGGGAAAACACTAGTCTGAGAAAAAAGAGGGATAGTATGGGGAACGATATTTATGAAAGTGGCAAACTATGCAGATATGGCAAAATACCAGGACTGGAAAAACCAGTTTCACGCATGATCTTTGGCACAGCCATCGGTTCGATGATAGAAGGAAAAAATGCAGATGAGCTATTAGATGCAGCGTTTGCAAAAGGAATCCATACATTTGATACAGCAAGAGGCTATGGACGGGCAGAAGAATCACTTGGCGGCTGGATGAAGCGACGCGACAATCGTGAACAGGTAGTGGTGATCAGTAAATGTGGGAATTGTGATTCAGACGGTTCGGTGTGCGTAAATCGAAAGGTGATCGAGACAGAACTGGCTGAGAGCTTACAGGCATTACAGACAGACTACATTGACATCTATCTCTTGCATCGCGATGATCCCAAAACACCAGTCAGTGAAATGATCGATGCTTTAAATGAATTGCAAAAAGAAGGAAAAATCAAAGTATTTGGCGTATCAAACTGGGCACATGAGAGAATCGAAGAAGCAAATCGTTATGCAAAAGAGCATCAGCTTCAGGGATTTTCTGTTTCCAGTCCTCATTTTGGACTGGCAGAGCAGATAGCTGATCCATGGGGCGGCAACTGTGTAACCATAACCGGAAAACAAAACAAAGCGGCCCGAAACTGGTATCAGGAGAATCAGATGCCAATCATCGCGTATTCCAGTCTGGCGCGTGGTTTAATGGCGGGCAGGATCAAAAGCAGTCAGGAAGTACAGGCGGCAGAAATATTAGATCCATTTTGCGTGAAAGGCTATGTGTGCCATGATAATTTTGAACGTCTGGCACGCTGTGAAGAGCTGGCAGAGAAAAAAGGCTGCACCGTGTCACAGATTGCACTTGCCTGGATGTTCCGGCAGGATTTGAATATATATGTGCTTGTGAGTACAACAAGGGCATTCCGACTGGAAGAAAATCTGCGTGCATTTACAGTGAACTTATCTGAGGAAGAAAAACGTTATCTGAACGCAGGTCGCAAAGCAGCTGGGTTCATGAGCAAGTAGTGAAAGCGGATTGCGAATGTCCGCCTTAGAAAATAGGAGAGAGAAACTATGACACAGTGCAAGGAGATAGCAAAACAGTTAAAGAAAATGTTGTCTATATATTCAATAGAGGAAAAAGAATCTGAATTGCTTCCAGAATTTACAGAGCCGTTTCGATTTCAGGAAACATTGTTTCAACAATGTCGGAATGCTGCGGATGAATTGAGTTATCTTGGAAGTTGTTTGTCCTGTGAAAGCGGAGATTTTCCCGATATGTTCTATGGAATTTATCAGGGAAACCGCCTGCATTTTTCATCGAGTGCAACTTTAGATGGAGGATGTAATCATGTGAGGTTCTTTGGCGTATCTGTAACTGCATTAGCCTGTAATGACAGAGAATTTGTGGAAAAAGCGATGCCACATAGTCTTGGCCTTTGTGGCACGGCAGTCCCATATGATACGATTCCGAATCTGTTTATGGGAATATTTTACAAAGATGAAACGATGATGAATGAAGCCCTTGTATTGGCAGAAAAGTTTCTGGCACGAAAACAGCGTAAGTATGATATTTTAATTGTTCAGTATCTTATGGATTTGTGGGAAAAACGTACAGAAAATCTGACGGAACTTATAGAACAAATTTGTATAGAAGAACAGCGTGTAACAGAAAATACTACATATATCGGCTATGGAAATGAAAAATATAATAAAGTGATTAATATTTTTGCACACGGTCTGTTCGCTTTGGCAGAGCATTATCTTGGAGCAGAATTGTTTGAAACAATAGCACTTCCAAATGTAAAATCATTCTGCAAAGAATATGAGTTATATCGTTGTGGACATAAACAGAATGGCGAACTACTGGTAAATTATCCTGAAAACTATGGGTATCTGAATCAGATTTCGGATTTAATTCCTCAAATTACATTAAAAGAAAACGGAAAGAAGAAAAGTATTGTTGATACAGAGTTATTTGCTGATAAGCTTTTTCAAAAGGTTTATTCCTCAGGCAAGTTACAACACATAGTAAAACGTGATATTGCGTGGATTGCAGCGTGGGGAACAACAGAAGAATTTTTACAGAAATTTCGAGAAGATGATGAAATGCAGTATTTTTATGACAGAGGCCTGATATACTATGCACTGTCTAATCCGGATATGGGAAGCTGCTATGAAATATCTTCGTTTTTATTGTCAAGATGTAATAAGGAAAAGAAAAATTGTATTTTAGAAAAGAAAACCAGAGATTTTGATGGGCCATATCATATGTTATTCCGAAGAAAAAATTACGATGTTTTGCAGACAGCAGAACTTTGTGAACAACTGTTTGAAGCAGGTGCGGATCCTAATCAGGCAGGGGAGAAAAATGTACTTCCGATTGAACTGATGATGGCGTTGCCGTTTACAGAAGAAGAATTGCATCCACTATATGATATTTGGATGAAGCTGCCGGCAGTAGATTTAAAATTACATACATTTGATGGGAAGCAGCCAATTGATTTTGCTAAAAAATATAAGCGAAAAAAATTAGCGACATGGATAAAGGCACAGTTATAAAAAAGAAAATGTAGAGGGTGAGTATCTATATGAATATTAGAGATTTAATTGGAGAGGCAACAGAATATGATAAAAAGCTAGAACTTGATGTCACTCAAGATGTCACTCAAGATGTTAATTCAAATGATTTGGATACACAGATTATATATTTAATAAAGAAAGATGATAAGATAAGTACAGAACAAATGTCAAAAATATTAGAGGTAAGTACAAGGACGATAAAGCGACATATAAAGGAGATGAATAGTATTAAGTATATTGGCAGTGGATATAGTGGACATTGGGAGATATTATGAAATTAAACGATAATTCTATTATTTTTCACATTGATGTAAATTCTGCCTATTTAAGCTGGAGTGCATTGCGGGAATTACAAAATGGAAGCAAACTGGATCTGCGCACGATTCCATCCATTGTAGGCGGAGATCAGGAAACCCGCCATGGAATCGTCGTTGCGAAATCCATTCCGGCAAAAGCCTTTGGAATTCAGACGGTGGAAACTGTTGCCAGTGCATTTCAAAAGTGTCCGACACTTGTGATGGTTCCTCCGGATCACACCTATTATCGTGAAATGAGTCAGAAACTGATGCATCATCTGCGCAGTATCTGTGACGAAATTGAGCAGGTCAGCATCGATGAGTGTTATATGTCTTTTGAACCAATTCGAAGTCAGTTTTCGACTCCGGAGACAGCAGCAGCTTACATCAAGGACAGTGTATATGATACCTTAGGATTTACGGTAAATGTAGGAGTTTCAGATCGAAAAGTATTGGCAAAAATGGCATCGGATTTCAAAAAACCGAATTTAGTTCATACCTTATATGTAAGTGAAATCCAGCAAAAACTCTGGCCATTGCCAATCAGTTCTCTACATATGTGTGGAAAAAGCAGTGCAAAACTACTACAGAAAATGGGAATCCGCACCATTGGAGATTTGGCGCATACGGATAAGGCAGTAGTAGAAAGCTGGCTGAAAAGCCATGGTGGAATGCTCTGGAATTATGCAAACGGCATCGATGAAGGACAGGTTGTAAAAGAAAGACCAAAAGCAAAAGGAGTAGGAAATTCCACCACACTGGCAAACAATGCAGAAACAGAAGAAGAAGCATATGCCGTATTAAAAGAACTTGCAACAAGTGTCTCAGTGCGCCTGAAAAAACATCATTTTCTGGCAGCACAGATCAGCACGGAGATCAAATATGCATCTTTTCGTTCCGTATCACACCAGACAACGATACTGACACCGACAGCAGAGGAAGCGGAAATCTATCAGTGTGCCTGTCAGCTGTTTGATGAACTCTGGGATGGCGAACCAATCCGTCTGCTTGGAATCCGAACCACAAAATTGCAGGATGAAGAAGAACCGACACAGATCAGTCTGTTCGATCTGGCAAGGTATCAGGAGCAGGAAAAAAAGGAAGAACTGAGGCGTGAAAAAGAAGCACAGAAACAGAAAAAACTGGCAAGTTTAGACGATGCAATCGCAAAAATAAAAAAGCGTTATGGAGCTGATGCCATTCATAAGGGCGTGTAAGCAGAATCTGTTGCGCTAGCGGCTCCATAACGTAGAAAACGAAAAAATGTAAAAAAGAAAACAACATAGCAAGACGATAGAAAAGCGCCCGTGTCTGCTATGTTGTTTTCTTTATACTAATTTCGTTTTCGGACGTTACACCTTATTTCGCAATATGGAAGGATATCAACAGATCATCCTGTGATACGGTATCTCCCTGCTGAACATAAATCTTGTCGACGGTACCGGTAATCTTGGATACAACAGTTGTCTCCATTTTCATGGCCTCTACAGTGAGAAGTGGCATGTTTTCTGTTACGGCATCGCCTTCTTTTACAAGAACTTTTCCAACTGTACCTGGGATAGAAGAACCAAGATGCTGCGGGTTTGTCTTGTCAGCTTTCAGCTTGAGGTCAGCTTTGATCTCAAGATTCTTATCCTGGATCTTGACAGTACGAAGCATACCATTTACCTGGAACGTAAGAGTGCGGACACCATTTTCATCCGGTTCACCTTCCTCCAGATATTTGATCAGAAGCTGTTTTCCTTCACCGATATTCAGGTAAGTCTCTTCGCCTTTGCGTAATCCGTAGAAGTAAACATGACTTTCCAGACGGGTTACATCATTGTACATCTGGAAATGCTCGCAGTAATCTTCATAAACCTTCGGATACAGGGCATAGCTGATGGCTTTCTGGTTCATGACTTCTTCCGATTTATCGCCATAATTATATTTCTCAACCAGATGTTTTTTGATGGATTCAAAATCAACTGGTGGGAGAGATTTACCCGGGCGGTCTGTCAGCGGTTCAATATCTTTCAGAACAATCTTCTGAAGCTCTTTCGGAAATCCGCCATAAGGCTGTCCCATCATACCCTGGAAGTAGGAGACGACAGAATCCGGATAAGAAAGCCCTGCACCTGCAGTCAGGATGTTTTCTTTTGTCAGACCATTTTTAAACATAAAGATGGCCAGATCACCAACAGCTTTCGAAGTCGGAGTAACTTTTACGATATTTCCAAGCAGATCATTGGCATCTTTGTATAATGCTTTGATGGATTCAAATTCATCTGCAGAACCCATGCTTGTAACCTGAGCCAAAAGGTTGGAATACTGTCCGCCAGGAATCTCATATTTGTAAATTTCGGCATTCGGAGCTTTCATATCACTTTCAAACTGCTCGTAAACTTTACGGATGCGGCCGTAGTAGCGGCTGAGCTCATCCAGTTCCTCAAAATCGAGACCCGTATCACGTTTGCTTCCGCGCAGGGCTTCTACAACCGCATTCATGGAAGGCTGACTTGTCATGGAAGACATAGACTCAATAGCCAGATCCACGATATCTACACCTGCCTCGGCGGCCATCAGAACAGTGCTCACACCATTTCCGGTAGAATCGTGTGTATGCAGATGGAGCGGCACATGAAGTTCTTTCTTCAGAGCAGTTACGAGCTCTTTTGCAGCACGCGGTTTTAACAGTGCTGCCATGTCTTTGATGGCAATGGAATGACATCCTAAGGATTCCAGTTCAAGGGCCATATTTACATAATAATCCAGCGTGTATTTTGTCTCTTTCGGGCTTGTGATATCGCCGGTATAACAAATGGTTCCTTCAACGATCTTACCTGTTTTTAATGCCTCATCAATCGGCATTTTCATATTTTCAACCCAGTTCAGACTATCAAAAATACGGAACACATCGATACCATGGGAAGCGGAGATTTTAATAAATTCCTGAACAACATTGTCCGGATAGTTGCTGTATCCAACGGCATTAGAAGCACGCAGCAGCATCTGGATCAGAGTGTTTGGCATACGGTTTCTGAGAAGTTCCAGACGTTTCCACGGAGATTCTTTTAAGAAACGGTATGCTGTATCATAAGTAGCACCGCCCCATGCTTCGACAGAAAAAGCATTCTGCATGTATGCGTTTGTAGCATAGGCAGCACCGCACAGGTCTTTGCTTCTCATTCGTGTCGCCATCAGAGACTGCTGTGCATCACGCATAGTAGTATCTGTTACATATAATTTATCTTCTTTCAGAATTTTTTGCATAAAACCTTCGGCACCAAGCTTCAGGAATTCGTCACGGGCACCGTATACTGGTTTAGACTGATCCAACTTTGGAAGCACACGGTTTTCATAGTGCGGTTTCTGGCCTTTCTGGGAGTTGACAATACGGTCACCGATGAATTCAATGATTTTGGTTGCGCGGTCCTGACTCTGTGTGAGCTGGAACAGCTCCGGTGTTTCCTCAATGAAAGTTGTATAACATTTTCCGGCAACAAAGGTCGGATGATGCAGTACATTGATCAGGAACGGAATATTTGTTTTTACGCCACGGATACGCATTTCCTGTAAGGTACGGATCGATTTGCGAACAGCACCGGCAAACGTGCGGTCGTGGGAGATTGCTTTTACCAGAAGGCTATCGTAGTAAGGTGAGATGACAGCTCCTGTGTAGGCATTACCACCATCAAGACGGATACCTTTTCCGGAACCGGAACGGTAAACAGTGATCTCACCGGTATCCGGCATAAAGTTATTTGCAGGATCCTCAGTGGTGACACGGGTCTGGATGGAGTAACCATCGCAGTGAATATCGTCCTGAGATTTGATATTGATCCCATCTGAATCAAGCGGGTAACCTTCCGCTACCATAATCTGAGACTGCACCAGATCAATATTTGTGATTTCCTCGCTGACAGTATGCTCCACCTGGATACGAGGATTCATTTCGATAAAGTATGGATTGTTGTCTGCATCAACCAGGAACTCCAGAGTACCTGCATTGCGGTAGCCAACTGCTTTGGAAAGGCGGATTGCAGAGTCAAAAATAATCTGACGGGTCTCATCCGGGATAGAAAATGCAGGTGCATATTCTACCACTTTCTGATGCCGGCGCTGTACGGAACAGTCACGGTCATACAGATGAACGACATTTCCGTAATTATCACCTAAAATCTGTACTTCGATATGCTTTGGTGCACGCAGGTATTTCTCAATGAAGATCTTGTCGTCACCGAATGCTTTCTTGGATTCATTTTTTGCTTCATTAAACTCTTTTTCCAGATCTTCCATCGTGTTTACGATACGCATACCGCGTCCGCCACCACCGTTGGAAGCTTTCAGCATAATCGGAAAACCAACTTCTGCTGCAATTTTTGTTGCTGTGTCAATATCTTTGATCGCGTAATCAACACCGGGAATAATCGGTACCTGCGCATCAATGGCCATTTTTTTGGAAGAAATCTTATCGCCCATTGCATTCATGATCTGGCTGGAAGGTCCGATGAATACAATGCCGTTTCGCTCACAGGCATCTACAAAATCCGGATTTTCGGACAAAAATCCATAGCCTGGATGGATAGCATCGACATTAGCTGCCAGCGCAATCTTGATGATCGTATCAATATCGAGATAGGCATCGATCGGACCTTTTTCCGGATTCAGCGGATAAGATTCATCTGCTTTGGAACGGAAGAGTGCATAACGGTCTTCCTTGGAATAAATGCTGACGGTTGTGATTCCCAGCTCATTTAAGGCTCGGAATACACGGATGGCGATCTCGCCACGATTTGCTACCAGAACTTTTTTAAATTTTCTGATCTGTACCTGATTGTTCATGTGTCATACTCCTTTGATTTAACTCTTTCTTAATTATTGAAAATTTTCCCCTCAGTGCCGAATGTTTGACACCATGTTTAAAAGTATATGGAAATTGAAAGAAAAATGCAAGAGGAAAAATAAAATAATTCAAAAAAATATAAAATAATGACAATGTTAAATAAATAACGAGTAAAAATGAAGGAAATGATTCTGAATAATGCAAAAGCGGAGGGGAAATTGTACATTGTGCAAGATTTGCTGCAAGATGGTAAACCAATAGCGTCATGGAATATGCGCGGAACAGTGTTGAAAATGCAAAAGATATGTTGATGTGCAATCCTGCCAGATTACACTGGTCAGGATCAGGCATCAAGTTTCATGTGCGTTCATGAGCAAGTAGCAAAAGCGGATTGCGAATGTCCGCTTTACATGTATACTAATTATAAGATGATCAGAGGCTGACGATATTCATTTTTCCGTTGGATACCGGTTTTTGAAAACAGAATACGATTGTACAGATCGCTGGCATAAACATCAAGATCCAGAAGTTGTTGTTGTTCCGATGTCAGCGTCTGCTTTTCTTTTGCAATTTTGCGCAGCAACGGAATCTGACTGTGCTCCTGCAATTCCTTTAATAAAGGCGAAGCATCCTTTCGAAAACCTAGAATGCGGGCATATGGTGCATAATGACAGTTCTTTGCAGCAGCCAGGAGTTCTGCATCAATGCCGAGGAAGGCATGCAGCAGATGACGGCTGATGGCTGTATAGGTCTGGTTTTTCGTTTTTAAATCTGATACAAAATCAGACCAGCAGGTGAAAGTTTCTAAGTTATTTGCAATACGCTTTTCCAAATCGCTGCATTCGGTATCGGAATCAGAGAAAGCCGAATGCAGAAACTTGCGGCGAAGCTCATAATATAACAGGTCAGAAAAATCATCTTCCTGCAAAAAAGCATGGTTTTTATGTGCAGTCAGCAGCAGTTCACGAACGGAATCAGGAACCGTGCGCGTCAGCATTTGATTCAGCACTTCGGAATCAGTTTCCTGGCAGGAATTATCCTGAAAAATAAACTTACGCAGGGCAGAAGCACTGGCAAGTTCTGTATCTGTATCAGTATCATGATAACCTGCACCATTTCGTGTAATAACAGACGGTGTCAATTTAAGGTTCTGACGACGAATGGCTTTCATATATTCGATGGCAAGAATATTATTCGGAGAAGCAAGCAATTGTACAAGCTGAGCAACTGTGTCTGTATTCATCGAATCGAAAGCCATCTGCTGCAAACAAAGAACAGCTGCTTTTGCCCGGGCAGCTGGAAAACTGCATCCGGATTTTAATTCCAGATCCAGATATTTCTGAAATGCGGGTGGCTCAAATGCAAAAAAATCAGCCAGTTTGTCCAGCATATCGATATCTGAAGTTGTATTTGCTTCGGCACCAAAACTGATATGAGATACTACGCCGAGGCTATCCAACAGGCAGACACCTCCCTGAGCAAACTTTTCCGCACTGGAAGTGGCAGCAATTACAGGCAGTTCAATGACAAGATCAATGCCATGTTCAAGTGCCATTTTTGTTCGGTCATATTTATTTACCAGAGCCGGGGCTCCACGTTGGACAAAGCTGCCGCTTATAACAGCAATACAGTAATCGGCGTCCGTATTTTTTCTTGTTTCTTCTATATGAAATGCATGTCCGTTGTGAAACGGATTATATTCTGCGATAATTCCTGTGACATTCATTGTATCTGATACTCCTGAATCTTTCTGATTGTTTGTCATGCGGATAAAGTGACCGTTGTAACAATGCAGACGTACAGCCTACATTTTATTATAATAAAAAGCATAGCATGAAATATGCAGAAAAACAAACATATTTGCGAGGGAACAGAGGAGAGTTGTCTTTTTGACTAAAAACCAGTGTACGAAAACAGATGCAAGAGGAAAAACATACAAAAAACCATTTGGTAACCTCTTGCGAAACAAAAAAATTGAGATATAATGGATAGGACAGGTAGTTTGACGAAAAGTCAAAGGAAAAATGAAGGGAGAACATAAATAATGAACGTATTAGTAATCAACTGTGGTAGTTCATCACTGAAATATCAGCTGATCAACTCTGACACAGAGGCAGTACTTGCCAAAGGACTTTGCGAGAGAATCGGTATTGACGGAAGACTTACATATCAGAAAGCAGGTCTTGACAAAGAGATTACAGAGGCACCGATGCCTACACATAAAGAAGCTATCCAGCTTGTACTTGACGCTCTTGTAAATGAGAAAACAGGCGCAATCGCAAGCCTTGCAGAAGTAAATGCAGTTGGACACCGTATCGTACACGGTGGCGAGAAATTTGCTTCTTCTGCAGTGATCACACCGGAGATGCTTGCAGCAGTAGAAGAGTGTAATGACCTTGCACCACTTCACAATCCGGCAAACTTAATCGGTATCCATGCATGCCAGGAACTGATGCCAGGTGTACCGATGGTTGGTGTATTTGATACCGCTTTCCATCAGACAATGCCGGAGAAAGCATACCTCTACGGACTTCCATATGAGTACTATGAGAAATATAAAGTAAGAAGATACGGTTTCCACGGAACAAGTCACAGCTTCGTATCCAAACATGTTGCTGAGTTCCTTGGCAAAGATCTTAACGATTCCAAGATCATCGTTGCTCACCTTGGAAACGGTGCTTCCATCAGTGCTGTATTAAACGGCAAATGTGTAGATACATCTATGGGTCTTACACCGTTGGAAGGTCTTGTAATGGGAACACGTTCCGGTGACATTGATCCGGCTATCATGGAGTTCATCGCTAAAAAAGAGAACCTTGATATCGCAGGCGTTATGAACGTATTAAATAAAAAATCCGGTGTACAGGGTATTTCCGGACTTTCCAGTGATTTCCGTGACCTTGAGGAAGGTATGGAAGCTGGAAACGAGCGTGCAGCAGCAGCTATCGAAGTATTCAGCTACCGCGTAGCAAAATACATCGGTTCTTATGTAGCAGCAATGAATGGTGTAGATGTGATCGCATTTACAGCAGGAATCGGTGAGAATGCGCCAATCGTTCGTTCTAAAGTATTAGCATATCTTGGATACCTCGGAATTACTGTAGATGAGGAAGCAAATGGCAAGAGAGGCAATGATATCGTAATCTCCACACCGGATTCCAAAGTAACAGTTTGTGTAATCCCGACAAACGAAGAACTTGCAATTGCAAGAGAGACAGTAGCATTAGTAAAGTAATTGTTTCAATTCACTCATCACATGTATTCAGGTAATGACCATGCTTGCATGAGGAATTACCTGAATACATAGTGATGAAGGGAGCGCCTTTTTATGAGCAAAAATAGGAGCGCAGCTACGGAGAAGCCCGAAGGGCGTTTTGCGAATGGCACGTGTGAACTGAAACTTTATTACACAAAATACAAAAAATCTGTTGACAGGAAGTGCTGTTCTGTGTATAATCTACTGAGTGTGATTCAGAACAATTCACTTAGATTCAGATAAATTGGAGGTGTAACGAAATGTCTATTTGTCCAAAAAATAAATCTTCCAAAGGTAGAAGAGATAGAAGAAGAGCAAACTGGAAAATGTCTGCTCCGACTTTAGTAAAATGCAGCAAATGTGGCGAACTCATGGTTCCGCACAGAGTATGCAAAGCTTGCGGTTCTTACAATAAAAAAGAGATCATCGCAGTTGACTAATTAGCAGAATATGTAATGAAATGAAGGAGTTGAGAGAAATCTCAGCTCCTTTTTTTGCCTTTTTTGTAAAGTATAAAAATACAATTGTATATGCGGGAAGAATAGTGTAAAATCAAATTATATTATTCATTTAAAAGAACAGACAATATAAAACGATGATGGGGGAAATAAAAAAGACCTCGTATGACGAAGTCTTTTGGATGCCGCACAATGCGGGCAATCGATGTCGGAATAATTCCTTATTTGCACTCACCTTGTAAGTTTGTACGATTAGAATAGCACAGGAGGGGGTTGTCTGTCAAGAATGGCAGGAGGTAAAAATGGAAACAAAATTTACATACTATCTGGGATTGGATATGGGAACTGATTCTCTGGGTTGGGCAGTGACTGATTCTTCATATCATATATTAAGAGCAAAAGGAAAAGATTTGTGGGGAGTGCGCCTGTTCCCGGCAGCAGAGACTTCAGTGGACCGAAGAACATATCGGGTCAACAGACGTCGCAGACAGCGCGAAGTGGCAAGAATTGGCGCTTTAAAGGAATTGTTTGCGGATGAAATTGAAAAAGTGGATCCTGGTTTTTTTGTTCGATTAGATGAAAGTAAATTTCATATGGAAGATCGCAGTGAAAACAATAAGCAGAAGTACGGCTTATTTGCAGATAAACTGTTTTCTGATGCGGAATATTATAAAAAATATCCGACAATATTTCATTTGAGAAAAGAATTGCTGGAATCAGAAGAACCACATGATGTGCGTCTGGTATATCTGGCACTGTTAAATATGTTTAAACATAGAGGTCATTTCCTGAATAGCTCCCTTCAAATTGAAGGAGAGAACAGTAATATAGCCGAATCCTATCAGATGTTTGTAGATACCTTAACAGATGAAGACCTTGATTTCCCGGAACAGGTGTCCGGGGAGCGATTGCAGGAAATCTTTAGAAGCAGCGATTCCAGAAAGAAAAAAGTGGAAAATTTGCTTGCGGAAATGAACCTCAGTAAAAAACAGAAAAGAGAAATCCAGTTTGTTAATCTGATCTGTGGTCTGAAAGGAAAATTGTCAGAGCTGTTCCCGGATAAGGAATATGATGAAGAACAGAAAAAAATAGCATTTTCTTTTCAGGATTCTGATTATGAGGATAAGGAAAATACGATTCAGGAGCTGCTGGATGAATCTGAAATGAATATGATCTATGCTGTAAAAGCAGTGCATGATAGTGGTGTTTTATCTGGAATTATGAATGGCGAACAATATCTGTCAGTTGCACGTGTCGCATCTTATGAAAAACATAAGAAAGATTTGCAAATTTTGAAAGATGTATTGAAAAAATATGATACAAAAGAATTTTTCGAAATGTTTCGAAATGAAAGTGCAAAGTCAGAAAGTTACAGTGCATACGTTGGCAGTGTTAAATATCATGGAACATTTCGGCGTGGATTAAGCGGCGGAAAACAGGAAGATCTGTATAAACATATTAAAAAAGTGTTGGGAAAATTTCCGCAGGATGATGAAGGTGTTACATATATTTTGGAGGAAATAGAAACAGAGAGTTTTCTGCCGAAACAACTGACTGCTTCCAACGGTGTTATCCCAAATCAGGTACATGCCAGAGAAATGCTGGCAATTTTAAAGCATGCAGAGCTTTATTTGCCATTTTTGAAGGAAAAAGATGATACGGGGCTGAGTGTATCTGAAAAAATATTGAAATTATTCATGTTTCAAATTCCATATTACGTGGGACCGTTGGGACAGGAATATAAAGATAAAAAAGGATATAATGTCTGGGCAGAAAGAAAAGCATCGGGAAAAATATATCCATGGAATTTTGAGGATAAAATAGATGTGAAAAAGAGTGCGGAAAAATTTGTCGGACGAATGGTCAGACGCTGCACATATTTGTCAGGGGAGCAGGCGTTGCCCAAGCAGTCACTGTTATATGAAAAATTTCAGGTTTTAAATGAACTGAATAATCTTCGTATCAGGGGCGAAAAAATCCCGGTTTCTTTAAAACAGGAGATTTATCATGACCTGTTTGGAGATGGAAAGAAAGTGTCAATGACAAGATTGACCAATTATCTGCTTCAAAATGGTGTTATTTCCAGTGAGGAAAAAGATAGCTGTATTTCCGGTATCGATGGTGGTTTCCATAACTCATTATCTTCCGTTGGAAAATTTAAAGGAGTGTTTGGTGATACAGTACACTCAGATGAGCATCGAAAAATGATAGAAGATATCATATTCTGGGGAACTGTATTTGGTGATGGTAAAAAACTTCTGAAAGAAAAAGTGGAAGAAGTATATGGAAATCAACTGACAGAAGCACAAAAGAAGAGAATTTTCGGATTCAAATTTTCCGGCTGGGGAAGATTATCAAAAGCGTTCCTGACTATGGAAGGTGCCTCAAAAGACGATGGAGAAATTAAAGGTCTTATTCAGGCAATGTGGGATACAAACTGTAATCTGATGGAACTTTTGAGTGATCGCTTTACATACAAAGACAAATTGAATGAGATGGTGGCTACCGCAGAAAAGCCGCTGTGTGAGTGGAAAATCGAAGATTTGGATGAAATGTATCTGTCAGCACCGGTGAAACGTATGGTTTGGCAGACCATCAGGGTTGTGGATGAAGTTCAGCAGATCATGGGCTGCCCGCCGAAACGTATATTTGTGGAAATGACACGTTCCGATGGCGAGAAAGGAAAACGTACCGTATCCAGACAGAAGAAACTTCTAGATTTGTATAAGGCACTGGGTAAAGAAGGAAAAACCTGGAGTGAAGAACTAAATAACACTCCCGAGGGCCAGTTCAGAATCAAAAAGTTATATCTGTATTATTTGCAGATGGGAAAATGTATGTATACGGGTGAATCGATCGAACTGGAACCGTTGATGAATGATAATCATCTGTATGATATTGATCATATTTACCCAAGGCATTTTATAAAAGATGATAATATCAGTAACAATCTGGTATTGGTGAAAAAAGAGAGGAATGCACATAAGAGTGACAGTTTCCCGATCGAACCGGAGATTCGCAACAAAATGATGCCATTCTGGAAGAGTCTGCGTAAAAAAGGATTCTTAACGGAGGAAAAATATAATCGCTTAACCAGAATGTCTGCGTTTACAGATGAGGAAAAAGCTGCTTTTATCAGTCGTCAGCTTGTAGAAACCAGTCAGGGTACAAAAGCAATTACACAGATTTTTAAACAGGCGTTTGCAAATTCAGAGATTGTATTTTCAAAGGCAAGTGTAGTATCTGCGTTCCGGCAGAAATTTGATTGTTATAAAGTGCGTTGCGTAAATGATTATCATCATGCGCATGATGCTTATCTGAATATCGTAGCTGGAAATACGTACCGTGTAAAATTTACAAGCAATCCGTTAAATTTTATTAAAGAAGCAAAGAAAAATCCGAACAGCAGAGAAAATCGCTATAATATGGATAAAACTTTCGAGTGGGATGTGACGCGAAATGGTGAAACAGCATGGGTTGCACAGTCAAATGAAAACCCAGGAACCATTCAACTTGTAAAAAAATATTTAAATAAGAATTCGCCATTGATTACAAAAATGGTATACGAAAAACACGGTGGTATCACACAAAAGGCTACGATATGGAGTGCAAAAAAAGCAGAAAGTGGTAATACAGATGCGTATATTCCGGTTAAAATGAATGATCCGAGGCTGGCAGATGTAACGAAGTATGGTGGAGTAACCACAATTGCAGTTGCAGGATATACTTTACTAGAATATAAAGCTGGCGGGAAAACGGTTCGAAGTCTGGAAGCTTTGCCAATTTATCTGGGTGGATCAAAAAAACTGACGGAAGAGCAGATGGTGGAATATTTTTCCAATGTATTGCAGCAGGAAAATAAGAAAAAAGTAGTATCAGATGTGAAAATAAGGAAAAAAATGATTCCTAGTGGTTCACTGATAAAATATAATGGATTTTATTATTATCTGGCTGGAAAAACCGGTAATCAGATTGTTTTAATAAGTGCTGTGCAATTATGCCTGCCGATGGATACAATGTTATATATTAAAAAAATAGAAAAGGCATGCTCTACTGGAAATTTTGAAGAAAAAGATAAGAATGGGAAACAGGTTCTTTCTAAACAGCAGAACGAATTTGTGTATGAACTTATTATAGAAAAATATCAGCAGTCTATTTTTAAGAAAAAAGTTGGTGCTATAGGCGATACAATTATAGAAAAAAGAGAAAAGTTTGCTGAAATATCATTGGAAGAACAATGCAAAGTATTGATGCAGATATTTTTGAATTTCCAAAGCGGTATAGGGGTAGATCTTACATCTGTTGATGGTAGCAACAAGTCAGGAGTAACATATCTAAACAAGAAAATAATGAATGCCCAGGAATTAAAATTAATAGACCAATCTGTTACAGGTGTATTCAGCAGAGAAATTGATCTGCTGACAATATAATATGAGCTGGAGAACGGTTGTGGTATCTTCAAGTGCAAAATTAGATTATCAAATGGGATATCTGGTGGTGCGAAAAGATACTACAACAAAAATCCATCTGGGCGAAATCCGCACGTTACTGATTGAATCAACAGCTGTATCATTGACGGCGGCGTTACTGTCGGAACTGGTGAAGAAAAAAGTGAAAGTGATATTTTGCGATGAAAAGAGAAATCCATCTGCCGAAATGATGCCCTATTATGGTTCACATGATTGTAGTTTGAAAATCAAGCGTCAGACTGCGTGGTCTGATGATATCAAAGGAGCAGTGTGGACAGAAATTGTCTTTGAAAAGATACGCCAACAAAAATGTCTGCTTCAGGAACTTGGAAAAAATGAGGCAATTCTGTTACAGGAATATTTGGGCGAAATTGAATATGGTGATGCAACAAACAGAGAGGGACATGCTGCAAAAGTATATTTTAATGCACTGTTCGGAAAATCATTTACCAGAACGGATGATTTACTTATTAATGCAGCATTGAACTATGGGTATAGCATTTTACTTTCCGCTTTTAATCGTGAGATTGTTCTAAATGGATATCTGACACAGTTAGGTTTGTTTCATGATAATATGTTTAATCAGTTTAATCTTGCATCTGATTTGATGGAGCCGTTCCGACCACTTGTGGATCGCCTGGTAGCGCATATGACACTTGTGGAGTTTGAACACACGCAAAAAATGGAACTGGTCAATTTGATGAATCAGGAAGTGATGATCAATGAACGATGTGAATTTATCAGTAACGCGATAAAAATATATTGTAAAAGTGTATTTGATGCATTGGAAGATGCGGATGTGTCATTGATCAGGTTTTATAGAAAATGAGTTATCGATATATGAGAATACTTGTGATGTTTGATTTGCCTGTTGGCACGGAGTCAGAAAGAAAAAATTACCGCTTATTTCGGAAGCATTTGATAAAAAGCGGCTTCTTGATGTTGCAGGAATCTGTTTACTGTAAAATTGCACAGAATACAACAGTGGCAGATGCTATTATTGCGAATGTGCGAAAAAACAGGCCGGATGATGGTCTGGTACAGGTATTGAAAATTACAGAAAAGCAGTATTCCAGAATGGAATATATTGTGGGTGAATCAAAATCGGATGTGCTGGACAGTGATGAAAGGCTGGTAGTGTTATGAGATTTATCTATGGAGAACGGGAATTGACTCTGGAGTTTCATGAAAATGAAGTTCAGGTGATAACAATAGAAAACAGAGAGTATTTTTCTGCTTTTTTACAAAATTTGTATAATCAGAGTCAGGGATCAGACGGAAATATTATATTGTCAGAAGGGGAAAAAATATTATCTCTGAATAAAGTAGCAGAAATTGTTTGGAATCCGTTCTCTGTAGATATTAACAATAAGAAAATACTGGGTAAGTTGTTTCAGGAATTGAAAACTGTTTCGATGGAAGATCAATATGCAGAAATATGTGAATTAAATACTAAAGTTGTTCATTATTTGGATGATTTAAATTTAAAAATACCCTATCCGATTCAATTTCGACTGGAGTTAGATGTACTTGATCTTTATAAAATATATGGGGTTCAGTTGGATACAGAAGAAATTGATATGTTTGAACGGCTCTTGGAGTATGTCAAAGTACTGAAATCATTGTGCGGAGTTGGCTTACTGGTATTTGTAAATGTGAAAAATTATTTGTCAGAAACGCAGATAAAAGAATTGTACAAAATAGCATTTTATTATAAAATGAATTTATTATTAGTTGAAGCACATCAAGGGAAAAATTTAGAATGTGAAAAAAATCAATTAATAGATGAAGACATGTGTTTTATACATTACTAGGTAACTTACACATATTAACCAATATGTTTGGCTCGGTGATAATCTCATTTGAGGTTTGAGAACCTTGTAAGTTTGTAATGGTGTAAAACGTCGTACCGGAAAAACATATGGGATCTTTAGTTTGAGAACCTTGTAAGTTTGTAATGGTGTAAAACGTTGATGTAGCCGTTTTCCCTTAATTTATAGTTTGAGAACCTTGTAAGTTTGTAATGGTGTAAAACTTTTTCAATGGCAACTGTATTATTTTTAATGTTTGAGAACCTTGTAAGTTTGTAATGGTGTAAAACCTTGTGATACTTTGATTATTCAGCACTTTAGTTTGAGAACCTTGTAAGTTTGTAATGGTGTAAAACTACGAAGCAGTTATGATTGAGTTTCGTAATGTTTGAGAACCTTGTAAGTTTGTAATGGTGTAAAACAATGACAGGATGCACTTTCTATCCTGTCCGGTTTGAGAACCTTGTAAGTTTGTAATGGTGTAAAACCTACATCAATGACATCTCCCTGTCTGAACCGTTTGAGAACCTTGTAAGTTTGTAATGGTGTAAAACAGCATGTAAAGTTGTACAGATCCTGTCTATGTTTGAGAACCTTGTAAGTTTGTAATGGTGTAAAACCCAAAAGAGGGTATATATTGTCTTGATGATGTTTGAGAACCTTGTAAGTTTGTAATGGTGTAAAACGATGTTCTCCGAGGACTTGGAGACATCAATGTTTGAGAACCTTGTAAGTTTGTAATGGTGTAAAACCAGAACTCCGTTGGATAATACACTTTGTAGGTTTGAGAACCTTGTAAGTTTGTAATGGTGTAAAACCTAAATTCATATCTTGTGATCCGCTATGTGGTTTGAGAACCTTGTAAGTTTGTAATGGTGTAAAACGTAATCAATGTCAATGTTTGCCTTATATTTGTTTGAGAACCTTGTAAGTTTGTAATGGTGTAAAACTGAAAAACTAGCATTATAATAGCGGAAATCGTTTGAGAACCTTGTAAGTTTGTAATGGTGTAAAACAAAACTCTGGACTTAAATTTCTTTGTTGAAGTTTGAGAACCTTGTAAGTTTGTAATGGTGTAAAACAAAGGACAGCTGCATCTATATGAGCATATAGTTTGAGAACCTTGTAAGTTTGTAATGGTGTAAAACTGAAAGAATCAGGCTTCCACATGGACGACGGTTTGAGAACCTTGTAAGTTTGTAATGGTGTAAAACCCGAACTGCGGCACAGCCAATATCGACAGGGTTTGAGAACCTTGTAAGTTTGTAATGGTGTAAAACATAAGTGAACCCAGATGAGGACAAAACTTCAAAACACAGTATTTAGCGGACAGCGAAGAGGATTTTGAAGCAAAATTTTTATTTGGAGGAACATACAATGGGCAAGTACATCTATAGCGAGAAGAACGGGATTTGGTATGAGTTACAAGGCGACTATTATCTGCCTTGCCTGAAATTGCCGGAGGAAAGCGAAGTGCATATCGGCATATAGGGACAACGGCACCGTCGGTATCTGAAAAACCACCACAAGGTGCGTTACATCAATCTGCTAACCAGCGGCAAACTGAACAGTTATCTTGCTGACATTGATCGGCAGGCAGAAGCAATGTTTTCTCGGCTGGTAAAATAGCTTTCCGAAAAAGAGGGCGTAACGGAAGCCCTCAAAGCGGAAAATCAAATGCTGTGGGTGCAGAGGATGAACAACATCCGCAGTGTTGTTATGGAAATCGTTTCGAGTGAGCTTATATACTGTTAATACTATGCAAGAAAAGTCGCTGTCAATAGACGGCGGCTTTTCCTTTTCGGGTAGTATTCAAGAAGTCATAAAGTTCTGTGAGTAATGGAAGAAGCCAGCGTTTGCGGAAAAGTCACAATTTACGGAGGTAAAGCTTCAAATACCACTTGCCTTTTTGTTCTTACTATGATATTATTAGTACACATACTAAAACACTTGAGGGGAGGTGATATATTTGCGGAGAGATAGCAGTGAAACAAAGAGGAAAATACTGACCGTGTGCGTCCGTCTCTTTTTGGAGCAAGGGTATAAAAACACCTCTGTCAGTCAGATCGTGGACGAAGCGGGCGTAGCAAGGGGAAGCTATTTGAATCTGTTTCCGACCAAGGACAGAATTTTGCTGGAATTGACCGAAACGATGTTCGGCGGACAGTTCGGCGTGGCAAGAAGCATTGCAGACAGCAAGCTGCCGCCGGTTTACGCCTATGCGGTGGAAACGGCGATCCAACTGACACTGACTGAACTGAATGAGAACCTGCGAGAAATCTACATTGAAGCCTATTCCCTGCCTGAAACATCGGAGTATATCTACCTGCATACCACGGCAGAGCTGAAGCAGATTTTTGGTGAAAATTTCCCCGATGATACCGAGAGCGACTTTTACGAGATGGAAATCGGCACGGCGGGACTGATGCGCAGCTATATGGCGAGAAAATGTGATATTCATTTTCCATTGGAACGCAAGCTCAACCGTTTTCTGACGGCGGCAATGCGGGTATATCGGGTGCCGGAGGCAGAGCAGGCAAAGGTGCTTGCCTTTATCCAATCACTGGATATCAAGGCAATCGCCACCAAGGTTATGTATAAGCTGTTTGCCATGCTGGAAATGAAATACGATTTTAAGCTGTCGAAGGACGGCGAAACGGAGGTAACAAGATGAAGAAACGATTATTCAGCATCCTGCTCGCTCTGTGCATGGTGCTCTGCCTTGTGCCGACCACGGCATTTGCTGAGAGCGAGACGGAAGAAACACCTGTATGCACCTGCGAAACGGCCTGCACGGCAGAAGCAATGAACGCAGAGTGCTCTGTCTGCGGCGCAGAGGGTGCTTTGGCAGAAAACTGCGGGAAATATGTCGCAGAAGAAAGCGGACAGACAGGTACGTCCAAGGACGCTCCGGCCATCACCGCAGCAGATGTGCAGGCACTGATCGACGCGCTGCTGGAAGCGGAAACAATCAGCGAAGATAATGCGGCGGACGTAGAAGTGCAGTTAGAAGCCATTGACGAGGCGAAGGTACAGCTTTCTGATGAAGATTTCGCGGTACTCGATTTTACCCGCTATGATGCCGCAGTTGCCGCACTTATGGCACTAAGCGGCGAACCGGATACTGCCTTCGCGCCCCAGACTGCGAATGATCACACCCATTGCTACTGCGGCGGCAGCGTCACAGCGGGCGACCACACTAACCACTCCGATGTGACCTATCAGCCGTGGAACGGCACGAGCGGCATCTCCTACACCAACAATACCGCCTACGTCTACCTGACGGGGAACGCCACCCTCAGCGACCATCTGACGGTGGATGGCAAAACACTATATCTGTGCCTGAACGGCAAGACCCTTGCCAGCAACGGCACAGCCAAGATTCAGGTCAAAAACGGCGGCCGGCTTGTCCTCTGTGACTGTCTGGGCGGCGGCACCTTCAAGGGTGCGACGCAGAGTGTCTGGGGCGGTGCCTGCATTTACCTTTATAACAGCACGCTGGATATGTTCGGCGGCAAGCTCACCGGCGGCAAAGTCACCGGCAATGGCGGCGGCGGAGCCATCGCTCTGGATGACCAGCAGTGCATATTCAATATGTACGGCGGTGAAATCTCCGGCAACAACGGCAAGAACTACGGCGGTGCCATTTTCCGGAAATTCAATGCTAACATGCCGAACACCACCGGCGGCACTTTCAATATGTATGGCGGCACAATCAAGAATAACACTGCCAAGAACGGCGGCGCGTTCTTCTCCACCACCGGCGGGACCATCAATATGACCGGCGGCACCATCTCCGGCAATACAGCGACCATGAACAGCAACAATGCCGGCGGCGGCGCTATCTATATGCGCGGCAATGGTAAGATCAACATTTCCGGCAGCGCGCAGATCACCGGCAATTCCTCCAGCCTGGACGGCGGCGCCATTCTGATGGGCTGGGGAACCATCAATATTTCCGGCAGCGCAAAGATCAGCAACAATACAGCAAGCCGCTGGGGCGGCGCCATCTGCCTGCGCCAAGATTCTAATCAGTCGACAACGCTCAACATGCGGGGCGGCGAGATCTCCGGTAACAGGGCCACGAAGGAGGGCGGCGCGGTTCATGTGCTTGACAAGGACTGCATGTTCTATCTCTATGACGGCAAGATCACCGGAAACACCAGCGGCGACGGCGGCGCCATCTATCTGAATCAGGAGCCGTCGTGGCTGATTATGCAAGGCGGCGAGATCTCCGGCAATACGGCCACCGGCAACGGCGGCGGCGTATATATTTACCGCACCGGCTCGGTCTGCCAACTCTATAGCGGTAAAATCGAGAATAACAAAGCCAGCGGCAATGGCGGCGGCATTTATATCAACCCCAGCAACAGCGGCCAGCTGAGGGTCGGAAACAAGCCCCTCGTGCAGAACAACACGGTTTCCGGCAAGGCCAACAATGTGTATCTGCCCTCCGGCAAGACGCTGACCATCGAGATCGGTATGTCCAAAGGCGCGTCCATCGGCGTCACCACCGCGAATACCAGCTACCCCGTGGCATTTTCTAATGATTATAAAAAAGACTACGCGAATTACTTTTTCGCGGATGACACCAATGCCCACGTGGAGTATAAGGATGACCAGAAGCTGTACCTTGTTTCCGGCGCGGTTGCGCGGCCTCTTACGGTGACCTTTGACCCCAACGGCGGTACGCTGGACGAAGCGGACAAAACCAAGTCTTTGTCTACCGGTGAATGCTACGGTACACTTCCGGTTCCCAGCTATGCGGGATACGATTTCGCCGGCTGGTACACGGAACAGGACGGCGGCACCGAGATTAAAGAAGACACCACTGTGACAGTGTTCGGTACGCAGACCCTCTACGCCCACTGGACGCCGATCCATGTGCACGCCTACACACAGCAGGTTCAAAAGCCCGAAGCACTGAAAACTCCTGCGGACTGCACCAATAACGCGGTGTATTATCTATCCTGTGCGTGCGGTGAAGTAAGCACCAACGACGCTGATACGTTTACCGCAGCGAATACTGCGCTGAACCACGACTGGGGCGCTTGGACGCAGAACAGCGATAAAAAGACCCACACCCGAATCTGTAAGTGTGACACCAGCCATACGGAAACCGAGAATTGCCACGGCGGCACGGCGACCTGCACGCACAAGGCTGTCTGCACGGTCTGCGACGGCGAATACGGCGAGATGGCGGCACACAGCTTCACTGCCGAAAAAGCAGAGGCGCAGTATTTGAAGTCTGCTGCAACCTGTACCGAAAAGGCAATCTATTACAAGTCCTGCGCAGTCTGCGGTCTGAGCTCCGAGGGCACGGCGGATGAGGCGACCTTCTTCTCCGGCAATGCGCTGGACCACAACTGGGGCGCTTGGACGTCCAACGAAGACGGCACCCATACCCGCACCTGCACCGTTGACGGATGCTCTGCAGGCACGCAAACGGAGAATTGCATCGATGCAAACAAAGACCATAAATGTGATATCTGCGATTATATAATCAGCGAGTGTGCAGATGCAAACAAAGACCACAAGTGTGATTATTGCGGCAAGAAGCTGACTGAGCACACCGGCGGGAAAGCGACCTGCAAGGACAAGGCAAAGTGCGAAGTCTGCGGTGCGGAATACGGTGAGCTTGATCCGAAGAACCACACCAACTTAAAGCACTTCCCGGCAAAGGCGGCGACCAAGACCACCGAGGGCAATATCGAGTACTGGTACTGCGACGGCTGTGGCAAGTATTTCAGCGACAAGGACGGTACAAAGGAAATCAAAAAAGTCGACACCGTAACGGCGAAGCTGAAAGACGATTCCAAATCTCCCCAGACCGGTGACACAAGCAACCTTGCTTTGTGGATTGCCCTGTTGTTCGTCAGCGGCGGTGCAGCCATTGGCACAACGATTGTCATCAGAAAGAAAAAGTATAACAAGTAAGAGAACAGCTTAACCTATGCGGCGGCTACCGGAAACAGTAGCCGCCGTAATCTTTTGTCTAGCAGAACCTTTCGTTTCTGAACAGCCGAATTGCTACCAACCTGTGTAATCTAATCCTTATAATGATAGTAGCCATCTCAGGGATGGTGAATACATCATTTTAAGGAGGATAATGT
>OLPQ01000159.1_pt1 | contig 61931 bp, 92 predicted proteins | sample 1672451 | NCBI WGS metagenome assembly OLPQ01 (sample SAMEA3136687, study PRJEB25190) | human gut metagenome | biome: human gut; feature: human-associated habitat; material: faeces | place: Austria | collected 2013
ATAGCCAGAGCCATAGCCATAGCCAGAGCCAGAGCCATAGCCATCGCCAGAGCCATAGCCATCGCCAGAGCCATAGCCAGAGCCATAGCCATAGCCAGAGCCAGAGCCATAGCCATCGCCAGAGCCAGAGCCAGAGCCAATATTTAGAAACTGTTTTATTCTATCTTCCATTACCTTGCCCATACCGGTACACTTTCAATAGATTTTACAGCTTTATCCGAACACGGGATAATTTCAATCACATCCAGAATCTCTATCTCTGGAACCGTAACTGTGAATTTGCATTCAGATGGGGTAGTCGTACCATTAACTGCTAATTGAGATATACTAGCAGCACCATCCCAATACCACAATCTACGACAATTTGCGAGCTTAACCTCACTACCATTTCTTTCTACTAACTCTCCGAAAAATACACCGGAACGATCTCCTCTTACAATTACTTTTTTCATAACTATATATATTATTAAAGTGGTTAATCGAAATAAATAAAGCGCCTATCCTCACGAACCGACGCTTCCGAAATCGTATTTAAACGACAAAATTTTGTTCCTAGATACCGAACCAACGGACACTAGGATAGTATAGAACATGTAAAACTCAAATATAGGGACTCGCACCCTACGACATCCTGGGGTGTCGGCATTGGGTTAATTAATAAATGAATGAAATATAAATTTATAGCTATTTTATATTGATGTACTTGTTTAAGTCAATCGTAGCCAAAGCTTGTTTAATCTCCAATCTAGAATAGCATATCGGAGAATTTTTACCGGCTCCTTTTCTTTTGCCTTTTATTAATCCTTCTGATTCCATTTTGTTTATGTATGAAGGATCTACACCAAGCGTCTTGAACCATCTAACCAACTCTCTTGTACTTATATTATCTTTCGTTGGCTCATAAACTTTAATAGCTTTCATGTACCCAACTTGAACCATGTCAGCCATTATGTTCTTTAATTGATATAAATCTAGCTCTGGCTTTGTTCTCATAGCTATTGGCTTAAATTACTGAATAAGTTTATTTAATTAGTAGTTTCTGACTACATCTACATATCCGGCTTTTCGATTTGTTTTTACCGAGTATAATAATTGATCTTTTTCAATTATTCTATCAATTTTAGCCAACCTGTTTAAATCGGCAATACATCTACGAAGCTGAACAGCCAATTCATCGCTGAATTTGTAACGAATAGAGTCTTCTTTTTTTCTTAATTTTTTTTCTATCTCTATTCTTTCTTTAAGTTTTTTTCCTGACATAACGATTAATTTTAAATTATTAATTTGTGGACGTAACCGGATTCGAACCGGCAATAAACCAACTGGACAGGTGAGCTCACACACTGCCACTTTACGCCCGTTTGCCTGTATCACGTCAGATACAGGACTTAATCGAAACACGAATTTTCACACATAAAACAGCTATTCTCCCGAACCGCATACCTATATCACTTTTCTTCTATCACTCTCTCTCTTTAGTCTTTTTTGGTGCTTTTCCATGTATATGGAACATAATGCAAATACAGCAAACGAAAGCCAGAAGACAATATTCATTTCGTTTGCAAGCAATATTGTTAATGCGAACGATATTGCCCAAATTGCTAATAGTGGAGTACGTTTCATAAGATTAATTATTTGATTATTATTGTGGATGGTAGAGGAATCGAACCTCTCTCAATTGTGATAATTGGTTGCGAAACACAAAGCTCTAACCGATAAGCTAACCACCCTTATTAAAAAAAGTGCACTATCTTCACAGACCATACACCTGTACAACACACAAACACAAAATAAAACACTACAGAAAAGTGCCCTACCCGATTCTCGATATCGGATGCCGTTCAATCCGTCAGTAGGGCTATATTGTAATCAGCGTACGGACGCCTATCCCCGTTTTCTTACTGATAAAGACGATGTTTTTCAGACTGATTTTTTCGATATATTACTTACTCACGTTGCTTCCTTCCGCTCATATCATCGCTGGTTGGCTATTACGCTATACTCCGCCTCGGCTATAATGCTTATTAGCGCAGGCTACTTTAACGTGCCCTGAACACGGCTTCATTTTTGAGGGTTAAGCCTCCCATCCCGAATTAGGAATCATCGGTTTACCGTTGTGCCCTGAAAGCGTTTCGCTCGCTTCTTTCGTAGATTCTAACCTAACAGAGCTTCGTAATCACTTATTATACTTAGGAAGTAATTAATAACTTCTTTCTTTGTCTTGTTGATGGCGGTTAATCGCTGAACAATCGTTTCATCCATTCCTTCTAAATCCACCACGTATTTCCGAAGGAAAGCTAACTCCTCGTTAATCTGTTTTGTACTCATAATTACCTCCAAGAACTATCACGATTTACATAATCAGCATGATTTCCGGCAAAGAACGCCTTCAATACATTTCCTTTGCTAGCATTGAACACAGGTTTGAAAGACTTCTTTTCTTCTTCAATCTCTCTGTACTCTCTTTGCTGTCTCTTTGCCAAGAACCAAGCTTGTTTCAAGGCCTCACTCAAAGAGATACGACGATACGCTTTCAAAACATGAGCGTGTTTCATTATCTCACTGTTATTGAATTTTCCATCTTTTAAAAAACTGAATGCGTTCATCTTAATCTCTTTTTAGTTATTACTATTGTTTCTATCAAATTTTATCCTTTTATTTGTATTAATTTGATTTGGTATTGCAAATATAGTCCTAATGTTTGAACTAACAAAATTTTTGTCTTAAAAATTGGACTATAAAACATTATTTAACTATTAAGTATTCAGCATGGATTATAAAGAGATAGATAATATTAATGACAGAACCAATCTTGTTCTGCTTAACCATATAAAAAACAAAGGAAGGAGGTTTAAGAAATTAGAGAAAAAGTTATCGGATAAATACCCTGATAATATTCTTTATGAAAGGGTTATTGTTGATAGGATGAAGTCTATAGATTTAATGAAAGTTGCTAATACTGAAATGGGCGTAGACAAACTTGGACAACCATATTCTCTACATTCAGCAGAATTAAGATACGATTGTGTAACAGAAAAAGGAATAGAAGCACTTAAAAATAGACTATTCCCTTCGGAGCTTAGAGAGAAGACGATCAATAAACGGCTTAGGCGTCTCCAAGCAATCGGGATCGGGATTTCCGCTATTGGTGGATTGGTTACAATTTTGTCTTTCCTTTATAAGTTCATCAAGGGCGGCATTGAGTAATTTCTTTATTTCGATTTGAGCGGATTCACGTCCTATGGTTGGCAATGTACCATTAGAGATGTAATTATATAGCATTTCTGCTTCCATCATTTGGTAAACAGGAAAATTATAGGAGGAGCTATATTTAATAGCAAATTCTAAACATTTCAATCGGAGTTCTTTTTCATCCATAGTTCTTTGATTTTATTTTATAAACTAAAAAATGTAACCTTTTCCCGGTATTCTTTTCCCATACTTAAAGAAACCGCCTGAAGGATAAGGCCGAGATTATCCAAGTACTAACTTAAATAATCATGCATTATGGCAAAGGTTACTGTAAGGGTAAGAACCCAAGTGCGCACTACTGTTAGAACGGCGATACGTGTTCGCAAAGGTTAATACCCAAAGGGGTGGCGGAAACGCCGCCTCTTATACTATTTGTGATACAAAATTAACATAGCTAATATTTTTATGATTACAGAAACAAGTAAAAAATTAGAGCTAGAGAAATACAAATTTATTCGCTCTTTGGTGACTGTACAGGCGGCATTTGGGGCGGTTCTCTTCGGCCTCTCATCGGACACGATTCGCACAGAGATGTATCTTCGTGCCGCAGCAATATCAACTCTACTATCCATTTTCTTCGGTTGTATTTGCCTTTATGAGAGGATAGATACCTGCAACCGGATTTTAAACAAAATTCGGAAGGGACAAATAGATAGCATAATTTATAATGGCCATTTAGCCATCGATAGGCTATCAATCTTCTCCTTATGTGAGTGGCTATTCTATTTATCTTCCGCTTCAATTTTGATTTCATTGCTGCTATACGTTTGTTATTAATTGAAAATAAAAATATCCGCAATAGGTTGCAGCTACTACGGATACCATATATTAAACCTCTAGCGAGGAAGTTTAACCACTTTGTCTCTGTAACATCTGCAACTTGTTACGACACAAAGATAGTCCTATTTTTTAAGACTATAAAGTAAAAATGAGAAAATATTATGAATGAAGTAACAAAAAGATTTGTAGAAACCTACAAAGCAATGGGATTAACTGGTTATAAAATGGGGAAATCTTCCAATATTATAACCAAGCAAAAAATATCAAATATAGAACAAGGGATAACTGATGCTTCTATTGATATTATTTCTGATTTTTGTAGCACTTACTTAACCGTAAGTTGCGACTATATTCTCACCGGCAACGGGGCTATGTTCAAAGAAGAGCAAACTCCCCAAAACATTAACGAACATTCACAAGTAACACAAATAGACAACACAAAACAGATAAGACACATGTTGGATGTTATAAATGAACAGCAAAAAACAATAGAAAACCTAACAGAATATATCAAAAAGATACAGAGCAAACCGAAAAACAGTATAGAAAACAAGAAAGATGGTATGACAGCGTAAACAAATATAACATATCCTTTGTTCTCAAATGACCTAAATATCTAAAATATGGACGACCCTTTGTTTGGAGAGTTTGAGAATGTACTATCTGTTATGAAAAGGCAGAATGAAGTGATTAAGGAAGTTGTATTAAAAGAACCATTAGAAAAGATGAAACTGATTGTCTGTTCTGGGGAAAGGACGGATGATAGTTTTAACCTTAAATCTTTTAATAAAGGCATACTTAAGAAAACGAGACGAATTTAATTGTCTATTTGCAGAGTAAGGCGTGACCCCTCAAAAAAAGATCACGCCTTATTTGTATATTTATAAGTCCTTTAGCCACTTTTTCCCGGACTTGGTTTTAAACCAAATAAGAAAACCACATCCTATAACAGAGGTAATAACAAAAGTTAAGCTTAACATATCCATATTCTTTCCTCCTATTTTAAAATTACATTTCCCATTCGAGCAAGTACAAAAGTAGAAATAATACCAAAAACAACACGACAGCCTTCTACTGTCACATCCATTTCTGGTTTTATAGAAACTATACCACCTATAACAAGCCCAGCAAAAGAAAGTTTAGATAAATCGAAGAAGTAGCTAGCAAGCTTTTCCCTCCTAGTATTATCTTTTTCTTTCCGTTCTTTCTTTTCTTCTTGCATTTTGCTAAAATTGCCCATATTCCAAGTATCGACAACGCAAATGTACAAAAATAGTTTGATTATTCAAACTAAATTAATACACGTTATTATTAAACACATAATCAATAACTTTGGAATTAGCCTCATTTATAGCGCTAAAATCCTTCTTGATATAAATTTCGGTTACCCTCATGGATTCATCAACGTGATTTAAAGCGGAATGGACTACATACTTGTCTATTTTAAGATCATTAGCCGCAATAGTAGCCCATGAATGGCGGGCGGCATAAAATTCCAAATCTTCTATGATTTCACCGTTCTTATTTGACTTATTTATCTCATTGATGCTTTTCTCTATTTCTTTAAGTCCTTTATTGATGGCTTTATTAAAATTCTTATAGTCGGCATACATTTGATAGAACCTGAACACTCTTTTCCCTGTATGATCTTTGTATTTCTCCAGTAGCTCGGCAATAAATGGGTTTACATCTACATGAATTTCTGCGTTATCCCTACGTCTTGTTTTTGTTTTTTCTCTGAAATACAGAATCGTATTATCGCTTATCTTATCACAGCTATACAAATCGGCAGAATTCATTCCTATCAGGCAGAAAGACAAGATAAATACATCTTTTGCGAGATTATACCTGCAATTTTGTTCTACATTTTTCCGGGCGTTATGCCGCATTATATAGGGTAAATCATTAATTGCTTTTATCGTTTGTGCTGATAGCGCTCTTTTTCTAGTAGTCTCTTCTTTAGGGACCTTGAATTTCATGAATGGAGACCAAGGTATTAGTATTATTCCTTTCTCTTCATCGTTATATTTTAATTTAGCCTCTTTGTGCAAATGTCGAATACATGCGGTATAGTTAGATAACATTCTATTGGTTGTGATACGTCTCCCCTTTTTTATAGCTTCTAAATTAGCTTTCTCTTTTTTTTCTATCAGAAACTTCGAATAATTAACCAGCATTGAATAGGTTATTTCGGAAATAGATATAATATCTCTTTTCATAAACTCTATTAAAGACTGGAGCATACCTTTATAATTGGAGGCGGTTCCCTTTTTACCTTGTTTTTCAAGATCATTAATATAGTCTTTTGCAAAAGATACAAAATCAATATCTTTTTTTTCATTCTCTTCCTTTTGGTTTAGATAATCGACCAATTCATCTATCGACATACTATCTATAGAAAGAGCAATCTTACTACATTTATTACGATAGTAATTGATTATCTCATTGCATTGATCTACCTTTTCCTGATTCTTAATCTTGAAATTTTTGACCGTCAAATCCTCTTGACTTACATATATAGAAGTTGGCAACCTTCGGACAACTCTATTATGAGTTATCCGGATTTTTACATTCCAGGTCTTATCTTTTCTTTTTTGGTGCTTCTGCACTTCTGCTTTAAATGTGGCCATAATTTTATGTGTATTCTTTAAGTGTTTCTTTTTCGAGCAACAATAGAGCAACTTTATCCGAATTAGATACTTTCTCCTTTTTATAGAGGGTAAATATACGGAAATATTATATAGAATCAAAAAAGGCAGCTTATCCGGCTGCCTTCTCTATCTTCTCCCTAAACAATCTCAACTGGTCTACAGTCGGATAAAACGTAGGATTCTCCCAGTTCCTAGAGATCACTGCTATCATCGAATCAAGGTATTTTCCGCAATCGAGAATCTTTGCGCATTTATCCAGCTGGAATTCCCCGGACGGGTATCTCTTATTATTGAGCGTTTCTTTAGCCCAAGTTAGCAACTCGTTTATTGAGTCGTAGTCGTATTTCTTTTCTTCTGCCATAATGTTAGTTTTCGGCAAAGGTATAAAAAATCCCGGCATATCTAATACACCGGGAGGATTCCATTTTAAAGAGGCAGTTATAAATGGAAGGAGCTATTTTACTTCTTTATTTTTAGCCTTAAGGAAATAAGAGACTATTAAAACAACAGTTCCTCCAGCAAATATAGTTCCGATTGTTTCTTGACCGATAGTTATTAAATAGAATGAGAAACCAACAAATATAAGTACTATAATAAAAGCCATTACCAAAGCAGTGAAATTATACCAATGCGTATGTCTAAAATCACTTTTGGCTATTTTCATTCTATCTTCGTTAAATTTGATACGGGCATCCTGTTCCATCTCCGTACGCTTCATGATCCATGGAATGATATCCTTAGATACATTATTCAGTTTTGTTAATTCATCGGCAGATGGAAGAAGGTTATCGTCATAGACCGTATTTTGCTCCAGTGTCAAACCGGTCTTATCACATACTTTATTTTGTTCCGCTTTCTTTGCCATTATAGCGCAGGTTCAAATTTAATTTTAGCTTCTCTAGTTGCTTTATTAAAGTCTCTATTAAAAGAAGAAACATCTTCTTTCATATTCTTCTTATCATGGTCCGTGCCATAATAATCAAGTTTTTTCAAGGAATCGTTGATTTCTTTTACAATCTGTTCCTCACTTGCTTTTTTCGGAAGTAAGGAACCTTGCATAGATTTAGTGATTGCTTTTATAAACTTTTTCATATATATTAACCCCTTTCTGTTATACTAAAAACAGAATTTATAGCGAATTTGTTCTGCAAATAAACAAATAATCAACCAAAACTGCAAAAATACAATTGAAATTTGTCGTTAAGAGGTTAAACTTTAACTATTCCGGAAGTTTTTAACAAAAATCCCCGACTACATAGCCAGGGACAAACACAAAGATGCAACCTTCGCTATCACAGCGACAGGCACAAGCCAGTCCAAAACCTTTTCTAAGCGTTCCACAACATAACCATGAGCAGACGGCAGAAATCATGATGATACCTGTCGTCCGCTTGCTCTAGCAATATGTCGAGGTTAGTCCTCATAATTCATTGCGGTCATGTACTCCCAAATCTTACCAGCCGGTGCATCTTCATCTGCGAAGTAGAACCGGTAAGCGGCTTTTAGGAGCGTTGCTTCATCCAAAACTACGCACATGTCGGCATAAAAAGAGTTGAAAGCTACGTATTTGTCCCAGTTCGTCGTTCCGGACGGGAACGGCATGGATTTAGTCGCTTCCATGATTTGATCTACATTCCAGTGTGCACCGGTCTTCTTTTCTCCGGCCGCATTGGTGTATTTGATCTTCTCTACATCAACCTCAGCGAAATGTTTGTCGTAGTGGGGACCGTATAGGGCTTCATGTTGCTCTCTCATGAAAGACATGTATAGTTCCGGATGTTCTTCCTTCACTACACAGAGAATTTCATCCACACTCTCCACGCTTTTCCACATAGCCTTATCGGAGGTTACACCGTCCGCCTTGGCTTTCTTCATCATATCTATATACTTCATAATTCTATTTTTTTAGTATTAATGTTCTTTTCCTTCTTTACGGACTTTCCCGGTGATAACCTTAGCACCGGTACGGGTTCGTTAAGCGGGAAAGGTGGCGGAAATAGTCAGTGGAGTAGCAAGGCTTACGCCATAGGCACGATTGCAACATTTTACATTTTCCGGTGTCACCTGTGTAACAAGCGGAGTCAAAGAGATAGTAGGGACAGCACCGGCAGCACCAATGAATGCAACCTTGAACTGTTCAACCCATTGTTTGGTAACAGAACGGCAAGAACCTTTCGGAGTGTAGGATACAAGAACGGCAGCGTTTATTGTCACGATAGTTTGAGTATTTACCGTCTGTTGCTCTGCAACGGTAAAATTAACAATGCCGGTAGGCTGTACACCATTGTCAGCGCAAAACGCCTGGCATAAGTTTTCCACTACGTTAGTCAGATATTGCTGGCTGGTAGCAGCGATTGCAATTGGAGTTAATTGAATCATAATAATAAAGATTTATATGTTATTTTTCGTCCGCATCTTCACCTTGCGGAGTAGGCTCTTCTGTCAACACGCTATAAGATGAAGTTGCCTCTTTAATAGGCAGATTGTATTTGAGAAGGGTTTTCAACTCTTCCAAGTCTTCCGGCTCAAATTCAACCTTTCCTTCAAACAGGGATAAACCTCCGTTTTTTATAGCATCATCTACTACGTTATGGGCAAGTTGCGGGATGGAGTCATCCGGGATACCGCTTATATATTTGGCGAGAAAAGGTTCTACGAGAGAGGACGAAACACCATCAAGAACAGGAGATATCTCCTTTGCCATGCTCCACATCGGGCTTACCCATCCGGTAGATTTTATCTTCGATTCGATGCTGGAAAGAAAAGGCAACCGGCTCAAATTATTACCTAGCAACTCCTGGATAGCGGGCTGCGCCCATTTATTGAGCACAGCCGCCAGTTTTTGTGCGTTGGAATACATAACGCTTACCCGTTACAGCAACATCCGGTATCACACACCTTTCTCTGAGGAACAACAAGCTCACTCAACGCAGCCAGTTCTGCAATCTGCTGTTTTATACAGCTAATCGTAGCTGTATTTACACCGTTGTAAACTGCCTGGTTCATGTTGATTTCATTTTGAGCATCCTTGTTTCTGTTGATGATAGTCAACAGGCGATCATAAACATCTGCAAGTTTCTGATCCGTGTAGGTGTTAGACTTAAGCAGCGAAATTTCAGAATCTTTCGCTGCAAGCTTATCCATCATACCGGCTTCATAGCGGCTGACAGGTCTGTCTTCCGAAGTAATTACTTCTACCGGGCCTGCATAACCTGCATTACGTCCGTTTCCGCAACCACCAAAGAGACTTCCTGCATTAAGCCCAAGGAAAGACGCAATACCAGCGGAAGCACCCACTGTGTTATAATTACCTTGTCCCTGTCCGGTGACGCTGTATTCCTCACCACTCATTCCTTTAATTTTCATAACTTATAAGTATTTTATACACGGTCAACGTTAACCGTGTAACAAAGGACAGGAAAAGTGCGTTGCTCCTAAACTATTCCGTTGCTACCTCATTGCTAATATGTTGCAAGTTCGTTGCTACACTCCATTTTTTGATTTTGTACTGGAAGTTGTTCCGGATCTTGTTTACTGACTGACGGGTTAATTTCGTAACGGAAGATATTTGGGTATCGGTGAGTTTCTGGGAAAGCAAATGTATGAGAATATATCTTGCGTCCACCGCTTCTTCGGAGTTGCTATGGATAATATCAGTCTCTTCTACTCCCGTCTCTTTTGACACGACTACAACCAGTTCTTTGTATAAATCTATATTTTTCATGCTGTCAAACATATATAGTTGAAAAACAAAACATCGCAAAATCTGTTGATAAAGCTACGAAAGCCCCTTAACAGTCCCTGCGATGTTAGCCCGTGTATGATTTGGTCGTCGAAACGGGTGTGGGGCTTTCTTCTATCCCGCCCCTGGATTATTTGTTAACGATTACCGGCCTTCTACTTTACCGGATAAACTTAGTGCTTAGTATTAATTAATGTATCATTTTATCCTCCTTTCCTTTAAAACCTTTTTCCGTAGGAAATTGTTATATAAGTGAAACTTAAACTTTTCATACCGGAAACGGTCTGTGAAGATAGTGCCGGTATTACCACATAAATAAGTTACAACTCACTCCGGCTCCTATGTACCAACCACCCGGATAACTATATCCTGCCTGCAAGCCTAATCCCCATCGTTTCTTTTTCTGTAAAGGTGGAAAAGTAATAATTTTATTATCCCTGTATATTTCCATAGAATCAAGACTGGGTTTATATCCACTGACTACCGCCCGGTAATCATCCGTTTTATACTCCTTGCTTGTTATCGGTATAAGTACCGGGATAGAATCGCCTTCTACGGTTCTGTCAGTCGTTGTATCTATCAGAATAGGTAGATATACCGTATCGGTACGTTTCAGAATTTCTTTTACCGGCTTAGGGATTGTGTCTCTTACTGTGTCCCGGATATGTACGGTATCTCCTTTAATATAAACCGGTGAAGGCTCGTGCGGATTACAACGCATCCACACGAGAACACATATAAGCAGGCAGACTAATATCCAAGGGAGAGATTTCATGCTACTTCAACGTAAACCCCGACAAGGTCCTTTAGATCCGCATACACCGCCTGTTGAGTATCTCGTGTACAGTGATATGTTACACCGTCCTGCGAATAATATTTACCTGCAAATAGCTCCATATTGTTGTTATACAGGATTGGATCATCCTTCGTTCCGGCAGCAGTCTCGTTGATTTCCTCGTAGAGTGCTGCGGTGTAGATGCTGGGAGGTTGATTCTCCAAAACGGTTGCAATGCTCTGCCTTACCCGGTAGAGTTTATCGTCATATTGACCTTTCATACCGATATCTAGTGACTTGCCTACAAACTCGTTCCAATGTGGGTACATAGACTTTACTTTCAAGGCTTCATTGTCGGTTAAGGACATTGTCTGGATTCCGGCTTTGGTTACATTAATCAGATTCTGTGCGGCAGCTACCTGGATATATTCCGCACTACCTTCCGGACGTTCCTCTTCCGTCCATGACCATTCTTCGCTTGCCAGGAGGTCGTTCAGTTCCGGGCTGTCGAAATAGTATATCGGAAATTCTTCGTCCTTGTAAGGAGTTAGAAACTCTTCGTGGAGGATTACCTTACTACCGTCTTTGCTTTTTCTCATTGTCGGGATAGCCAGCAAACCGTGCTGGGCTAGCCACTCGATTGTTACTACTGCGTATTTCATTCTTGCTATTTAATCAATATTTATATTTGCAAGTGACATTTCATCTTCATTTTTTTAGGATTTACAAATTGACTTTTTTCCCATCGAAAGAAATAGCCACACCTCCATCCTCTCCAATATAGTCTCCACATTCAAGGGCATTTCCAAATATATCATAGCCATCATTAAGTGTAAGAATATCTACATTTATGCTCTTAATATATGCAATAAGCTGATCAAGCACTTCATTTAACGCATCAGTATGCTCTGGCATATTGGGATGAAGCATGAATATCAGCCATCCATTCATAGATACACATTCATTAACTTTTTGTTTGAAGAACTCAAAGGTATTATTTCCTCCATTTCCATAACCGAATGGAAATCTCAATAGAGCAAAACTTGGAAGTACAGAAGAGCCATTATTTATCCCAGCACTGGTAGTAGCTGCACATCTATAATATTTCTTTGCTATTCTTCTAACTCTTTCATCGCTTGAACCATAAGGGTATATAAGATTATACCATTTGTACCCCCTATCGTCCATATATTTGTTTGTTTCAAGCATTGCAGCTTCAATATCATCTTCTGTCTCAAGTTTATCTAGTGCTGTATTCCTTGGATGAGCTGCAATTTCCCAGCCTAATTCATCTTGAAGATACAAACAGTACCATTCTCCTATTGTAGAACCGTCAAAAATTGCACTTGTAAAAGGGACGCTGTATTTTTGTGATATACCTACAAGTTTTTTATAATCGTCCGTCCAACCATCATCATTGACAAAAGAAACTACCGGCTTTCTTTTACTATGGTATGCGTTTTTTGTTTTAAAACGTTCATATTTCACTGATGCAGGAACTAATACAACTCGAGAACCTTCCCACCAGACATAGTTTTTATACAAACCTAATATCTTATACAACCAAGTTTCATTCCCTAATTCGTAAAAATTAGCGACCATTGCATCTTTAATTTGCCCGATAGAACCGTTCGAATCTTCGGGATTATCATAGAAAAATTTTACTCCAAATGCTTGCCAAGATACTGTTTCATGATTGCATCTTATCGCTACATCATACCATTTATTAGATATAGGAGATTGTATTATTAAGCTTCTATTTCCCGATTGTGTAGAAATCTCGATTTTTAGACACTTATCGTTTGTACATCTAACTCTCATCAGTAGAATAAAAAAATTGTATTCAGACTTTAAAATGTTCTGAATATTTACAACCATAGATGTATTATTAGTTCCATCTCCAGTTATCGATAGCACATTGCTTGTTACAGAAATCGTTGAATTAATGGGATTTAGATTCTTCACCGATGTAAAGTTTCCATTTTGCAATACGTTATCAACATTGATTAAATTTCCTTGATTTATCACTAATTCCTCAAAATTTCTGTCTATCCCTTGCGCAATGACTCCCCACTTTTGTTCGGAGTCTTTTGCTATATCAAATATCTTTTCCATAATATCATTCGTTTTTAATTAATGTTTCATTTGAAATTAAAGTTGAGTTGCTTCACATTGTCAAGTATTCAGGTGGTTGGTAGATTGTGATGTCTATCTTTTGAGGGGACTTGGAAGTTAGATTGAAATCATATTGATATATGTTATTATTAGCATCATGAACTTTAAAAGTAGCTGGAATTCCATTAACAGTAATAGATTTTATTTCATTAACAGGACTACTACTTAAACGTATGTGCATACCAATAGAAGAACCAACCGTAAGATAAGTCCCATTTTCTACTTTCTCATTTTTATAATAAAATACGATATTGTCATACGAAGCATTACTCTTAATAACAGGTCTAAATTCAACCATATTAGGATACAGCGTACCCAGCTTATGCTTCTTCAACTGACGCTCTATCAAGAACTCGGACATACTATATGGGAAGGACATGAGAGAGTAGATAGCTCCATAGAAATATCTACTATCTGCTTCACGAACTTTTCCAAGAACCATAAAATCATTATCTTCTGCTGTACCAATACTTAATGTTTTAGTATTATAATACTTACTTTGATAACGAATAATTCTTGTTATATCGTCGGATATATTACCATTAGCTCCTCCAAATGTATAACACGCTTTACCTCCGTCTTGGTCTTCTAAATTAAAAATAAAAGAACCATCTCCAACTTTAGAAGATTTAGAAAGAATAGATGCTCGACCTCCTGTAATTGGTTCTAAATAAAATCTTTCATAATCAGCAATAACAGTATAATCCTTATAGATAGGCATCCCTGTCACCTTGCCGAAGTCATTGATACCGTCAAGGCATAAACCACCTGCGTGGGAAGGGATTTGGGTGATAGTTATATTGCATGGTTCATTTACAATTCCTGAAATACCTCCAAATCTTAATGTTAAATTCGTAGCTCCATCAGGTAAAATATATGAATATACACCATCTTGTTTTATATCATTATATATAATTCCCGTAGAAGTAGTGTACTTTATCTCCAAATGCAGCCCTATTGATTGCATCAATTCTGATACACCATTAACATTAATGGAGTAAGTACCATTAACAGTTGGATAATTTACAATAGTTGAATACGTATTTGCAATAGTTGCCGTGACTTTCCAATTAGGATAATTATACTTCCCAATACCACTATCCCCATCCCAAGCTAGATTGTTCAACTGAATATCCCTACCATTACCGGAAAAGTCAATCAGCTTATCGCCAAACTCTGCGTGGTTATCGTTGGTGATTCCCTGTTTGATGGTGTTACACAGTATATCAGGTTTAAGAGTTCTATCCAAGTTGAAGTAAGCGATTACTTGGTTGATTTGGTCGGTAGTCAGCACCTTGTTGGCGATGATTGTCCAGTACCAAGCAACAGAGGAAGAAGTATTTGTATTATTAATTCCACCAGCAACACTAAACCTTGAGTTACTTAAAATGTTAGTAGCATTTGCTAATGACTTCTCATAGTCATTTTTATCTCCTAATATATTATTGATAAGAAGCTGTGCCGTATTATTATAAGTATATCCGTAGATACCAGTTTTACCTGCTACATTTGATTGAGTTCTAACATATGAAGTAGAAGAATCTATAGTTTCTATATAATTAGTAAATCCTTTACTGTGAGTACTATTTAATTCTATCTGATGAATCATACTCACCACCGTAATCTCATTACTTCCTCCCAGCATCTCCTGTACAGTCTTGGTGGAAGTAATCAGGTCGTCGATTCCGTCGGTGACGAAGGCACCATAGTAAGGACTACCTTTATCTGCGTAGCCACTTCCTTCGGTGTAAGCCGCGTTGCTAATCACAAACGGGTTGTCAGGGTCCACCAAGTTCTTGACAACAGCCCTGTCCGGATCGTCGTTGCTCTTACCGTAGCAGATGCAGACGGCTTTCAAGGAGGCTAAGACTTCCGGGTCGATGTAAGGACGGTCGGTACCAGAAGCTCCCGGAACTCCCAACTTAATCGCATTGATGCGGATAGGATCAAGCCCTATCCGGTCAAGCCTAATCGGATTTAATCCTATCGCTCCCATTATTCTTCTGATTCAAAGTATTGAGCCTTGGTTGGCTGCGTTTCACATTCAACCTTGATGTATTGTCCGGGTATAAGACCGACAACAGGGCGGGCGAAATTCAGAGTGGTGAAATTCCTAGTCTCTACAACGGAGTATTTTTCTCCGTCATAGCTTATATAAACAGCCAGTTCCCCGGATTCTTTAAACTCTAGCTGAAGCCCAATGGTTTCTGAATTTACTTGTATGGGATCGCTTAGGTAACGCTTTTCTGCGATCTGGCTAAATGTGATATCTGTTGATTTCATGATTGTTCCTCCTATTTTTTTGCTGTTATTACTGTATTTCGTAAGAAATTCGGGTACTCTTCCCGCACATCAAAACAAGGACACGCCTTGATATATTCAGCCGGTTCTACCTCACCTGAATCGTCTAGGTCGGGTGAAGTATCACGATGTCCGAGAAGCTCGATGATAGGATACTCTTTGCAAAGCTTCTCAATCAGTTGCCGCAAACTAGCCTTTTGAGCCGGAGTGCGAGTGTCTGCGGGCTTTCCATTTGCATCCAGTCCGCCAACATAACAAATGCCGATCGAGTGCTTGTTATACGATTTACCGGAAAATCCTTTAGTGTTACAGTGTGCTCCGTCAACTGTGAGCGGTCTGCCCTCTTCGATCATTCCGTCCAGGTCGATTACATAATTATAACCGATCTGATTGAATCCCCTTGCCCGGTGCATCCGGTCAATGTCCTTTGCTCGCAAGTCTTGCCCGGCACGTGTTGCCGAGCAGTGAATGATGATTGAGTCTATATCTTCTCTTTTCATATTCTTTCCTCCTATAATATCAATGTTAATACCCCCAACGCCAGACCCACGCAATCACAGATGATGTCTTTAATTGAAAACTCTGTTTTCTTGCAGTACTTGTCGTATACTTCCTTCAAGATGAAGATTACGACGGTTATAATGATTGCTAACCATAGTGGCGTATATTTCGATAGCCACATTACCAAGTTCTGGCACACTATAATGTGAGCCATGCCGTCTATTCCGATCTTGGATAGAAGCTTGCTGGCTAAGGTGCTGATTTTATTTATTTGATTCATGTATTTCCTCTTTTTCGATTATATCCTTCACATCTTCCTTATCAACCTTAAACACCTTCTTACCAAACACACCCAAAGCCCCGATAAGATTGATGTTAATCCCCTTTGGCTTCAGTATATTCCCAACTATCGAGCATCCCTCTATGAAGCATACCAATAAACAGGAATACACATCTATAGGATATTCATTGTGACTTGCTACGCTAATCATGCAGACCATGCAGACGAAAGCAAAGTAAGTGACCATCTTTCCCATAGTAGCACGGATCGCACGTGAGAATCTGACCTTTTCACCCATTAGTATACTTTTTCTTACTCCGAATAGGAGATCGCAGAGGATTACAGCACATGAGACAATCAGCCATGGAATCATATCTTGCAATGATTCGGCAACAAATGCAGTGGCTATTGCGGCAAATCCTCCGGTTGTGGTATGTACTATTGCTTCTTTCATAAGATACAAGTTAGATAAACGGTTAACAACGAAATTACCTCTATCCAGAACATAGGCTTTCTCTTTATGAAGTCAGAGATGAAATTGCCTGTCCAGTGCTTCTTCATGGAGATAACCATGTACGCAATGAATCCAGCCCATAACAGCAACCAATACCAAGAATTGCAACCTACCCATATCTGGGAAAATATCAACGACATGGCAGCACCGATACAATGGGCGGTTTTCTGGCTTCCTTTGAAATTGGGAGACACACCTAATACAATCATCCCGATAACCGAAAGGAATACAAGAAACCGGCTGTTTTCCGTACTTGCTTCAAATGCTGCCGGAAGAAGCAATGCACCGGAGCCGATCATGCACAAACCGAACCAAAACTTATGCGTCAGGGCATAGTAGGTGTCACTGATAGAGTAAGGAATTTCCTCCATCTTTTTAATCATTGCAAAGACGTAGCCGGCAATGAGGATGAACGACATTAATACTAGTAGAATCATTGCTTTATCTGTTTATAGTTTATAATACAAAATTGAGTTTCTCCGGATAACCGGTTTTATAATTGTAGGAATTAACCTCTTCTTTGCTAAACAAATTTTTCACGGCTGCAATATGAGCCTGTGTAGTATTGTAGCAATCAAGAGCATACAATTCTAATTGGTCAAGCATATTTAAAGCGTCATTTACGGGAATTACATACTTCTCCGCATTGTACCACAAAGTAGTATATACCCGGGCCGCTTCTTTTTCTATGTTTATTGAGTTGACTAACCCTACACGGGTGTCTTTATCCAGCCATATTTGTTTTCCGTCCAGCGTCAAAGAGTTTACAGCATCCGACTTGTCGTAAGCGTTGATCTCTGCGATCTTCATCTCTTTCAATTCATCAATGGTGTACTCATGCTCAACCAATACCGGGTAACCGCTTTCGTTCTCTTTGATTTCTTTTCCGGATGATTGACCGTCAAGCAATTCCTGCCAGTACTCCACCGATATTTCTATTGCTCCTTCTTGTGGTTTATCATAGAAACCATTTTTCCAATATATTTTTCCCATAATATTACCTCCTTATTTCCATCTACCAATTGCAAACCATGTAAAATTCCAGCTAGTCCAAACAATAGCCGGAGTTGAATTTATTCCACGGGTGAGAACTCTACAATATGATGTATATTTACCATTAAGGTCATACCCCGGAGCATATATAAAAGATTCACCTGTATTATTTACTGCTCCAGTGAAATAAATGTTATAATCAGTATTATAGAAACTGGTAGGAAAATACAGATTAATTGCCCCCCAGGTTGCTCCGACTCTTGTCCCCCACTGTATCAAAAGCCCATTATTGAACTTGGCATAACCGTTTGCTCCCAAAGAAACCGTCATAGCGTTGGAGAGGTCTGCTTTAGCCAAGTTGGGTATCATTGCCAATAGTTCTTCAATCCTAGCTCCCGAATATTGACTGTTATAATCACTCATAGAACTTACTCTTTATAACGTTAAACGTACTGCCGTCAGACAGTATAAACCGTCCTTCGGTCACTGCAAATGCCTGTCTTTTCCCTTCTTGAGATACCGTAGTAGAAACGGAAACTGGATTATTGCCCTTAGTAGTCGAGAACACGACAGTTTGTTGCCTGTCCAATCCTTCATTGGCAACATCGCTCATTACGCTTGCGGCTCCATTAGGGCCGGGCGTAATGACAATGTTTCCTTCTCCTTCCTTCCAAGGTACAAGTATATCCATTATACGGCAGTCCAAGAAGTGTTAGACGTAACAGTAACGGAAACAGCTGAACCGTTTTGAGGAATTGTAATTCCTGTTGGGGAAACGGATAGTTTTGCGTCTCCTGCTGCCTGTTTGATTGCAATCTGTACAGCCTGACCACCGTTTGCGGTCACTTTTAATGTTCTTACAACTTCTTCAATAGTTCCATTTGCAGGAAACTCAAGTTCTATGGAGAATGGAAATTCTGCTGTAGCACCTGGATCACCTGTGATGCTAGCCGCATTATCTGTCTGTGTCCCATTCGCACTATATTTCGCTGGAATGGTAACATCTGATACGCTATCCGCCCATGCAAAGGTCAGCTTTTGAGAATTAGTCTTACCTTCAACGGTGACGGTTCCGGCAGCTTTGGGCGCTGACATTTCCGCCCCGTTATCAAAAGATGCAAACTCGGATTTAGGAGTTTGAGTTACTTTATAAGTTGCAGGAGTAGATACTCCGACACCCGTTATTGTCACCGTACCGGTTCTAGCTTTACGACCTGTATGAGCACTTGCACTGTTTGCAATTGTCCCATTTCCGCTTCCAGTTGAAGGGTTTAAATTTAACCAACTAGGCTTTGCCATAATTCAAATCATTAAGTAATTAAACAATAAAATTTTATTCTTTTGTTGCTGTAGTCCATACCACATTTGACAATACATCTACGTTATCTTCAAAGTTATTGGAGGGCATCAGCCAGATGTAATCAGGCTCTACTCTCAAATAAGCATCTTTGCCAACGTCACAGACAATCCCTACCGACACTTTAATTGAACGGCTGGGATTCACAGAGACATTTATCCCAGACAAAGGAAATGTGCTCACCTTTATTCCTTTCGAGGCTTCTATGTTAACCCGTATGCACCCCATATTATACAATCCTTATTCCGGTTGCCGACTTGTCTACCTCCGGTCTTATTCCTCCTTCATAATCAGTGTCAGGAAGATAAGCCGTGGTTTCTATCCAAATTTCTCCCCTCCCTATAATGTTGGTATCAAGGAAACAAGTGTAGCTGTTCTCATCATTACGTACCATTTCCGACTTCTTGATCGTCTGGGAATTGAGAGTTACAGAGAACTTGCATTCGAAATCTATGTCATCCATTGTCAAGCCCGAAGGTAGTTCAATAGATACTGCTAATTTTATGATCGTTCCTTTTGCTACCATTGTTTTCAACTTATTTATTCTTCTTGTGATAGAGCATTACTGACAGCTATTCGATCAATGACACGAGTAAATAACTGCGTATACTTTTTTAGAGATTTTGCTTGTTCAGGAGATATATCTACTTCTCCTTTCCGGTATATATCTTGTGCAAGATTAAATTCTCCAAGATCACCTGTATTTTGATAAATCGCATTTCCGAATGCTTTAGATACATCGACGGTACTCTTGTTCCCTTCGAGATCGGTTAATTCTATTTTTCGAAAGTCTATTTTCATAATTATCTTGGAAGAAATAAATTATTCACAATATATGGATCAACACTTGTTTGAATTTCTGCTGTGATAAAAGTTTTAAATCCCCAAGCTTCAATACTATAAGTTTGAGAATTACGATGGTTGTGTATTACCCTTTTGGGATAATTTGAGTTATTAACAACTGTAATTTCTTTATACATTGCGGATTCGCATATTCGTAGTACGCTATCCCCGCTACCTTCCATAACAACACAGTCAATTGGTCGACCTGATTCAGGATATTTATGTTCTGAAGTATCAGTGCCATATCCATATACATGCACATAAAAATTAGCACTGTAGCCAGCAGAAACTGTTATTTTAGTCATCTTGTAATGCCCGAATTCGCCACGGCACCAGATGTCAGAAGCGTAAAATCTCCAAGAACGCTTTTCGGTTTCATTGTAGCCCTGTTGATACAAATCACCAGAAATCCAAGTATTTGGAAAATCAATATTAAGCGAAGATGAAACATTACCTCCAGACCCATCAGAGTTAAAAGAAATCTTACCTTGTATGTTACCTTCATTATCAACAGCTTGCAATTCCTTAAAGGTTCCCGTTGCCCCCTTTAATTTTTTTACTTCCAAAGTATCAACATTAATAAAATCGGTTATTATCCTTCCCGCCTCTATGAATGTCTTTCCGCCTACGTTTATTCCACCGGTTTCTGGAAGAGATATTTTACCGTCAGATGTTAGCTCGACACCTGTAACATTATGCTTAATAGAGCCTTCAGTCATTATCCAGCCCTTCGTTTTATCTAAGTTTCCAACAAATATTCCGGAAGAACCGAGAACATCAATCGTCGCATTCTGCGCAAGAAGGACGTTTGTTGCCACGTTCACAAATTCGCTGAACTCTTCCCACTTTGTTGAGTCAAAAGAAGTTGTAGACGTATGCGTGATCTTACATAACTTGTTCTGACCGTCATAGATTACTGTGTCAATGAATGTCTCATTGTTATAATACTCGGTATTGGCTTTCCATACTCCACGGGGACGGAGCATTGCACCGGGTAACCCTGTTTTTCCTTGGCTTCCAGTGATGCAAGCCGGATCGCTTTCCCATGTCGAACCATTCGTATAAGTTACCTTTGTTTTAGTCCATAGGTACTTACCATCCTCCCATGCTGGAGACGTTGTAGACCACGCTCCGCCTTCCAATGATGAAGAAGAGGTTGACAGGTAAAACAAAACATCAACGGCACTTATCCCTACGCCATCGTTTCCGCTTGGTCCCTTTCCACCTGTTACACATACCGGATCTGTCTCTGTATATGTATTGTTAGTGTAGGTGATAACTACACGTGTCCAGATGTATTTGCCATCCTGCCATGCCGGAACAGAAGTCTGCCACGATCCACCGGTAGGCGTGCTGTATGATGTAGACAGGTAATATTGTTCGGCAACACTCTTGACTCCGATCCCAGTTTCACCCGTGGAACCGGTAGAGCAGATAGGGTTAGTGGTTGTTGATGTGCTGTCTGTATATGTTATTACTGATCTAGTCCAAATATATTTCCCATTTTCCCATGTCGGAGGCGTTGTGCTCCATGAACCACCAACCAAAGAATTAGAAGAAGTAGACAGATAATACTCTTCGACAATGCTTGATATTCCCCTACCATCATCCCCTGTATTACCTTTACCTCCGGTGATACAAGCGGGATTGGTTTCAATAGATGAACCGTCTGTATATACCACTTTGGTTTTGCTCCAAATGTATTTCCCATCTACCCAAGTTGGTGAGTTTGTAGACCATGAACCACCGGAAAGGGAGGTTGAAGAACTGGATAGGTAATAAAGGACATCAACGCTCTGTACGCCTTTACCGTCTTTTCCATCCTGTCCATCTTGCCCATCTTCCCCTTTAGAAACAACCTTCAACCAGTCAGTAGAAGAATCTGACGGCTCCTGCGTAGTCGTAGATTCAATGCAAATCCATGTGCTTCCGTTGTGGGTTACTTCGTCGTAATACCAATACATCCCCGCTTTCCATTCACCTTTGAAAGCCGGAACCGGTACTTCCGTCACACCATCGTTTGAAATCTGTTTGATCGTACCGGTCATGTAGATTCTGTTAAGATATGCACTATACCCGGTCATATCTATTCCAAACAGTTTCAGGTTAGACAGGTCTCCCAACTGCATGGCAATCATATCCTTTGTGATCTCCCAGTTGTTTACACCTTTAAGGAAACGGATATAATTCTGCGTGGAATAGCTCGACTTCTGGCGTTCCGCATTGGTGAAGTTACCGTAGCAAACAAAGTGCATAGCCTTTTGAGGATGGTAAGTATATCCGCTGCGGAGAACGTATTTAAAAGAACCATTATCCAGCTTTTCGGTGATCCGGAAATAGGTTGTCTGAAAGCCTGTGTCATTGTTAAAGTTAGCCTTGCAAATATCATCCACTTCAACAGCTGCAACCTCGCCCGGTTCAAGCTTCAGGTAAACGATGCTGTTCTCTTCGTCCACTGATTCGATTATACCGCCTCCGGGTGCGTTCCATTCCTCACCCGTGATAACTGATACCCGGTTATATCGCAATTCCGGCACTTCAAGGAAATCACGTAGGCGCAACGACTTCGCATCTATATCTCCGGATGGGGTTATCAGCCAGCCAAGTAAGTTCTGGACATATTCTTCAGATGAAATTTCTTTGGAGAAAGTTGCATATTCAGCTATTATTTTTTGAATAACAGCCTTTGTTTTAACGTCAATACCAGCAAGGAAAGTTATATTTCCTTTAGCTTCATCGTTTTTTATTTTACTGATATATTTACCGTCAGACTCTTCTCCTGTATTTATAGGAGATAGTTTATAATGCTTTCTTCCATCTGTGTCTGGAATTTCAGTATCTATCAGTAATTTATATATTCCTCCGTCTACTTCTACGGAAATAATCTGTCCTGGATAAGGAAAATATTCTTCAGCATCTGTATTACGAGCGTAAGATGTAGCATCCTCCAAAGTTTTGAAAGTTGCAGTAGAATCAATAGGTCTTCCTGTTGTTCTTTTATATTGTAATGCAAAACTACTTCCGTTTATTTTTACCATAGTCGTTATGCTGTTTTAAAGGTAAACGTATCAGCATCATTCAATCCCGGTGTTTGAACGATCCACATCTTATAATTAATAGCGGAACTTCCATTGGCTCCTTCTACGAAAATATCCACTGGACCGGTAGTAATACCTGTATCTTCAATGAAGTTCCCTGGGTAAGCGGTCAATGTCAATTCCTTTATCACATCAGCCGGAATACATACAGCAACCATCTTCCACTTATCAACAGAGAATTTGTAAGTTCCGCTCCCATTATAAAGCCCGTTAGATGGCAAGGAACGCACTTCGGCAGATGATACGGGAATTGAATTACATATTCCTGCAAACCATTTTCGATGAACATTTACACTAATTCTATCCGTTAAAGTTATTCCAGGTATAGTCCCATCTTCACTTGCTGTGTATACAACCGTTGCTGTATATGTCTCATTTTTAGTATACTGCCCGGTTAATGTTCTTGTAGCTGTCTGAACTCCATTAGATTCAGGAGAGAACTCTATTTTGTTATCTTCGTTTCCGTCATAATAAGCCTTTGTTATTTTCCCTTGACTTCCTCTATTTGAAGTATAAGTAATTACTCCTTTAGCTGTCCCAAATTCAACGTCATTTGGAGTAGAGATACGTCCTGTCAAAGAAGCATTATTTATACCACTAAATATTGAAATAAAGATTTCTTCATAAGACATACCTTTATGAAGAGTTTTCCCCGGCTTGACAAAACCCACTTGTGGAGAAGTTACTATGAGGTCTTTGCTTAATGAAGAAGAACCTCCTATTTCTTTTACATTTCCTTTATTGGTTTGAATAACAATTCTTGGTGAAGAATCCTCATCATGTATGTACACCTCTCCCCTGTTTAATCCTTCAAGAGAATGATCTTCCTCTGAAGATGGATTATCTACAACTGCAGGGGGATAAATAGGAGCACCTTTCTCATCTACATCACTACCATGCCATAATATTTTGGATATATGCTTCTTCATTATACCTCAATCTTGTTAGTATTAATAAAAGCGACTTTAGCTTCATCATATTGAAGCATCTCACCATTTTTAGGATTGTCTACATTGAATCCAACTAAATTTATAGCAGAAGCCCGCCCTGGTATTCCCCCTATTCCTGTTATATCATTTATAACTGGCTCTAATGCGATTGACATGGAAAACATCTGACCATCTTCTGAAATAGGAGATATTTCTGGAGTGGAATTTCCGGAGCGCACATATCCCCTTCCATTAACCTTGAAATCAGAGACACATAGGATTTTATTGATAAACTGCGCAAACCAGTACGGAATCCCTGATGCGTTTCCACATGTTAAAGAAAACGTGTCGTATGGAATAGAATATAGTTCTATAATTTCCTGCTTTTGGTTTCGGAATTGTTCATTTTCAACCTGTGGGGAATATCCTGCAGGTTTAAATCCGGCTTCTAGTCTGAAATTGAATATCTGCTGTTCATCATCAATCCAAAAAATATTATCAAATGGAGAATTATTATCTTTATGAGAATACGAAATAAGTGATGTTTCTTCGAGTAAAAGGCTGTCAGAGCAAACCGCAAACGGCTCACTCAAAACTCGAAAATCTCCGGAAGCGTCTGCTACTTCTATTTCATATACGGAGTCTGACAGACCCGTAATATTATAATAGTACATTTTTGTACTATTATTAATTTCATATTCCAGTAGATAAATACTAGTCTGTACCTTAGATATTAAATCATGAAGGTAAGCTCTTACAGTATGGGAAGGGTCATTTGAAAAGATTTGTATCAAGATGCTATCATTTGCGTGGAAACGCTGGATATAGTCTACATCTTGCTGAAATTTGTTCTTTATAGGATCAAAGAACAATGGACATATGTCACCGATTTTAATCATACAGTCTTTTCGTTCTTAAATGGGTAAGGTGCCGCATGACACTTCATCGCAAATATAGTAATTATTATAATAATCACAAAAAATTAATTGATAAAAGATAATGCCACATTTAGCTCCTTCTTTTACCTTATGTTTCTACATTTTTCACAATTAGGCTATAGCTGGTCGCCTGTTCTTTACCAATATTTATTTTTAATTGCTTAATATACCCAGTTATAGTTTCACCTTTGTTCTCAAATGATATTAAACCTACCAAATCATTAGGAACACCAATATCACTTGTCTCTATTTCTACCTCTGATACCGTAAATAATCTTTCAGGGATTGAGAAATCATCCGTTTCCTTTACTCCGTCTATAGAAACATCACTATTCCCATCGGAAGACGCGAATTTAAGAAGGTTAGTACATGCTCCAATATATTTCTTGTTGGCTTCCAACATGAAGCGTGGGGAGTAATTGAGGTTAAACATTGTGTCCGGACTTAGCAGACCGGAAAGCTGGTCTTCAGTATATGGTCTGTATAAGGGCAAAGGCTGGTCTACCGGTACGGAATCATCACATTCTACGAAGAAAACATCATTGTCACTATCGTTATCCGTTGTATCTTCTCCCCTCTTCTGTACCAGAAACTCTATCCCGTAAGCATCGGCACGGTACGGGCTTATCAGAGAAAGAGTATTGTCGGTTAGTTTTAAGCCTGTGCTAAATTCATTGGTAAAGCGGAACTCGTCACGCCCATTAATTGAATCGTAATCTTGCTTGTCATACCCAACTTTCACAGAGGAATAGATTAAAGAATCGTTCACAGAAAATTCATAGTCGTTTATTTCTGTTCCCAAGTCCTTAACTACCGTTGAACTAAACAGCTTATCACGGTGCATAAATGTTACGGTGTTTTCATTTATAACCGGCACATAGCCAAATTCCGCCTCCATCCATTCGCAAAACTTCTTGTAAGAGGTGTATATTTTAGCTTTAGGAAGTCCACGAGCACTTTCAGCAGCCATGATATACGTCCTTTCTAATAGTCGGTTAAACTCAATTGGAGTAATTCCTCCAGATGATGGAAGTGTTACATCAATAACCCCTTCGTGGTCTATCGTGTTTTCTGTCATGCTATCCAATAGCTTGGAAAGGATGGTGTTGGGAGAAATTACGTTAACATCAATAGAGTTTATCCTAGATTTAAAATTTATACTGAATGAAAAATTAGGGAAAGCGATATCGATATTATTACCAACCTTCCTACTGAAATATATACGTATTGCAAAAATTAGAGATTCTCCCTTTGCTAAATAAACATTGGATATGACGTCATTTATATATTTATAAAATCCATCACTCTCATAAGATTTGATCTCTGTAACGCTCCCTGCAGAATCTTTTTTAAATATCAATAGAAATATTTTTTCAATTCCTCCAGCGTATGTTGTTACGTAGTAATCAGTCCTAAAATTAATATCAACGTAAATGTCAGATAGGGCTTCTATAAATGGAGACCATTCATTTAAATTTGATAGTTCTGTGAAAGATACGTCGTAAAAAAGCAATGGAGAATCCAATTTTGGGAGTTCACTATTTTCTAGTTTGTATAAAGGTATCGAGTAATGGTAAGGACTGCTTGTGGAAGTAAAAGTCTTTTGAATATTTATGTATGCTACTCCATCCGATTCGTAAGATAATCCTCCTAATGTATATTTGCCTTCATACTGAAATTTAAGACCGTCATACTTTAGATTGCTAGTCTGAAGATCAGCTACCAGATATTCATATTGAATGCTCTTCTTCGCCTTAATAATAGCGGCTAGAGTATTATCAATAGCATTAATAGAAACTACAGAACCATCTTCCGAATAAGTAGAGAAATCCAGTGCACACCTGAAAACTTCGTCCCAGTTCCAACTATTGTTTCTTTTATAAAAAACAATACCGGCTTTAGAGGAAAGGTAGTTTTTATAAAACTCCTCCTTCAAAAGGTCATAGGAACGATTGACAAATTCAAATTGTGTACTAAAAGACCGGATAACCCCATCGTAACTACTTCTTTTGTAAGCCAATTCAAAATCATCCCAATTTTTGAGATCGTCGGTTGCTTCGTAGGATATTCCGTTTATCAATATCTGGCATCTGAAATACATATCTATTTACGTTTTATTGATTTACTCATAGACTTTACATCTTCACACATACGCTTTACCATGAAGGCGTATTCCTTTGCGCTGATCTCATTCTTCCGGATCTGCATCCCGTAATGAGACATAACGGCTACACGTTCACAGACAAAGTAGTTTTTATCCATTTTTGAGGCACTTTCCGGCTTTTCCTTGGCATTTATCCGCTCAAGCATATATTTACTCATAGAAAGGATGGAAGCCGCTTTCTTGTGTATCTTATCGTGTTCGGAAGGGAAATAAGAGAATCCAAACTCTGAAAGAATATGCGCTGCGTCCGCCCAATCCTTGTTTTTAATCATGATCTCAACTCCTTTCATGCACTCAATTTTTATGTGAAGGTTGATGATATTGTTTCTTTGGGACATTTCAGACAGAAAAGAGGCTCCTCCGATTATTTCCACGTATTCGGTGATGAGCTTTTCCGATTGTTCTGAAAGTTCCTCTTCAGAGTGTTCCCCTTCGATAATAAGCTTGCTTTTATCTCCGGTAAATACATCTATGAATGTATCTAGGGGGATTTTGTCTAGGTCGGTGTATAGCATAATGAATACCTTAGTGAGATAAATACATATTAAAAACATCAATATGATAGATATTGACTTGTCCGTAGTTGGCATCAAAGATCTTTTTTACATCATATCCATGTTCGAAAGACAAAGCTTTCAATGCCCTCCAGTTTATTTTCCTCCAATTTAGACCATTTTCTTTTGCGTATCTTTTAATAGAAAACCATTCCTTAGATTCATCTAATTGCTCTTTTTTTTGCTCCAACAAGGCTTTCGTCTGCTTATTTTCTAGTTGAAGTCTCTCCCTCTCTTCTTCGGCTTGTATCACCATTAAAGCAAGTTCCTTGCGGGAAAGTTCTTTTTGTCCGGTGAGGATTTCTTCACAAGAGATAAAATACTTTCGTGCTTGTTTACCTCGCTCGTTGTTTTCAATCATTGAAAGTTCTTTTGCCATACTTATAGAAATAGCGTATTCAATAGCCGGGCGACCTCCTTTGGGGTTTTCGCCAAAATTGTTGAAAACCTGATAGTCTTTATTTTCAATGAAATCATATTTTTCTATCCGGTCTTTTATCCAGTTAGAAAAATCTCTTTTACTTTTAAGAAAAGCATGTAAATCACGTGCATTAACAGCTTTTTTCCCGCCATTGTTCTCCTGAATAGGAATTAATTCTTTTAAGTTTTCCATAATAAAGTAACGTGCTCCTTCACACGACGATTAAGTTATGTTAATAAACAATTGGTTCATCATTAGTTAGATCGGGTGGGCATAGCCTCTTTCTCATACCTTCTCTTTCTTGTTCCATAGCCTTTATTCTTTCAGCAAAACCACCTTTACTAGAAGCCAGATTTGAACTGTTTGTTTTTATATTTGGACATTCTTTTTTTAATAATTTTTCTATAACAATAGAACTAAACAGCATTTTTAAGGCTACAGATTTTTCTCCCAGATCTTCATCATGTATGACGCAATCCTTGCCTTTCATTTTATCCCACAATGCTTCAGACAGCTTATTTCCCGAAAGATTAAATATACAAGATATATCATCTCTTTCTAATTCCACCTTTAATGTAATCTTTTCCATATTACTTATTCTTGGTTATTACAGTCTTCTTAAAATCGAACGCATATCAGACGCTCTTGATATTTTTCTCAATGTTCGGTTGGTCTTTCGACTTTCTCCGTACAAATCATCAAATTTCCGTTCCAATCTCGTATAATCGTTATTAACGTTGACAATCACCGGATCACCGTCGTTACTTCTCCTTTGCCTATCCAGCATCAAAGCGTCAGAATGCAAAGACATCTTGCGATAATCCACCAAATTAGGGATAACTCTTGCTCTCTTTGGAATATCTACCAATGTGGGGACAGATGGAGTGATATAAGCTCCGTTATCCGTTTCAATCACTTCCTGTCTGCCTCCATCACCGACAATAGCCAATCCTCCGGGATGGTCTTTGGTTCCCTTTGCGTATTTGGGTACAGGTTGAGCGGCAATAATTGCAATTTGGGCGGCTCCCATGGCAGCTATAACAGTTGCAAGAACAGCACCGGCAATAGGTCCGGCCTGCGCTAAGGCTTGCATTATTGCTAGAGAGGTGGCAATAGTGGTTTGAACGATAGAGTTAGCCTTTTGCCACTTGGCCTGCCTTTTCTCCAATTCGGCTTTTTGCTTTTCCAGTTCCTCGTTTTTATCTGCTGTTGCTTGCTCGGCTGCTCTCTTTTTAGCTTCTCCCTCCTCCTTGGTTATTACCCCGCTTTCGACAAGGTTTTCGATACGTTCTATCTCTTCTTCTCCGGCTTCCTCGTTCTTTTCCTTCTCTTCTTCTATTTGCTCAATGCGAGCATCAAAGGCAGAAGTCACCATAGAGGTTATTCCATTAAAGAGTTCACCATAAGCTTGTAATATTACTGATGCTCTTTCCGTAGGATCTAAATCTTTCCACCATTTGGAAAGAGAAAAATTACCTGTTTCTGCAAATTGTTTTGTTAATATACCAATGACATTATAGAACGGACTAAATAGACTGGCAGTTTCTCCCAAATATTCCTCTGTTTTATCTCTCATGTTAGACATAACGTCGATAAATTTATCCGCCCAGTCCTGCCTGTCTTTTTCTTCCTTTCCTAAATCCAAGCTTACCAATTCCCCATTTAATGCTTGAATTTCTTTCTTTACTTTTTCAATTTTCTCTCTTATGGTATCAGCTTTGGTATCAGCTGGATCAAGAGCGGCTAACTCTGCCTTCAATTGGGCTTCAAGCAATTGTAATTGTGCCAGAATAGAATCTCTGGTTATTTCGTATGTCTTTTGGCGGTATTTCTTTTCATTGATTTTTCCTTTTCTATATTGCAATTCGACAGCACGGAGTTGATCTTCTGCTGAACTTTGGACTATATTTGTTTCTTTCTTAGTATTCTTTTCAATCAGACCGATTCTTTCAAGAGCATTTTTTACCGCAATGTCAGAGGCTTTTTTATCATATTTCTTGTTGACAGCTTCCACATCTTCTCCAGATTTTTTTGCGGCTTTTACCTCTGCATCTCTTAGTATTTCGTTTACTTGTAATTGGATGCTAAGCCTTTGATCCAATTCATCTTTAGAGTTAGTAGAAAGAGCCTCCAAACGATTCTGTAAATTGACTTTCTCTTTATTTTGATTATACGTATAGATCTTTTCAGATAATTCATCTTCCATGGCAATAGTCAGGTTCTCTCTAGTTTTAATTTCTTCTTGACTATACCCTTTAACCGCATCAATCCGTTTTCGATAATAAAGACGAATTGCAGCCAACTCTCTTCCTAGTCCTTCATCCATCATGTCTAATTCTGATTGTTGGTATTCTTGCTGAATGCGTAACAGTTCTTTTCTTGCTTTCTCGGCTTCTCTCTGTTGTTTTTCTAGTTCTTCTTTGGTTAATGGCTTTCCTCCACCTTCTTTGGGTGCTGGAACATAATTTGTTATATCGTTTATCTGTTTTTTTAAAGATTCAATAACCGCCAATTGGCGCATACGCTCTTCCCATGTTTTTTTTATATCTTCATTAATTTGGCTATTGGTACGATCTAATCCTAAACCTTGTCGGAGAAATGAAGCATCCTCCATTTCTTTATTGTATTTCTTATTCGCATCTACGGTCTTTTGGTAATACTCTTCCTCTTGATACAATGATAAATTAAGAATTTTCAATTGATCCTGCCTTGCTTTTTCCAAAGCTTTATTTTTATCCATACCCTGCTTTATATATTTCTCTTGAGCTTTTTCTATGTTAGCATATCTACTTTCTACCATATCAGCCCCAACAGCTTCTCCGAGTTGTTTTGCGGCAGCTTCGTCTCTATTTGAGATATCTTCTATCGTATCGAACAAACTTCTAACATCGCTAATTAAATCGGCTAAAACATCATTTATAAATATTTTGACCTTAGAGGCCATTCCTTCAAATGCTCCTCCTGTTTTATCAAATAATAATGCAATTTCTTTAGAAAGTCTGGTTTGACTGTCTAATAAATCCTCTTCATATTTCCCAAAATCACCAACCTTATCCTTAACTTCATCCAAGTTAGAAGAAATATCCTTCAAAGTTTTAATATACTTCAATCCGGCATCTTCTCCGGGACCACCGAATATATCTGCAATAGCAGTACCTACAACAGCACTGCTTTCTGGTAGTTCGTTCAATTTTTCAGAAACCATTTGCATGACATCAAAGGTAGTAAGAGAACCTTTGCTTAATTCTTCTTGAACCTTCTTAGAACTTATTCCGATCCCATCCAAAGCACTTGCTGTAGCTTTTGTCATTTCTCGGAGACGTATATTTCCTTCTTTTATTGTATCTATACCTTTGTCGGAGAATATACCCTGTTTATTAGTTTCTGCAATGATCGCAACAAACTGATCGGCTGATATTCCAGCTTCTTTAAAATATGCCGGATATTCTTTTAGATTATCCAAAAACTGACCATTTGCATCTGCTCCGGCTATAAAACCGTCCTTCACTATTTGTAAGGCTGCCTCGGAAGTTATACCAAATTGTTCTGATACAGAATTTACAGCCATTAAGGTCTCCTGAAAATCCTTTCCATAATAATCAGCCAATGTCTGAACCTCGCTACGATACACTTTGAGGTCATCTCCTGATTTTCCTGTAAATTGAGCCGTTAATCTTGTAGCTTCTACTATTCCACTATTATAATCATACCAGAATTTAAACAATGTTCCAACTCCAGCGGCTCCCGCAATCGAAAGAAAAGCAGGATTGGTAAATAAAGTTTTTATTGTAGATCCTAGAGCTAATGAATTTTTCTTAATATTATCCATAAACCCGGCAATCCCGTCACTATCAGATGCTAAATCAGTTAAAGAGCTGCCAAATCCCTTATTCAAATTTAAAGCATTGATTATACTATTATAATAATCACCAATACCTCTTTTTCTAAGAGTCATCTTATCCGAAACCCTATCTTGAATTTCTTCGTTTTCCTCTATCTTCTTATTATATTGTTCAATTGTCCGAATAGCGTCCTGCTCTGTCAAATCAACATCTTTAACAGCCTTTCTTAATATTCTATTTTGCTCTGCAGCTTGTCTGGCGCTCTTTGCTTTTTCGCTAAGAGCTTTCGCAATTTGCTCTTCGGTTACTTTTTGATTTCGACTTTCCTGATTTATTAGCTTTTGCTGTTTTAATTCCTCGGTTTTAGCTTTTTGAGCCTTTAATTCAGCTGCAGCATTAAGGTCGTTAGCCCTTGCTTCAGCCAATATTTGAGCGACATTCTCTTTGGTTTGTTGGGTTATTCTTTGAAGAAGAGTTTCATGCTCTTTCTGTAAATCAGCCAGCTTATTTTGGGTAGAAATAAGCTCATTCAAGACTTTGTTATAATTAGCTGACTTATTGGATAAATCCTGAAATGACGCAGGTTTATCCTGCATACCTTTAGCTAATAATTCAATGAAATTTTTGTAGGAATTGTAGGATTCGTCAATCTCTTTTTTAAGATTCTGTAACTGGGTGATTGCCTTCTGATCGACTACATCGGTAATTTTTAATTCATTAGCCATATAACGTGCGAATTAAGTACCATGCCACTTGACACAGTTTCCGCACAAATATAAAAAGAATTGGCGAATTTTACAAGCTATTTAGAATCAATAAAGATAAGATAAAACGACAAAAGAAAAGCGGAGGTTAATCCGCTTTATCTTTAATACAAAGCTGTATAAGATCGAAATACATAAGCCTTGTTTTTAACTTCTCTCCTTCTGGAATTCCTGTATTTTTACCCTCTTGTTCTTCTGTAGAAAATAAAAATTTAAAATCATTTCGAGAATAATAACTTAAAGGCGTTTCTTCGTTGTAAGCGTCTACTACTATAAACCTGCATCCTGTTTTATTTAATGGATCAACAAACCAAACTTTGATGAAATCCATCAATTCGGTACCAATATGCATGCTTTGAAAGTCGGAATTAACTCCAAGTCTTCCTATAAGAACTGCCGGATATCTTCTCATTTGTTTTTCTCTAGGAATATGCTTGCTTACTACTCCTTTTCTTGCATTTGGCAGCATATTTACTTTTATACTATCATTTGATAAAGTGAAAGCACAAACTATAATACTAGGATCGGAATCAAGTCTAAAACAATAACTTTTTCCTAATAATTGCTTGGAATACAAACAGCATTCTTTGGAAAAGAATTCGTCTAAATCGTTATTGCCACATGTAAAAGGAATACATTCCTTTAGCGTAGTTTCATTTAATACTTGAAAGGTACATTTATCAAGAAGAAAACCCACAAACTATAGATTTAATGTCAATTTATAACATTTTGGCTTTTCCCAGTATAGAACGGGCAGTCTTTGCCTGTCTACTATAATCAATAGTAGCACGCTTACTTTCAGCTTTGCTTGCAGCTCTAACAAAGCTTTTAGCATCATTTCCTTTTAAAGTTGGGATACTTTTAATTGCTATTGCCATAATCTTTATTAATAGGTTTGTTATCATCAACAGTATTACTACTATCTTTGTTCGTAACGTATCTTTGATACGTTACTTTGATGGTGCAAATATAAATAATACAAATCAAGATTGATTGATTGATTGAATAATTAACTATGTCTGTTATTGGTTTTTAACGGTTTTAACTCTTTAGAAACAAAAACGCCCATCAAAAGATGGGCGGTAATTTGAATTTAAAAGCTCTGAATTTATAAAGTAGCAGATTGTAACTCCGCTCCGATATTCTTTATGGTATCGAGAATCTTCTTTGTAGTTGATTCTCCAGCAAATGCAAGCCCGTTTTTGTATTGTCGCATTTTAGACTCATTGATTCCTGCCTTTTTAGCAAACTGACTCACATTAATCCAATCAAAGTAATTAAAGAAAGATTGAAGATCATATTTAAAAGTTACATCTATATGCCCCACTTCATCAGGAAGAACATTACCTTCTTCTGCAATCAGTTCCTTTGCCTCTTTAATACTTTCCATGAAATCAGCTTTTGCCTCTTCCACACTTGAACCATATCCGCCCAATCCGTGATTAAGCAGCATATCATCCGAATAGATGGAATATAAACCATCTGTTCCCTTTTCAATAATAGCAAGTATTTTCATAACTCTTTGTTTTTGATTTGAAATTTAAAAGCCATTGAAATGTGTTTTCTCAATTTAGTAAGAAAGTAGCAGGGATTAAATCCCCGCCATCTTCTTAATGCTCTTTAATGTGCCGTCTCTCATTTCTTGACTTTCATGTCTTGGTACCGGAAAAGTCTGTTTGGTTATCGGACTATACCATATATCATGATTAGCACCATGACGATGAATAAAACAGCCGGCTTTCGTTAGCATCCTTACTAACTCTGATACTTTCATAATTTCAATGAGCTTTTAAATTCAATACAAAAGTAACGTTTTTGTTATTATCAACCAAATAAAACAGTAACAAATTTGTTACTACATCAATTATTTAACATTTTTAGCCAGAAATGAAGTAAGCAAGAAGGAAAAGAAAAGTAAATAGAAACAAAAACGCCCCTCTTACGAAGGGCGGGAAGGAGTTAGGAAACAGATGAATAATATCTTTCTATTAGTATTTTACAGCCACCCCTGTAACTTCATATACAGTACGTGACGAACCGTTTACTTTATCTTTTCTAATAAGATCAAACTTTATGATTCCATTAGCTCCAATCTTTTTTGCTTCTTCAACTGATAGCGATATCATTCTTTCCAAAGTTGGAACATAATATACTGGAGTCCATTTACCTCCCTCCTCACGCACATGGTCTTTATGTTCCTTTTTTACATTTGTTCCTACATAAAACTCTAGTTTTATCAAACCGATAGGTTCAAAGTCCTTATTCGATATGTCTGTAGGGTTTATCGTAAAATTGGGGTCTTTTATGTATTCTCTAAAATCTATAGACCATCTTTTCTCGGAATAATTAACTGTAGTACAAGATGCAGCTGTGAATAACACTGCTAATAAAAATAAGATGTTTTTCATGATCGCGTGTATTTTAAATTAATAATTCATCATTCCACTAAGGTTCATACCTAATGAAATTCCAAATCCTACTCCCATGTATTTATTATAATAAGATTCTAAGCCTATCATCCAGCTTTTCATAATAAAATCATACTCCAGCCCTATTTGGTAATTTATTCCAGATTTTTTTGATTTTTCATAACTTATAAGATTATACTCATCTGATAAATACTCAAAATTATACCTTTCATATCGTTGCCATATCTCTTGGTCTGATCCGTACCCAATCCCTGCTGATATATATAATGGTATATTTTTTACAATTCTAAATGTAGGACCAACTACGATACTCCATTTATTATTTTTATCTTTTTCATCAGATATAACTTCTGTATTGTAATTATAATCAATATCTGTTTCAAAATTGCGTTGAGGTCCAAATCCTCCATAGTTGACAAATATTCCCCATGTTTTCTTCATAGCCATAGACATATTGAATGCCGAACCTTGCGAATAAGAATATCCAACTTGATAAATAAAAGGGTAGTCTCCGTTTTTCTTAGTTTGAGAAAATGAAAATACAGGAAATAAAAATAATATAAAACTAAATGCAATTCTATTCATATTTTGTGTGTATTATGGTTGTACGGAGGCAAATTAACATACAAACACACAAATAAGCAAATATTTCCTTACTTTTCTTTGATTTCAGCTACAATTTTTTCTAATTCGGCTATTGTGGTGGCTTTATAGAACTCTCCTTTGTGATGAATTAGGGCGGTAAGTTCTTCCCCTTTAATTTGATGTGTATTCAAATTTGAGACTTCATCACGAAAAAAATCGACTATATCACAATCTATGGCATCAGCTATTTCTTTCAGTTTTTTATAGGTCGGATTCCCTTGTAAAGTAAGAGTGAGAGTAACTCTGTTAACCCCCATCTTTTTTGCTACATCTTGTATTGTGTAGCCCTTTTCTTTAATAATGCTTTTTATGTCCATAATTGAAAGTATATTATAACAAACGCCACAAATATAAAGCAATATAACCAATAATGCAATAAAAGTAGTTATTTATTGCATCAAAATATTTATTAGTTAACAAATGTGTAATTATATACCACAACATACACTTATATGAAAAAGTTTATTAAATAACTACATTTTATAAATGAAAGGTTTTCAAATGTTATTATAAACCCTTACATTTGTAACATCAAAAAGGAAATAAAGTAATAACATTAAAAAATAAAGATTATGAAACGGTATTTTGTAAACGGTAAAGAAATCAGCGAACAAGAAGCAAAGGCAATCGAAGCAAAGAATCAAGAGTATATGAATAGTAACGACTTATCCCTTTGGGCTAAATGTGAGTTTATTACAGTAATCAATAAGTAAATTAACCAGCAGGGCGAAAGCCCTGCACAACAATGCAGAATATGAAACGCTACAACTTATCCCAAATAATGAAATCCGCTTGGAGTCTTGCGAAATTGCAAGAATACTGCTCACCGGAAGCGGTGAAGGCTAGAACGGATCAGTTCTTGGCGGAAAGACATGAAGCCATGAGCAACGCTGCTAAGGCTACAATGGATAAGGGGTACAATAATAAGAGCATACCGGCATCGGCTTACTATACAGCTAGTACAGGAAGATACGGTGCTCATTACGTAGGAGATTAATTAACAATGTGAGCAGGCGTTCGTAGCACCTGCTCACCATAAACAACTTAATTATATGAATACATCAGTAGTTTACGACTACAAAGGTAGTCAAATTTCTTTTATGAGTGGCGAAAATGTGATGGTAAATGCTACACAGATGGCAAAGCCATTTGAAAAACGCCCTATTGATTGGTTGCAAAACCAATCATCAATAGAATATCTAAACGAATTATCCAAAGTGAGAAAAAGCACTTTGGCTGATTTAGTGCAAGTTACGAAAGGTGGCAATAATCCTGGCACATGGATGCACGAAGATGTAGCAATGGAATTTGCTCGCTGGTTAAGTCCTGCTTTCGCTATTTGGTGTAATGACCGCATCAAAGAACTCCTAAAGACCGGAGTAACGACCGTCTCTAATGACGATGAAGCAATAGCCTACGCCATGCAAGTACTAAACAGACGTCTAGAGCAAGCCAAAGCGGAGAAGAAACAACTGGAACAGCAAAACGCCAAACTCCAGCCAAAGGCAGCCTTTGCTGACGCAGCTTTTGCCACCGACGACAAGGTAGACATAGGAATGTCCGCCAAGATCCTAAAGCTCGGATTCGGGCGCAATACCCTATTCGACAAGCTAAGGAAAGCGGGCGTATTCTTCGCCAACCGAAACGAGCCCAAACAGCGGTTTATTGATGCCGGTTACTTCGAGATGAAGGAGAAGTTCATCGAGCGCAACAACCATCCGGGGTTTGTCGTAACCAAAGTGCTAGTTACCCAAAAGGGATTGGCTTATCTGAACCACCTGTTTGGCGGAAATCCTTCTAATGGGAAGCTAGCCAAGATAGTATAACACGCATCACACATTTACAGCAGTCCGTTTCAATGCCGGACAGCCACAACTATATCGAAAAATTAAACGAATCACACGAATCACACTAATAAGAAAAGAAATTATGGACACGTATTTAGCACATGAAATAGAAGAAGTTCTGCTAGTAATGAGACGGCAGAATAGAGAGATAAGAAAGCTTATTTTAAAGGAGTGCGACATGAAGGTAACAAAGTGTACTGGAAAGTCTAAACCTCCGAAATTCGACCTGAAAACGCTTAATAAGAATTTGATAAGATAATCCGACGACCAAATCGGGCTACATCTCTGTTAAGGAGGTGGGGAAAGGGTAGCTTTACGGCTGCCCTTTCTTTGATTAATTACAATGCCAACAGATTGATGATCCCTTGCCTACCAATTCCGGTAATTTTTCTATGGTAGATAATATGTCCGTTGTCAGCAACCTCTTGCTTTATATCAAACCAACCAAGCGTAGAGTATTTAGTGTATGGTACCCACGTCTGATTAACTTTGTATTGTACGCCAAGTTCTTTTAAACGGTTATTAAGTTCAATTGCTGATTTAAGCCCTATCTCTTTCGCAACCTCCGTACATGTATAGGTCTTATTGACATGAGTTAGTACTGCTACCTGTTTCTCTGCTTCAATGCGTGCCGATCGTTCTTCTTTTAGTTTAGTAAGAATCTCAATACCAAAATCCGGGTTGTTTAAGATTTGATCTATAACATTATCAGTAGCGTATATGCCATGCTTCCGGATAGAAGGAAGGATTTCACTAGTTACCCATTTACGAAAAGTTTTAGCTTGTGGCTTACGACTATCAAGTATTACATCATACAAACCGTCTTCATTAATAAAAATCATTTCTTGTGGTCTACCAAGAGAGTCCGGGATGACCTCATTAGTAATGACCTCACCACAAAGTCTTGTTTTTACTTGACTGGGATTTCCTAACTCAAGTACTTTACAAACATCTGCCAAGCAGAATAATGGTTCTTCACTTGTTCCGGCTACACGAACTTCACCGAAAGCTTCATTTTTGAAAATCTGAATATCATTCATACAATTTTCGTAGTGTGCCCTTTCACACACAGGAATATAAAAAAACAGTGCCGAACGCTTGAGGATCTTTCGGCACCGTTTATATATTCCCAACTCTATGGAAATACTTAGTATCTTATATGCGCTTCCCCAAGCTGTATCGCACTACAAATATAGCAAGTTTTTATTATTTGGCAAACAATTATTTTATTTTTTTCTCGACGGTATTTTATTGTTCTATTTTTCCTATGACTTTTGTATAACCCCCGTAATTTTTCTAACCATGCACCCTAAATATTATTCTATTCTTCGTATTACGGATATATATATTCGACGAAAACGCCTTTGTAATCTTCTCCCTCTTTTGCATACCAAATACTGCCATCCTCTTTTCTGAATAGAATATACACAGATTTCTCCATTTTAGCCGCCTTCTTTGCGATTTCCCGCATTTTCTCTACAGAAGCAAGCCGTTTATTACCTTGACACCAACAACTCATAATACGCCAAATTTTGAAAAGTAATTTTTGAGAGCCGGGTTAAGTACATATTTGAGGAAGTATTCACGGGACTTCCCTCCTACTCCCAATATAGCACTTCCATACTTCCTTTCTATATCCGGTCCTATATCGCTTCCTCTCGTTTCTATCTTCAATCCCTTTGAGGACGAAGAGACACGTATAGAATCATAGAATTCCCCTGTTATAATGAGGTTGGGAGTATAAATATCCCTGGCCGGATAACCTTGAAAAGAAGGGGTCGGGCTTGTTATCCTCTTCTTCATCTTAGCGTACCCCTTTGCATTGTTCTTCCACTTCCCGGCTTCATCAGTAGCAAACCAAGGGTCATTCAAATAAGTCGGTCGCAATGGTTTATCATTCCCATTTACACCTGAATACAACTGCTCTGTCACAAATTCTCTAACAAGAGATTTGTTTGAATCCATGGTATTTTGAATCTCTCCTTCAAACCCATTAACAAAAGCTGTCACATTATCCAATGCTTCTTTTATTGTAGCCATACGCAAATTATAAGAGAAAAGGGAAGGCAAATGCCCTCCCCCTTCCTGAAAACAAACCACTTTAAATAGTATCCTCTAAAGGAGACCTGACGCCTACAATCCTATCGTAGATATCAGAGAGGATATTTTCTTTTTCAACTTCAGTCCGGTCAGAAAAAAGGACTTTATGTTTAGCAATAAACTCTTTTTTCTTCATTTTCCGCACTTCTTCGTCTACGAAATTGATTCCCTCGACTTTCATGATACCCATTGTTCAATGCCGACAACACCATTCTCTTGCAGAACCTTCGGAGACTTCAAGGAAGGAGTACCGGTTGCCGTGATAACCAGATTTCCATTTTCGTATTTAACAGCAGATACGCTACCGTCAAAACAAGTTGTTGCACCTTCAGCCAATGCCGCACCGAAGAAAGAGGTAACATCAAGGCCACCAAAATGCTCTCTTAGTTTATAATTGTTTTTTCCAGTGTCGAGTTTTACGAGTTCAACATACACAAGTCCTTTCAAGGCTTCCACCACATCAAACTTATATACCTTATAATCGGCATTTTTTACGTATTTTTCGTAGTCCTTGAACATCGTACCTACGGTAAGGTTGGCTTCCGTACCGGATGAATCCCAGTCTTGTCCACCCGGATAAACACCGGAAAGAGGAATACCTGCAAGAATGCCGGTTCCATCATTCATGCCGTACACAACATTGTTATCGTCTACAAAGTACGCATCAAAAGCGACGCCTTTGGCAGCCATAAGGTTTGCTTTCAAACTTGCATCGTATTCGTCTACAGTCCAGACATCATCCTTTGCAGAATAGGAAGTAATTTTAGTAGGACCATATCCAGTAGCATTCTTGTTTGCTTCGCCACCAGACGGAGCATATTCAATAATAGTTTTGATCGGGAAGATTCGATTAGGTCTGTCATCGTGACAAGCGGCTTCCAACAGTTCTGCAGTTGCATTTTCCGGAAGTTTGTGCCCGTGCATTGTCAGGATAATAGCCTTTACCTTTCCAGGATCAAGCAAACATTTTGAAGTACCGGTATTAAATTGAGCTACACCGGCACATTCTCTAAAATCTATTGCCATAGCACTTAATATTTTTAATTTTAATATTTAAATTCTTTATCTCAATAGCGTCGATGAAATCTCTAAATGGTTTACCGTCAGCTTCCACTCCTTTTCTGCCATATCGGTAGTTTTCCGTGTATAAATGAGGAATTACACCGTTATATTCATTAACAATGTCCGGCGATGCAAGTATGCTTTTTATGAAAGCATCATAAACAGGCCGGAGAACATTGACAAACGACACTCTTTCCCTTTCCTCATTAAGATACTCCTTCCGAGTATCTACCATGATAATAAACTCAAGACTGGCGTTTGGGACCTTAGATGTACGATCCTCAATATATGGGGAATACAGGCATATTATAGGAAACTTCAGTTTACTCGTTTCTTGTGACTGGCTCCATTCTGTTAACTGACCGGCAATATATTCCCAATCTCCAAACATATAGGAAACATTACTACCATATATTTTAGCAGTATTATCTACAATATCTCTGAATATGTCATTTATTGATTTCATATTCCCAGTCCATTTATGAATTCAAGCATGGTTGTGTTAAAAACAAAGCCGTTATATTCCTTATTTGATTCCAGGAAATCATACAAATCTTCATTCATCTGCACCATATTATTCCAAGCAGAAATCAAAAGAGGATTTGGATCCGCCTTTTTATCATCAGAGGCATATACAGTCCCTACCGGAGTTTGTACTACCCCACACCGTCTAACATAGTGAAAATACACATAATTAGCGATTGGGCTATACCCTTTACTGGAAAGCTTTTCTTTCAACCTTTCCCATTTATCGATATCATTTTTGCCTGATAGAAGATATTCTATGAATTCACGGCTCATACTTTTTCCCAAGACCATTCGGAGGAACCCTCTCTCGTATAAATCGATATACGATTGGAGATTATCCCGTTCTGCTTTTCTTGTGATTGAATCATCGTCTATATCCCAGATTATACCGAGACTTAGCAATCCTGTAAAATATGAGCCGTCAATAATCATGAATTAGTCTTTTTACGTTTGGTGAAAAGTTCTTCGCATCCTAAAGCCTTGGCATCATTAACCAATTCGCTAGTCGCTTCAATTTTACCTTCTGCATAAAACTTGCTGGAAAGAGGCATACCTACCATAACTTCCTCTCCACTTTTATACATTGTACCATCTTTGATAAACGTTACCTTGTAGCGTTTTGTCAAATTCATATTGTATTCTTTTCCCATACTTTAATCAATTGATTTAGTGATACCTTCAATAACTGTATTGAATTTGTCCTTGACAAATGCTGTCTTATATTGCGATTTGATGTAGCACATCAGCCTCTTTTCAGCAATCACCGTCACGATATTCTTTCTGAAATCATCGTTTTCCCAGCCTAGAGAGATTGAAAGAGCCCACAAGTCACGGATATTCAAATAAGAGAAATCTCCCATGATGAAATCTCCTTGCGCTACTGCAGTAGTAGTCTCAACTCTTAATCCTTGGATTAGTTCGTCATTGTACCGGAATGGGCGCAAATACTGTCCATTGGCGTCTTTCGTTAATTGCATTGAAGCATAATCGAGAGGGTTCATCAGCACTAAGTTTGGACGATAAGCCATTTCGCTGGTGGAAACGATTTGCGAATAAGCTGCCACAAGAGCGTCAAACATATTAGCTCTGTCAATATAGAAATTTGTCAAAGAGAAGGCCGGCATATCTGCGGCTACACCTTTGATTTCACCAGACGTTCCAGTTCCTGACAAGATCCCCTGTTCTTCTTTTATACCAAGCTTGTTCACCATTTCTGTTTGCACTTCATTCACAAAGCTTGGGAAATCAGAAAGCGTTTCTTCTGTGAATTTAGCAGCAATTGCAACTTTGGCAGCCGTAACAGTCTTTTCCGCAAGAGTTGCGTCCATCAACGGTTTTAATCCCCCTTCAGGAACCCATGCAGCATCACCATCCTTACTTACATATTCTGCATAAATAAGTGATCTACTATTTGTACCAGAAACACTCGCATAATTACGGATAACAGTTTGAGACCTTGGATTTACAGATAAATTCGGGTCAATTTCAACACCGTAATGAGGAGCCAAAAAACCGGAAGATATAACTGCAGCATCTTTCGTATTTACAACAAGATTCAGCTCTAGTTTGTTACCGGGAGATGCTTTACATGCCGATTTCAAATCAACCGTAGAACAACCGTTATTATTTTCGGTAATATACGCTTTCAGCTGCTCCCGCAATTGATCTTCAATAGATTTTAATTTATATGTTCCTCCCTTTGTTTTTTCGGTCGCAGCTTTGATCCGGACGATTGTTTCTTCAAATGATTTCAAGCGTTCATTGATAGATTCACTATCTGCAAACCCGTTGACTTCTTTCTTCAGCTCCTCGATAGACTTCGTTGCATTATCAATTGATTCTTTCATAGACTTAGAATCAATCTCGTCTTTAATAAACTGGGCGAAAAGAGCCTCCATGTAGCCATCCAGCCCCTTGGAAAACACTTCAAAAACCTTAGATTCGTCTTCGGACAATCCTTTAGTATCAAGGAAATCCTTAAACTCAACCTTTTTCACTTCTTTTCCCATACTTACTTTAATTTTAAATTTTTGAACATTGATTTTACCTTATTGCCGTGCATGTCGGCTTCCTCTCCTTCAGGTGTAGATTCTTTCCGAATCTCCGGCCTGAATGACGCAAGTGACATTGCTTTTGATATAATTCTTTGTATCTTTTGCTGTTTGGATGCAGGCATTCCTGAACACACTTCAGATATTTCGGTATTTAATTCTTCATAAGCTTTTTCGGCATCCTCTATGGATTTTAGCCCCAAATATTCTGTTTCTCCATTACAACCGATAGAGACTACTGATATTTCATAAAGCTTTACCTCTTTCACTATGAAAGCGTCTTTTTCCGCATCGTATTCGCAATTCTCCCATACATACTGATATCCGATTGAGAACTGGTTCAAAGTTCCGGATTCGAGTTGTTTTATGGCCTGTTCTCCTCTCGGAACTTCATCTATTATTGCTTCGAAATAAAGTCCTTTTTCATCTTCATTTAATACTGTAATCCGACCTATAGGCTCATTCATGTTATGCATCCATAACATAATTATTTTGTCATTAGCAGAACTTTCCGGACCTCTGTCTTGAATACTCTTTGAGAAACACCCTTTAATCAAGACATCACCGGCTTTATCTTTATTGCCAAAGACTGCAGCGTAGCCGCTGATAGTACGGCTTTCATTGTCGTAATTTACTTCTTTTGCATAAATAGAGAATGTCTTATACTGCATCCCCATTCTTCCGCTATATTTATTAGTTTTGTCCATTTTCAATAGAGTTATTAGTTTTTAATTCGCCTTTTGGATTATCAGGATCGATATCTATAAACTTTGCCAGCTCATTCCTGGATTCATCAAGAGTTATTTGACCTTTTTCAACTAATTGAATTAAAGAAGATGCCATTTTCTGAAATGCAGAAGAAGAGGCCGATTTATCTTGTTGAAGGCAATCGATATGAGTATAATCCAACTTTATAAAAACACCTTTGGGGCAAATAGCCTCTGTCAAAGCCTCCGTTACTTTCTCTGAATCAGGAATAATAAGACCTTGGTAAGCGGACTTTTCCGCTATGCTTTTGTTGTCATATTTAGATTCATCAAATAAACTATAGTCAATACCTATTGCATTACATATCTTTCTACTACACCGTTCATCCTCTTCGTGAAGTTTAAGCTGGGACGCATCATAATTCAAAGGAATCCAACCAAGCTTTATTTTTGATGTCAGGATAGGAAATTTATTGAGAATACCATATTTTTCTTTTAGTTTAGATTCCAAGATTTCTTTTTCCCCTGGTGTCATAGCCTGATTACCCATCTTATCGGTATAATCAGAATAAATAATACCTTTGGGGCCACCATTTACAATTAGCTGATAACTGGCTGTCATTGCTGCAATCCAGTTATTAACTGGCATAGAAAGGGAGTCTGTAACCGAAGAGAATTCTATATCCTGATTGGAACCATTAACATTTGCAGAGCTATCGTAAATTACAAAGTAGTCTTCATCGGATAATTCTTCCTGCAAACCATTCCACTCCAAGTATACGCTAGAAACAATATCCTTTATATCATACTGGCGGAATAGTTTACCGGAAGAAACCATGTGAAATATCTGCGCAGGCATGACATACATTGCGAGCGGCAATGATTTTTTTGTTGCTCTTACAGTGAAAATGGGACAATATCCGAAAAGCTTAAGAGACATCTCAATCTCTTTAAAAAATCCAGCTCTTGTTTGAAGTGGGTTAGGACGTGAAAGCAATTCTCTAATATCATTATACCCCTCTTTCTCGTTTCCATCCTTGTCTGTAACATATATTCTCCCATTTGCAAAGAGAGAACCGACTTTATTTATAACAGTAGAAAACGGGGTACATACAAGAAGAGAATCAGCTTTATCCTGATCCAAGGTTAGATCATAATCATTTTTGATTTTACCAGATGGTGAGAAGAAATTGGTAAGATACCAGAAATTCCCATTAGAATCCTTTTCAATAGCCTTTACTGTCTCTCTCATGGAGGGAACAGATATATTAATCTTTTTTTGAAACCAATTTCCTAATTTAGACATAAAAAGAATGATTATCTGATTTGAGATAACCATTCCCTACGAAATGAAGAGGTCTTTACGGACAAAAACACTAACGAAAAATCCGATAGTATAAAAATTATAGGTTCCGTGCATCTTCACACGACGGGATTGTTATCCTCACCGCAAATATAGAAATTATTCCTATTTAGTCCAAATAAAAATAGATAATTATTTTATGCTATTATACTATATTCGAAGATTTTACACGAGCACAGACACAAGATAATACATACATAGCCTCAAAACTATTAATTCCATCATAATCAGACATATTGGCGATTAAAGCAGAAAATGAATCATTTGATTCAGGGAAACGGATAGTTTTAATAATCGATTTATACGATTCAATCATAGTTTTCTTGTCTGTTGATTCTTCTCTTACCCACAAATCATGGTCGATAAGCTTCCTATAATCGTCTGCGTAATGTTTCATCTCTACAGGAATCTCCATTTGTACATTCCCGTCTGTTTTATTAATAAGTCGGTCAACAGATATTAACGAATCGGAAAACAAGCAATCAATCATGAATATCTTTCCGCCAGCAACGCAATAAGAAACCAATATAAACAATCCGTTTATATTGGGGTGTATTTCAACAAATATCTGATTATTTACCCCTATTGCCTCTTTCTTATAGTACAGAACATCTATCTCACCTCTCATCTCCACAGTTCCTGTAAGAGCGTCGCATGCGTCATCGTGAGCGTTTTTTCCCTTCTTCCTGTATGTTTTCAGTTGAGACGCAAACTCCGGCCACCTCCTTTCCCAATCAGCAGGAAAATAAGTAAGATTCATCACCTCGGAAGACCTGGTAAAGATCCGAACCTCTTTGTTTTTTGACTGATGAAACCAACTTACTTGGGTCTTGGGGTTGCCAATCATCCGCATCTGTTTCTCTACATTCCGGGCAAATCCCCTTCCTCCATTATTGCTTTCTATATTTGCTTTGGATATTTGGTCTTTAGTAAGCATCTTAGCTGTTTCCGGCTCGGTAAATTCCATCTCCTTTTGTGTAAAAAGGACATCAAGAATGAAATTCCCTATCTCCGTATCGATGTAATCGATAGAGCATAAATAGTCGCTTCCTGTGTCGGCTGTGTCTGTATAGTTTTTCCTTATTGCTCTATTGGTTATTGGAATAGTCTCATAAGTCTTAAATTTACCATACATTAACCCCTCCATAGGAGTTGGATTCTGCATATATTGGGTTTCAAATACATAGCTGTTTACTCTCTGCATCCTGTGCAGCTCTTCAAGGGTGTGTTTAAATTCCCATAAAGCTTTTTCCTTACCGTCCCCATACACTATTGCCGGAAGAGACAAAACTGTCCATTCTCCCGGTTCGGTTTCCATCAAATATCCGCAAAGATCATGCTCATGTAATCTTTGCATAATGATTATAATAGGGGTATTCCGTGAGTTTACACGGTTCCTTATAGTTGTTTCAAACCTTTGGTTTACCTTTTCTCTTGGAGTGTCTGATATTGCATCTTCAGGCTTAACCGGATCATCAATAATCAATGCACCTGCAAATTTGGACGACGGTTTAAACTCTTCTAATGCTTTGGATAGATCGTTTTCATCATCAACAGCACCAGCACCAAAACCTGTGACTTGTCCTCCGGCAGCCGTAGCGTACATTCCTCCGCCTTCTGTTGTGTACCACTTTTTTTTTGCATCACTTGTTTTCTTTATGTCTACATAAGGGAACACACGCTTATACTCTCCCGACTTAACTATATCTCTTACCTCTTCTGAATTATCATTGGCCAGATCATCCGAATAAGATAAATGAAGAAATTTAGCAGATGGATTGATTGCAAGACCATAAGATATGAAGTTCTTAACCACTAATTCTGTCTTGGAATACCTCGGAGCTATGTTTATAATCAGTTTCTTTATCTTTCCGTCAATCACATCATCAAGAGCCTGGCATATCTTTACATGATGGTCGTTTACTACAAATTTGCGACCAAATCTTGCTTTAAAGAAGTATCTCGTATAGTTTAACGTCCCTGATAAGCAAAACGCCCGTATGTAATCATATCCTTCCCCTGTCATAAGTCTTCTATTATTCGTTTGGCTTCTTCTTTGGTCATAGGAGATACAATGTTTATATTCATATCTTGAGGGGAATCAAAACCGAGCATTTTGCATATCCTTTGGATAGTCCATGTCCGCCCATTGAGCTTTATTTCAATCCCTTCTTTCCCCTGTTTCACGCTTTCGACTTGCATTGCCATTTCGTCAGTCCAATCTTCGCTATCTTTGAAAATAACATTGCCGTTTTTTATGGTAAGGAAATTACGTATGTCAGCATACATAAAGCTTTTAAGCATATTTAGGACCTCTTCTTTTGTAATGTCTGATTTCTTCTTTAGCTCTTCTTGAAGTCCTTTTACCATTGCCGTAATCTTGCCGTTATTCAGCAATTCAATAGCTTTACGATTTATTGATTCATCTTTCATATTAGAGCAAGAATAAGCACGACGATAAGCCTCGGATGCGTTTCCGCACTCAATATAGTAGTTACAAAAATTTTCCTGTTTTACTGATAACTTCATGTCTTTTCGTCAGATTAGCTACATGCTACTTGACATGTAGCACAAAGTTAATAATTTCCTGTTTATTATTTTACACTCCTCCCCCATATTTTCGCATTATACAGGGAATAAGCCCATAACTTTATCTCTTCACTGGTGTCCAGGAATTCCACTTTCATGGCTTCCTTCATACATTCCGCCAGTAGGTTGCTGTCTGCTTGGTTCATAACTTCGCTTATTGGCATTGCTATTCCTCCCTTAGTCAACTAACACAAATTCGTAAGCAAATACAAACGGATTACTTTCCCATGTACCTTTGCCGGATACTTTGTCTATCAAGAACGCAAAAGCTTGTTGAGCTACATCTGTTGACAAATATCCTCTTTTTGTATGAGGGGTATGATATCTCTTTATTCCATTATTATCAGTATACGCATGAATAATTCCTTCTTTCAAGCAATCTTCATCTGATATATATTGCAAACGATCTATTTTTACATTGGTTATCTTTATGTGATGCTTACAAGCATACGAAATAACGAACATTTTGTTATTCCATCCTGCGGAATTCTTCATGAGGCCACGAATGCTTAAATCTTTCGGATGCCTGTCTAGTGAGTCTGGGGGATAGCCTAAATCCCTATAGCTTTGTGCAATGGCAACAACTTCGCCAACCTTGTAAAGGGGATTATTCCATCCTGTAAAATCTCCATCTTTATTTTTCCACCCAAATGCACCAAATAAAGGAGATACTAGGTTCCCTTCGTTATCATAATCTTTAGATCCAAAAACGGGAAATACAATATCCCAACTTTCATCAGGTCTATCGTATTTACAAATCCTTCTCGTCATAGTCTTTCGACCTTCCAATACGGCTTGGGTTAAGCCAAATTTATCGTTAAACATTATTTTCTTCATGATTATATAAGTTTTAATGCTTCCTGTATTCCAACTTCCAATGCTTCTTCATAGGTGTCCCACTGACCACCATCGTTAGGACCATCAAATATCCCATCGGTTATATGAGTGCCATTTTCAGCCTTGCATATATCATAGCCATAACCGCAAGAGTTTCTAATGATGGAAATATGTAGGTTCTGGGTTTCACGTAGCCACTTTTGAGCAATGAACAAAGTGGTGGCAGAGAAAGAATAAACGTTTGCATTGTAATTTTGGGCTTTGTAACTTTCAAATAACTCAAACCTACCTTTTGTGTCTACTGATTCGTAAAATATTCTAACATCTTCTTTAAATCCTGCCGCTTTTAGCAGCTTGGCAGTTTCTAATGTTATAATTTCTTCTTTCATTTATTTTCCTCCTTGATTAAATCTGGGTTATCGTAAATGTTACCTACAACCTCTCCCGTTACATTATAGTTACAGAATGGCAATAATTCTCCACTATACTCTCCGATATATCCAAAACATCCGTCTTTTATGCCTACTTTATTGTATATATTTTCATATCCATCGTTGCCCATAAACAATATATCTCCTTCATATATTTCTTTTCCATTTTTGTCAAGCAATCCGGTGAACTGACCTACGGTTTCGGGAATGACCTTACTTCTATTAAACATTTCAGTAGCTTCGCATCCATATTGAGAAAGTTTATTGCTGAAAATAGCCATTTCACCACTTTCGTACTGAATCAAGTCACCAAATATCCATTCGTTATTATATAAGTTTTTACCTCTGAATTTTATTGTACGATTCATTTTATTCCTCCTTTTCTTTAAAGTGTTCGATCAGTTCTTCTACGGTAGCCTTGTGATAATTTCCCATGTTAGTATCTTTAGGTATAGAATCAAAAGCTAATGTTCTATATACAGTATTACATGGTGAACAACATTCTGTTTTTGGATGATATGCCCATTCTTCTCCACTGGTGAACCACTGATTTTCGTTTGTATCATCCCTCAAAGCAGCTATTGCCAAGAAAAGTTCTTCATTTGTTCCGCAGTCAATAAAACTATCGTCTAGTGGTACATTATAAGGAACATATTCACCATCAATAGTTGTAATTAATTTGCTATCATCAGTTATTTGAAAAGGGTTGCCATACTTTTTATATCCCAACTCCTCCAACTTCTTCCTAAGCTCCGGTGTATTTTTGCGTATAAAACACGATGTTGTAAATCCCATAGTTATTTCTCCTCTTCTTTAGCGTTATCATCATAAATGAAATCAGCAGAATCCAATTGCGCTTCTGAAATAGATACCTTATTTTCATTCTGCCATTTCATAATTTTATTGTGTATTCTTCTATTTTCACTATCTGTAATAAATCCATGAATATGGAGATAAGCACGACAGAGGATTGCTATTGCTAACTTTTTTCTATTTTTCATAGTTATTTTCCTTTCTTTACCAATTCAACTTTTGTCGGCTCTTCATCTTCCCATTTTACTTCGGGAAATAAAGAAGAGTCCAGCTTATAGAAATCATGGGGATTGTCACTACATAATTGCCAACTTTCCGAATACTTCACGGGTTGCTTCTTATAAAGGTACAAATCACCGTCTTTGTCTCTTGCTACATACATATTAGTCTCCTTTCTCTTTAATCCGTTCTAGTACATCTCTGTTGGCTTCCAGTATTTCATCGAAAGACGGGATTGGCATCCACGCAAGTGCTTCACTAGAACCAAATACCATTCTTTTTTCGCCAATATAGAAAAGTTCTTGAATTTGCATTTCCCCTTCATATTCATAAAGAACTAAAACTTTTCCCTCATATTCCGGCAACCGTTCCTTAACATTTATCCAAAGGGATTGCTTTGCGTGCCATTCTGCACCAGCGATAAAATCATCCTGTGTTTCTCTATACAAAATTCCTCTGTCAGCAGGATCATATATCTCGTCAGCGTATTTTCTTGCTGCTTCTTTTAATGTCTGTTTCATAATTATTTTGTTATTAATTATTTATCTCGAAAATCTTCAATCTCAAACTCCCACTCCATAGCATCATTTTGTCGGATATTATCTAACAACCATTCATTTGCGTTTTCAAGCTCATCATCCCATCCAGGTACATCACCACCTTCATCATAGGCTTTAGCTAATTCATTATAAACTTCGTCAGGGACTTCAATATTACCAAGCCCAACTATGTAAGTTACCTTGATTGTTAAATCTTTAATCTTCTTCATATTACTCTGTTTTACGGTTTTCTCTTAGTTCTTTTTCACTGACAATATTATTAGTTCTGTTACCAAGATTAGAAACAGTTGTTGTATTATTGGGCTTACAATACAAACACATTTGAGTAAAAGGTGAATACACTCTCCCACACTTCGGGCAAATCCATCCCTGCTGCCCGAACATTCCATTATACGGATTTACTGCACTTGATTCTGTTTTCATACTTATATTGCTATGCGTTATTGATTTTATCTAAAAGATTGTGGAGTAGCACTTCATTTGCCTTATATAGTTCAGATTGTTCTTCCGATAGATCTCCATAACCAACAGAAGCCTCTACCTCTGAAAGTGCAAACTGGATAGCTTCATATTCATCAGGAGTAACCACAATTTTTTTGGCTTTTAGTGGTTTGATAAAATCAATTTGTGATTTATCCACTCTATTTATTAGTCGATAATCATCGGTACGTATGCCATAGCCACGATAGCTTTGAACAATAGTGCAGACTTCACCCTTTTCAATAATTATCCCACCTTTATTTTTTAATTGGCAAAGAGTCCTAACCTTTGCACCTATTATCTTTCTCATAATGATAGTTTTTTAATGTCATCTACTGATAGTTTGTCCTTACCTTTGGCATATTCAAAGAACCCTACTACAGGACATACACATTCAGGAATAGTATAATCATCTGTTTCAGGTAATGTTACCAATATACTAAGTCCTACGCCATTGATATATTCGCAAGAAACAAAATTGTCAAAGTCGATATATCTTTGTGCCTCCACAGCTAGATGGTTGCAGTAGCGTAGATATGTATCATAGCTTTCAATAGCATCATCTATTAATTTATCTATATCCATACTTTATTTGTTTTAAGTTCCTCTAATATTTTATTTCTCCTGATAATCCCATACGATAATGCGGAAGGGATTGCCATTACTTGAATAACTATTGCCACCTTGTGACTGTTGAAAAATCACAAGGAGAATTCAATTCATTAGTCAATATATACACAGCCTTGTATTCGTTTCTCAAAGTATCACCATGGAATACGATACCGGATATTCCCCTGATAGCTAGATTAAATAAAAGGAAAGGTATAGTTTTGTCTGACAACTCACCACATACTATCAAATGGTCGTTAGGTTTATAATCCAGAAAGCTAATACTATTCCGGTGATTGTACCAATTCGAGATAAGCATTCCGCCTGTTCCGGCTGTTGGCTCATAGGTCACTCCGGTATCAGAACCTAATAATTTAGAAACCAAAGCTGAAAGACTTTTAGGAGTAAAATCCTGCTTGTTATTCTTTCGGTCGGCATGTTCATCTTCAAAGTATTCATGGAACCAATCATAACTGACATCGCATTTGAAATAACCCAAAAAGTCTTTGAATACCTTAATTCGTTCTTTTTTCTCTCCAAATAAAAGATTCATTATACGTTCCGGTGCCTGATAACTGTCTGTTATACTCAACATTTCGTTTATATCAGATAATATATTTTTCATGGGCTAATTTAACTTCATCATTAGTTGACTGCGCATAAATAGTAGTCGTTTGAATGCTTTCATGACCTAACATTTTTTGCACTTGTTCAATAGGCATTCCACGTTTCAAAGCAGTAGTAGCGGCTGTCCTCCTGAATCTATGAGGATGAACATTAGGTATACCAGCCTTTTTCCCAAGATTCCGTAACATGATTTCTACGGCTCCCTTTGATATACGAGAAAGCTGTTTCGTATCTTTTATCTGCGGACACATACCCTCATAATCCGACAAGAACAAAGCTTCCAAAGTGTCTGTCCGAGAATTAATATATTCCTGTAGAGCTATTTTACATCGGGCGGACAAGTATACAGTGCGATATTTTCTGCCCTTCCCTAATACATCCACTTGACCGTTTACCCAATCAACATCAGCCCGATTGACATTCGTCATTTCAGAAACACGACAACCGGTGGAAAAAAGAAACTCTATTATAGCTCTGTTTCTTTTATTTTTAGTCATTGCCCTAAGATTCTCCATATCATCCTCACTCAAAGGCTTCTTTAATTTCTTCACTTGCCTTACACCTTTAATCCGAAGAATCGGATTCCTTTCAATTATTCCCTCCTCTGTACACCAAGTAAAAAAACTACTTAAAGTCCTACGGATATTATTCAATGTGTTGTCACTGCATTTATTTATCTTCTTGTAAGCTAAATACACACGAATATCATCTGTTACGATCTCTTTTATATGCTTCCCAACTTGAAGGATAAAGGCTCTCAATATGACACGGTAATAGTCCAAGGAACTTTGGCACAATCCTTCGACGGCTTTAGCTATGAAGAATTTACTAATAATCTGCGAATCGGAGTTATCATAGACCACAACCGATGTTTCCTTTTCTGTTATATCATAATTCCTTAAGCAAAATGATATAGAATCGATCACTGTAGGAATTTCCTCATTAGGAATTTTGCCAAATAAGGTATCACGTATTTCACTCAATATGTACTCTTTCATATATTTATCAGATCAAGCCATTCATTATCATTTTCAAAATACACATTATACCCTCTAGCAGTTTTATATCTTTTCTTTTTAAGGCAAACGGCACTTATTTGAGAAGGAGTAATGTTCAGCTTTTCTCCGGCAAGTGTTACCGAATCATACCTACCAACTAACTTGCCATCTTTAATCACAACAACTGCCTTCTTATTCATGCCACCACCAGTCTTATGAGGCATAATGCGTCCCTTCTCTAAATTTCTTAAGCACCTGCGTTTACTCCATATTGAATGGAATTTTATCTTCTTACCTTTGTTATAAGAAGTATGCCCTTTCAAGAACCTTCCGTTTACCAAATTTCTTGTAGGGCGTTCTATGGGAATATATAATTCACTCATCTTTATTTATCTTGAATATTTCTTTATTATTCTTGATGGTTTTATACACACATTGATACAAAGCCCACGCACAGAAGCCGAAAAGCGGTATATCAGCGAATATAAAACGCCATATATTGAATCCGAATCTGCCGTAAATGGCTAATATCGTACAAACAATCCCTAATAAACCAAGAGCTAATATATGTAGCCAGCCACCGCTATTTATCCATTTGTATATTGGTTCAGCGATGTATTTGTTATAGATATTCATATTTGATTAATTTTACTTTCTAAAACCCATATCCACATTTATCTCCCGCAGATGGGTGACTGTAGAGGTAAAGGCGTAATGGTATTCACTGTATTTACTCATATCTTTATTTGTTTTTCGCAAATCCTTGATAATTCTTCAAGAACTTGCAAGGTTTTACTCTAATTGATTCGTACATACTTGCCTGCGATATCACAGGTTCTCAAAATTTCGGCATTCTCTTCTCCAAAGGCGATTAAGATGCTACCACAACCGGGCGAATCTCCACGTGTCCCATCCGGTCGGTAGAAACGTATTCGGTTACGTAGAAATTTCATAGCTGTTGCTTTTTCAAAGATGACATCTTGGAACATCTTACTATCGCAGCGGTTGAATAGTAGAGCGATGCCGTTACCGTGTTCTGCCAGACGTTTAACGAAACGTTCTATTAGAGGACGGGAGTAAGGTGGATTTAGCCAAACACGACCTACCCAATCTTTAGTTAATCCGTCATGGTTCTTGTTGTACATTTGTGTAGCTGTTTGCCAAAGCGGTTTAACCGGAGCGCATGGATCTAAATCAAACTTTCCTAATGCGTCTATGATTTCCTTTGGTGTATACCATTCATCAGTGGTATTAGCCGATTTTTCAAAGGTTGTATTCATTGTTAATATTTTAATTAATTGTATCCATCAAGTGGTCCGCTATCGCATACACCACCAGGTAAAATAAGATGTTCACTCCGAGGAGAAGGAGGATGTTTAGGAGTATTCTCATCTGCGGGAAGATCCTTTCAATTCGATTACATTAAACATCTCATTAATGCGATCAGCGATATATGCACCATATCGATCCTGAATCTCTTCTATAGAAAGATTGGTCGTTATATGAGTTTTACACTCGTATCTCAATTCATATCGACATTGAAGAATATACTGCATAACATTCAACTCCGTACCAAAATGCTTAGAAGGAATAGGTTCCCTTCCTAATTCATCAAAACAGATCGTCCTAGGGATTCCACCATTGTAAGTATACAGCTCTAAATAATCCCGTCCTTTCATCGAGAACCCAGTAGCAACATAAGAGGCGGAATCAATTCTGAATCCTCCAATGGGATAATCCCCGGCATCACGTCCTCCAATAAACCATAAGTATTTATTTAGAATTTGCATTATAGTTGATTTACCGGTCCCGTAATCTCCTGTTAGCAAAAGGCCTTTCCCAGTCCCCGAATTACCTTCTGCATAGAGAAATATATCATTCATTATCTTTCTAAAAGCCCCTTCAACTTTAAATCCCGGACAAACAAAACGGCAGCATTCAGCAAACACTTCTGCTCGTCTCTTCTTGTCATTTATCGATGTTGTAGGTGGCAGTTGTGCGGATAACAGCTTTCCTATCGGAATCGGAGTTACCGGCCTTATCCTTGTTTCCATACTTTTTTTCTGTTTGATAATTATTTCTTTCCCATGTTCTCACTGCTGCTTTCCAGTCTTTCATTTTAGAGCGGCCAACCATCCATCCGTTAGAAGTGTAATGATCCATCCATCTTTGCGGATCAACATCATTTTTTCTCTCCATGCAATACGCAGAAACTTCTTCAAAAGAAGGAGGAACAAATTGTTTATTTTTTGAGGTTTCCCCTATATTATCTTTTAGTTTAGTTTCTATTTTAGTTTTATATATATAGTCTGGCGCATTGGTTGGCTGATTGGTTCCCATATTGGTTGGCAGATTGGCTGGCGCATCTACTGTCTCTTGGGCTGGCTTATCTACCGGAATATTTCCGGTAGTTGAACTCACAATCGAATTCTCAAAGGCCTTTTCAAAAGAATACATTCCAACTGTTCTTTTACTTTTGCCGGACTTGTAATAAATCAACCCGGCATTAATTAGAGATAACCTGGCACGGACTAAAGTTTTCTCGTCTATATTAAGAGCACAGCAGAGTTCGATATTCGAGCAACTGAAAACGTCCTCCCAACCCTCGCTGTTACAAACGGCAACTAATTCGTGGAATAGTGCCTGTTCGGTAGCGGTAAGCCGATTACGTCTTCGTACCTTTCTCATTTTCTCTGTCAATGTATATCCGTCCATAATTCTAATACGCATGAATACAGTTTCTTTTGCTATCAGCGACAAACCTACGGTTAAAGAAACTACAATAAACTACTCGTGGATTGCCATTCTCGGTTGGTATTATTCGCCCATTATTGCATTTTGCACAAGTATCTGGTCGGATAACTTGCTTGTCTGATTTCTTCCTCATGATTAAAGTTATTTAGGGCTACCGATAAGTAGCCCCGTTGATTTATGCGGCATCTTTTCCTAAAAACTTATTCACAAAATAGATTTGCCCTTTTCCCGTAACCTTCGTTGTGGTGGTAACCAACACCGAACCATCCGGCTTAGTAATTGATGTTTTCTTCAATTCAAAAAGCCCTAATTTCATGGATTTCTGTGTCGGTTGATTGTAGTAGTCACCTTTCTGGCAGAGATAGCCATTATCACGCATCCATGAGAACAAACGATTTTGACCGATATTCACACCATTCTGTTGTAGTATCTTCGCTAATTCAGCTATCAAACAAGAACGTTGGGAAGTCGAGACCGCATCGGCAAAAGAACTTTAGGAGCATCTTGTTGAATTTTACTTTCCGCTTCTATAAGGCGCTGCTCTTTTCGTTTCAGTGTCTCTTGTGCTACAATCAGCGCACGTGCCATAATTTCTTCAGGAGTATCATTCTGATGGGCTGTAATATAACCGCCATGCTTGCGGATTGAGGGCAAAACTTCATCGCAAACCCAATCTTGAAACTTTTCGGCATCCGGTAATTTAGATTTCATAGTCAAACGATAAACTTCACTCTCTTTGCCGTACTTTATGTCTTGCACACCGCCATTTGTGGGGGTCGGCAAAATAACGACCCCTTTACAGTGTTGATTTACAGCATCGGCAGGTCTGCTATATCCAAGTGCTTTTGCCACATCAGACAAGCAAAACAAAGGTTCTTCATTCTCATTCATTGCAATTCTTACCTCTCCGAATTGCTCATTCTGAAAGATTTTAATTTCATTCATAATATATTGATTTAAATTTTAGACAATAGCGATATAGGCGGAAGTATCTCATTCCGCCATTTAATTAGAATTTAAATATTCGATAACAAGAACTTTAGACAATCCTTGTGCGGATCGTCCGAATGATGACTAAAATGGTAATCCTGGAATTGCTGGAATAATCCTTGCGAGATTATGAAGGCATAAGCTTCATTCTTGCAATTCTTTTCGATTAGGAACTTTTCATAAGATACAGTTTTCGCACTGCTGGGCGTAGATTGGATATTACTATACTTCTTACCCTCTCTAACTCCGTTGAAGTTTGGCATTTTTGAAAACGAAATTTGAGTTATGTATAAAAGAGAAGCCGTCAGCCTCCCAAAAGTCGCCAAACTTCTACATATCAGCAAAGCAGATAGGTATTCAAGGGAAACCAACGGCTATTATCTTTGCGATAAAGCGCAGCCATAAGGATATAAAAAATCCCTATTCCGTTTTGCTAAAAAATCAAAGTTTGGCGAACTTTATGTCGCAAAGATACACTCAAATTTCAAAATACCAAATGAAAATCTTATTTTTTAATCCAAAGTTTTAATCATTATCTCCACACGTGGATTTTCCTTGTCTACAAACTTGCGTGCATGAATAAGACAACAATTATTGTCGTTCTTAATACATTTGATTCGCTGGAGTACATCCAGTTGTAGCTTTAATACATTATCAAGATCACTACGTTTACTTGGGTAGTACACATCAATGTAGAACTCAAACGGTTCGTTGATATTCAAATCCCTCAACTTCCCTGCCTGCCAAATAAAGGATTCCTCATACTTTTTCAATGCAGAAGTTTTGGCTAGGCATCCGTGCCCGTTGATTGATACTATTCTCATGCAGTTTGGCTTTGAAGGAGCAACGCCATTAATTATTTGTTTATATTCCATACTTACTGTTTTACCAATGGTTTACATAGTTCAACAACTCTCTTACAATCATCCACATCGAACTGTACCCTCTAATGAGAATTTATGACGTTTTCAAGCACCGGACTATCGTCTGGTATTCTTGTTTGGTGATTGTTATTTTCATGTGGGGCAGTTTAGGAGTCGAACCTAAATAATTGCAAATGCAATACATAAAGCACTTCGTACGCTTTCTTTATGCTCTCTTTACCATTGAGAATACCTCCCCATGTTCGCCCGCCAATCTTCACAGACTGGCAGGCTGGGGTAAAAAGGTTAACAAAGCTATCTCAATAGCTCACTCTTGCGGATTATAGCTCTACCGGTTACAATAGTATCTTCCGTATTGTGAGACAATGTACTTTGTTTAATGCCTATCTGATCTTCGGACAAATGCCGGAAGATACCCGTTACCGAACTGAAGTAATAGTTCCGCTTTTCGAAGATCAGGTAGACATGGATTACTTTAGTTTTTCGCATTATTCTATTTAAAAACTTCCAAATAGCTGTTATTTGGAATCAAATGTAATTTTTGTTTCTTTGGATCTCTATCTCCATTAATTGCAATAGTCGATCTTCGTCGGGACTAGGAAGATATATTCCTGCTTCCCCAGAACTCCAGTTCCTAAAACGAGTAATTGCGTTACTCATTTCTTCTGTGTCTAATTCAGCAGAACTACGTAGAACTTTGATGTTACCCAAATACTTATCAGAAACCTCCTTTATAAATATGTCTTTATTGCATAGTATTTTAAAATACTTTTGCTTTACATATTCTAAGGTATTGCCTGTCTCACAAGCAAAATACCCTAAAATGACGTGCAAATACCGGTTTTGTTTGTCGGTGCGTATCGGCTTCTTTTCTGTAAGTTCTACTATTTTCCCGTTTTTAACAAGCAAAGCGGAACGGGTTTTAAACTGTTCCGCCTGCAATGGATTAGATAGGTCGTATAACATATTTAAAATGGCAAATCATCTGCAGGAGAAACACAGGGGGCTGAATCAACCTGTTCCATACTTGGAGCACTTGGTTGTGGATTATAAGTTTGCAAATCACCCAAAAAATAATTTACCCCATCTTTCCTTTCTTCCTTCTTAGGAGAACAGGATACATAGTGCGTGTAAGTGTTACTCCCAAATGTAGCAGGTTCTTTACGCTCCCCTACCCATATATTTAGGAAAATACGCTCTTTACCATCTTTACACATTACCTTTTTCATCTGCTCACGGGGAATTTCCGAAAGGCAGATACTACCAAATAAACTACTCATAATTATTCTTTTATTAAATATTTAACTAAATCCCTGTATTCCGCCCATTCTAGAAATGAACGAAGCAAATTCCTATTATCCCGTTCCATCCCATCATAGCGATAGCAGGTTATCGCAGGAGAATATCTTTCAAGCGGTAACCCTCTTACATCATATCCATGCTTGTCTATTTTATAGCCATCGAACACAAATAGGTCGAAATGGAATATATCCGCTTTAAAAATCTCAAGATAAAGCCGCCATTGGCAAGAATTGATATAGTCAGTATCAGACGGGTAAGAATACTTAGTCTTTATATCCCGTATCTCTATACCGTCTATCATATCAGCGCATCCGGTTATGACAGCATCTCCAAAATCTTTGTAAATGCGTATTTCATGAAAAGCGTCGGGGTGTTCGTTGCGGTAATCCATTGCGACCTTACACTGATTTACATCCAAAATAACATCGAACCCATCAATATTGAATTTGCGTCCACAAGGAACTGGTTCTTTCTGTTCTTTTCCGTAGTAAAGGAAGGTACGTTCACCGGCAGAAACTTTATCACACACAGGCTTCCCCGTTTCCACAATGGAGTGGAAAGCGGTGCCTATGCGAGTGTATTCATTTCCGGCAAATACGCCTGTTATGCTTTCTATTACAGATTGCTCGGTAATTTCATAATTGGCATATTCGCTCTGTTCAATGTACTTTCTGTATGCTTCGAGTTGTGTAACTCTTATAAGAGGCTTAAGCGGCTGCATCTTTTACGAATTTCTTGTTTTCGTACTTATACCCCTTGGATGCAAGGTTAGACTTCATTTCAGAGAAAAACGGATACTGAAGTACTTGTGGTAATTCTTTCATTGCTTCGATAAGGGCAGCTATATCTTCATCTGTCATAGCAGCTGCAAGTTGTTCTCTCAAAGAGGAAAGCATCTCATTTGCTTTTTTCTGTTCCTCTGATTTATTTTGTATTGCCTGCTTTACTGTAGAAATCACATTTGCCATAAATGTAGAAAAATCAGCACTAGATGATTCAGGTATTTCCATCATCTTTAATTGTGCTACATTTTTCCCAATAAAAGTATCAGTTGGCTCAAATGAAATAGTGCGCTTACCGTTTACTTTAGATATATATCCAACCTGATCAGCAATTCGGAGAAGCAAATCTTTACTCTGTCCTGTGCAATCCGGTGAATGCTTTATAATGTCACCCTCCGCTACCTCTTTATCATGGCAAATAAAAATAATGTCAGAACCATTAGAACGAAGTTGATTAACAAACGACTTAAAGTCTTCTGCTATTTGCCCAAATCTTTTTAAAGTATTGGTTGCTAACTTGTAGTTGTTTTTTACAGCAAAATTCATCAGATAATCATCCAAGCACGCTTTAGCAGTATCGCAAATGATAGTACTATAAGACTTCATTGTTTCATATTCCGCCGTTATGTCTTCCCATTTGTTGGCGATAAGGGTATCACATCGTTGTACAGCTCTATCATATCCTCTATCTGTATCTATTAAAAGAGGATTATATGCAGTTGTAGCAACAGAAGTTTTTCCTGTTCCCGGTGTGCCATATAGCACGATAATCACTGGACGTTCAGGAGTTACGTCATTTTTTTTAATAATTGGCATATCTTATATTATTTAAAGTGGTTTAAATTGCTCCCGGAGTGCCGATCAAAGCAAACCGGGATTAAGTTAAGATAGTCTGCGGATAATATCACCGCCATACGAATTTTTAGTCAGTTCTATAAACTCATAGACGGTAAACCTATCATTGTCTACATCTATACCTTTATCCGTGCAAAAAGCTTCTCTTCCAGTCTTGCAACTCCCTGTGAGTACATGATGCCATATAAACAAGTCTTTAGCAGAATACTTTTTAGAAAAGTCAGAGAAATGTTCTTTAAACTTAAGGATCCTTTCCTCTTCTGTACTATCATCATAAAGCTTTTCTTGCAAAGATTCAAATGCCTCATGTAGAGTATTACCATGAGAAAATTGATTATTCTCTTTTACTATAAAACAGGGAGTAAGAGATAAGTCAGAATGAAGGATAAAACCTTTTGAGATATTACCTTTTACATTTGTGATAATAGTAGGTATATTATCTACTACATAAATAGGATTTCCATTTATGGATTTTACGCCATAGCCATCGCCATCGCCAGAGCCAGAGCCAGAGCCAGAGCCAGAGCCAGAGCCAGAGCCAGAGCCATAGCCATCGCCAGAGCCATAGCCAGAGCCAGAGCCATAGCCATAGCCA
>OLPQ01000161.1_pt1 | contig 61524 bp, 54 predicted proteins | sample 1672451 | NCBI WGS metagenome assembly OLPQ01 (sample SAMEA3136687, study PRJEB25190) | human gut metagenome | biome: human gut; feature: human-associated habitat; material: faeces | place: Austria | collected 2013
CTTATTACCAGATGGTGGAGATCGTTATTTATCAACACCTTTAATTCAAGATTAGATAGGGGAATTTAAATGATTGAAGAATTAAGACATAATTTCCGTAACGGACGAATGTGTAAATAGTTTCATTTATTCATAAAACAATATATAATATTTATACAAAAGAAAGAAGAGGAAATTAAAATGGCAGTAACTAAAAGAGAAGATAGAAAATTTAAATTTGAAACATTACAATTACATGTAGGACAAGAACAACCAGATCCAGCAACAGATGCAAGAGCAGTACCTATTTATCAAACAACATCTTATGTATTTAAAAATAGTGCACATGCTGCAGCACGTTTTGAATTAGCAGATGCGGGGAACATCTATGGACGTTTAACAAACTCTACACAAGGTGTATTTGAAGATCGTATTGCTGCTTTAGAAGGTGGGGTAGCAGGTTTAGCTGTTGCTTCTGGAGCAGCTGCAATCGCTTATACTATTCAAGCTTTAGCAGGACAAGGTGAACATATCGTTGCTCAAAAAACAATTTATGGGGGAACTTCTAACTTATTAGCACATACATTTACTCAATATGGAATTACAACTACTTTCGTAGATGCTCATAATTTACAAGAAGTTGAAGATGCAATTCAAGAAAACACAAAAGCAATTTATTTAGAAACTTTAGGAAATCCTAATAGTGATATTCCTGATATCGATGCAATTAGTGCAATCGCTAAAAAACATGGATTACCAGTTGTTGTTGATAATACATTTGGTACACCATATCTATTTAGACCAATTGAACATGGTGCTGATATCGTTGTTCATAGTGCTACTAAATTTATTGGTGGTCATGGTACAAGTTTAGGCGGTGTCATTGTTGATGGTGGTACTTATGATTGGGCTAAGAGTGGACGTTATCCATGGATCAGTGAACCTAACCCAAGTTATCATGGAGTGAAATTTACTGAAGCTGCAGGACCAGCTGCTTTCGTTACTTATATTAGAGCAATCTTATTAAGAGATACAGGAGCTACAATTTCTCCATTCAATGCATTCTTATTATTACAAGGTACAGAAACATTATCTTTAAGAATTGATCGTCATAATGAAAATACTAAAAAAGTTGTTGAGTTCTTACAACAACATCCAGCAGTAGAAAAAGTAAATCATCCTTCATTACCAGATCATCCAGATCATGCTTTATATGAAAAATATTTCCCAAATGGTGGAGGATCAATCTTTACTTTTAATATTAAAGGTGGCGTAGAAGAAGCTCATAAATTTATTGATAATTTACAAGTATTCTCATTACTTGCTAATGTCGCTGATGTTAAATCATTAGTTATTCATCCAGCAACAACTACACATTCACAATTAACAGAAGAAGAATTAGCTGATGTTGGAATTCAACCTAATACAATTCGTTTATCAATTGGTACAGAACATATTGATGATATCTTATTTGATTTAAAAGAAGCTTTAGATCAAATTTAAAAACTTGGCAAATGCCAAGTTTTTTTATTCTGTTTCAGTTGTTGAATCTGAATTTGTATTTTCATTTGATGAAGAATCATCGGTTGTATTTTGTGATGAATCACTTTCATCGCTGTTTGTTGTATTATCACTTGATGTACTTTCTTCATTTTTAGATGAAGAAGATTTTTCTTGTTGGGATTCCTTTTTTGTAGATGTTGACTTGTCTGTTTTTGTTTTATTTTGTTGATCTACTTGTTTTTCTAATTGATTAATTTGTTTTTGTTGATTTTGATAATGTTCATATGCAAAATAGCCACCAACTCCTGCACCAGCAATTAAAAGTAAAATAAGTAACGTGATAAGGAAAGTAGAAATTTTAGAACGTCCATTTTTTTTCTTTTTCACTTTCGTTTTTGTCTTCTTTCTTGTTACCTTTTTTGTTTTAGGTCTTTTTTTATTTTTACTTTTTGTATAGGAATAATCAGTATTATCATAGTATTCTTTTTCTAAATCATCTTGTTGATTATCGTTTTCATCTATATTTTCTTCTTCATCGTTGAATTTAAATCTTTCAGCCATAATTATCACCTCGCTATCATTTTATATATCAATATGAATTGAATTTGAACTTTTTATGTGAATTATTCAAAAATATTTGACTTTAGATATGAATTTTGTTTTTATAAATAGAGAAAGTGAGGATAAAAGATGGATAATTTGGAGTATTTAAAAGAAGTAGAGAAGAGTATTCAAAAAAAATATAAGAAAAAATTATGGAGACCTTTTTGCAAGGCTATTAATCAATATGAATTAGTAAAACCTGGAGATAAAATTGCTGTATGTATTTCTGGTGGAAAAGATTCTATGTTGATGGCTAAGCTCTTTCAAGAATTAAAAAGACATAATAAATTTGAATTTGAACTTGTTTTTATGGTAATGGATCCTGGGTACAATAAAGTAAATAGACAAATGATCATTGATAATTCGAAAAAATTAAATATTCCAATTCAAATATTTGATTCACAAATATTTGATTCTGTTTTTAATATAGAAAAATCTCCTTGTTATTTATGTGCGAGAATGAGAAGAGGACATTTATATGCTAAGGCAAAGGAATTAGGATGTAATAAGATTGCTTTGGGACATCACTATGATGATGTTATTGAAACTATTTTAATGGGTATGCTTTATGGAGCACAAATTCAAACAATGATGCCTAAACTTCATAGTTTGAATTTTGAAGGAATGGAACTTATTAGACCGATGTATCTTATTCGTGAAGATGATATTAAGGCATGGAGAGATGAACATGAATTAACATTTTTACAATGTGCATGTAAATTTACTGAAGAAAATCAAGATGCTCATGATGAAGAAAATGCTTCTAAACGTTTAGAAATTAAACAATTAATTAAGGATTTAAAGAAAGTAAATCCTTTTGTTGAAGGAAATATTTTTAAAAGTGTAGAAAATGTCAATTTAAAAACAATTGTTGCTTATAAAGATGATGAAGGGAAACATCTGTTTTTAGAACATTATGATGATTGATCGTGTAGAAATACACGATTTTTAAATAAAAAACATATCAATGATATGTTTATTAGATAATATATTCAATTTGATATCCATGTAAATCAGCAAGATCTTCTAAAGTATAGGATTCTAAATAATCAGTAATAACTTTATTTAGTCCTTTATAAAAAGGAAGAGTTAAACATTCACTATAACGAGGACATTGATTAGGTTCAGTTTCTAAACAGGCAACACAAGCGATTGGACCTTCAACAGCAACTAAAATATCTTTTGCTGTATATTTATTCATATCTCTTGTAAGAGAATATCCACCTTGGGCACCTCTAACGCTTTTAATAAGTCCTGCACGAATTAAAGGAGTAGCTATTTGTTCAAGATATTTGATAGAAATTTCTTGTCTTTTAGCAACATCTTTAAGAGATATATTTCCTTGTTCTTTATTTTGGGCTAAATCAATCATTAATCTTAGAGCATAACGCCCTCTTGTTGATATTTTCATATGACCACCTCTTGTCTATTATAACATCTTTTTTAGATAATTCCTAGAGAAATTATATGAATTAAATAAAAAGAAAAAAGACTAAAGTCTTTATTCTTGTTCAATAAATGTATTATAGATAGCACGAATTGCGTCATTAAAGTGAATGTTTTTAACACCAACAATGATATTTAATTCTGAAGAACCTTGATCAATCATTTTAACATTTATTTTTTTATTAGCTAAAGCTGTAAATACTTTTGCTGCAACTCCACGACCATCTTTCATACCACGGCCAACGATAGCAATTAAAGCAAGGTCAGATTCAAGTTCAATTGAATCAGGTTCAACGGCACGATGTAAGTTAGCTAAAATTTCTTGTTCATGTTCAATGAATGAATTTAATTCAACAATTACGTTCATTGTATCAATACCAGAAGGTGTATGTTCATAAGATAGACCAGCTTCTTCAATAACTTGTAAAACTTTTCTACCAAAACCAATTTCATCATTCATCATATCTTTTTCAATCATGATTGTCGCAAAACCTTGTTTACCAGAAATACCAGTAATAATATGATCTGGTTTATGCACAGTACTTTCAACGATTAAAGTTCCAGCATCTTCAGGTTTATTAGTATTTTTGATTACAATAGGAATTCCTTGAGAACGAATAGGGAAAACAGCATTTTCATGTAAAACACTTGCTCCCATGTAAGAAAGTTCACGTAATTCTTTATAAGTGATTGTTCCAATCACTTCTGGATTTTTAACAATACGTGGATCAGCAACTAAGAATCCTGAAACATCTGTCCAGTTTTCATAAAGTTTAACTTGTCCACATTTAGCAACGATAGAACCAGTTACATCACTTCCTCCACGAGAGAAAGTTCTAATTTTTGTGGGATCTTCACTACATGAACCATAGAATCCAGGAATAACACAATTTTCTACTTCACTTAATTTTTTAGATAAAACAGGATCTGTTTTTTTATCATCATAATTTCCATGTTCATCGATAAAGATACATGTTGCAGGATCAACAAATTCAAATCCTAAATAATTTGCAAGTAAGATACCATTTAAATATTCCCCACGACTTGCTGCATATTCTTCACTGATTTGATCTTGGAAGTTTTTCTTAATAACTTCAAATTCTTCAGTAAGATCAACTGTTAAATTAAGTTCATCGATAATACTTTGATAACGATCTTTGATTGTATCAAAAGTACATTCAAACTCTTGTTCACTTTCTGCGTTATATGCTTTGTATAATAAATCAGTAACTTTGATATCATCTTTAAAACGTTTACCAGGCGCTGAAGGTACAACAAAACGACGATCTGGATCACTTTTGATAATGTCACCGACTTTTTTAAATTGATGGGCATCTGCAAGAGATGAACCACCGAATTTGACGATTTTCACCATAATAATTCTCCCCTCATATTAATGATAATAAAATATCACTTTTTTCAAGTATATTCAATATTTTTTCAATATTGAAAAAATAAAACAATAAAAATATAATAATATTATATAGAAAAGAGGTCGACATTATGAGAGAAAATATGACATTTCTTACAAATTACTATCAAATAAGAGAAATGACAATTGATCGTATGAAAGAAATTATTGATCAAAATAAAAATGCAAAGGAAGGCGGTACTGTCTTTTTTGGAGATTCTATCACCCAATTTATGGATATAGAAAAATATTTTCCTGAAATAGATAATAAATATAATTGTGGTATTGGTGGAATTACTTCCACAATGCTACTTCATTTTATTGATGAAGGAGTTTTAAAATTTAAACCTAAACAATTTGTTTATATGATTGGTACGAATGATTTAGGAAAAACAGTTATGCAATCACCTAAAGATATTGCTATTAATGTCAAAGAACTTGTAGAAACTGTACATTATAATTTACCTGAATGTGAAATTTATGTGGTCTCACCATTACCATGTTTACCAATGCATGATTATAAACATACACCTGGTGTATTGAGAAGTAATGATTTATTAAAAATGATTTATAAGGAATTTAAGAAGACAATTCCTTATGAATATGTAACTTTTATTAATGCTTATCCAATATTATGTAATAAAAAAGGTGAACCTGTTGAAGTTTACTATGAAGATGGACTTCATATCAATCATGAAGGATATCTACGTTATACAAATTGTTTAAAAGAATATATTTTATAATAAAAAGGAAACGGAAATATAAAAAACAAGGAATTATTTTTATAACTCCTTGTTTTTTTCTCTTTCTAACATATCTTGATAAGAATAGATACAACCACAATAATTTTGTCTATAAAGATTATATAATGCGGCGAACTTAACGGATTTAAAATACCCATTGTTCTTTTTAAAATCACTGAAAAGAAATTGTGTTTTTTCTTGATTAAAGCTTGCTCCAATTTCATTGATCCATTGACTATTTTTATGTGGAGAAACACTTAAAACAGTTGTCCAATAATCAAAGTGATGTAAAGATGCATAATCATAAGCATCTTTCATTCTCTTTGAATAACAAAGATAACAACGTTTTCCACCTTCAGGTTCATCTCTATATTGAGAAATATCTTTTAGATATTTTTTTGGTTGATATTCTTTTTCAACAACTTGAATATTTTGATTGAAATCTTGATTAAAGCGTTGAATAAAATTTTCTAATTCATGAAATCGTCGAAAATACTCGGTATCTGGATAAATGTTTGAATTAGAGTAATAAATAGTTATATCGAAAAATTCAGATATTTCTTTTAAAACGTTTCCGCTACATGGCCCACAACAAACATGGAGAAGTAGGGTGGGTTTTGTACCTTTTATTTTTTCTAATTCTTCTTTGAATTTTAAGTCGTAATTGATTTTCATTATAAAATCATCATGCTATCACCAAAGCTAAAGAAACGATATTTTTCTTTGACAGCTTCTTTGTAAGCTTTGAAAATAAGTTCTTTTGAAGCAAAGGCACTAATCAACATCAATAATGTTGATTTAGGTAAATGGAAGTTTGTGATTAAACAATCAATAGCTTCAAATTTATATCCAGGGTAAATAAAGATATCTGTATTTTCACTTGTTGCTTTAAATTTACCATATTTTTTCATATTAGCTTCTAGAGTACGTGTTGATGTAGTTCCTACCGCAATAATTCTTTGACCATTAGCTTTAGCTTTATTTAGTTTATCAGCGACTTCTTCACTGATCATATAGAATTCACTATGCATGTGATGATCTAAAACATTTTCTTCTTTAACAGGTCTAAATGTTCCAAGGCCAACATGTAAACATACATCAAGAATTTCAATACCCTTATCTTTTATTTTTTGATTGATTTCTTCAGTAAAATGTAAGCCAGCTGTAGGAGCTGCTGCACTTCCTTCAATTTTAGCGTAAACTGTTTGATATCTATTTTTATCTTCAAGTTTTTCTTTAATATAAGGAGGTAAAGGCATTGTTCCTAACTGATCTAAGATTTCGTAGAAGATACCATCGTATATCATTTCAAAAACACGAATACCTTCATCTTTGATTTCAATACATTTTGCTTTTAATAAACCTTCACCAAAAGTAATGACTGTATTCATTTTTACAATACGTGCATTACCGCATAAACATTCCCAAGTATCTTTCTTTAATTCTTTTAATAAAAGAACTTCAACATGTCCATTTGTTTCTTCTTTAATTCCAAATAAACGAGCAGGAATAACTTTTGTATTATTTCTTACTAAAACATCACCTGGTTTTAAATAATCAAGAATATCATAAAAATGTCTGTGTTCAATATTTCCGTTTTCTCTATTTACTACCATTAATCTAGAAGTATCTCTTTTTTCAACAGGATGTTGAGCAATGAGTTCTTCAGGTAGTTCAAAATCAAATTCACTTAGTTTCATTTAAAAAGCCCTCTTATAAACATCTCTACCATATTTATCTAAAAATTCTTCTTTAAAATCTAATAAACGATCTTCTTGAATTGCTTTACGAATATCTTCTGAAAGTTGTAATAAGAATCTTACATTGTGAATCGATAACAATGTTTTTCCAAATAATTCATCTGATTTATGAAGATGTCTTAAATAAGCTCTTGTATAATTTCTACAAGTATAACAATCACATTCAGGATCAATAGGAGTAAAATCTTCTTTAAACTTTTCATTATTAATATTCATACGTCCATGATGTGTCATTAAAGCACCATGTCTAGCAACACGTGTTGGTAAAACACAATCATACATATCAATACCACGAATCGCAGCTTCAATTAAATCAATTGGATTACCAACTCCCATTAAATAACGTGGTTTATCTTCAGGTAACCATTGAACCGCATCTTCGACCATTTTATACATTACATCTTTTGGTTCACCAACGCTCGTTCCACCAATTGAATAACCAGGGAAATCCATTTCTACAAGTGCTTTGGCACATTTTTCTCTTAAATCAGGATATTCTCCACCTTGAACAATTCCAAATAACGCTTGTTTTTCGTTATGATGCGCTTCTTTACCTCTTTTAGCCCAACGAATTGTTCTTTCAACACTATGTTTCATATAATCATAAGTTGCTGGATAAGGAGCACATTCATCTAAAGACATAATCATATCTGCTCCTAATTTGTTTTGAATATCGATAGCTTTTTCTGGAGATAAGAATAAAGACTTACCATCAATAATACTTTTAAAATAAACGCCTTCTTCTTTGATCTTTCTTGTTTTTCCCAAAGAAAAAACTTGAAATCCTCCACTATCTGTAAGCATAGGACCATCATAGTTCATAAACTTATGAAGACCACCTGCTTTAGCAACAATATCTTCCCCAGGTCTTAACCATAAGTGATATGTATTAGAAAGGATTACTTGTGATCCCATTTCTTTTAACATTTCAGGGGCAATCCCTTTTACTGTAGCTAGTGTACCTACAGGCATAAACATAGGTGTTTCTACATCTCCATGGGGAGTATGTAAAATCCCATATCGAGCACCACTTTGTTTACAAACATGTTTTAATTCATACCAAAAATCTTTCATTTTTCCACCTCTTTTTGCCTATTCATTATACATGAAAGTATTTATAAATAAAATAGAAAAAGAGCTAAATGCTCTTAATCAAATGTAACATATTCATTTTCTAAAGGTTTAGCACCTTCTAAATGATCAACATGTAAAATAGGAATATTACTTTGAATAGATTCATCATATTCTAAACTAATGGTTCCATCAACCACTAACCATTCATCTTTAATTAAATCTTTAGCGTATTTACTAATACATACTAAACCTAAAAGTTGCATATCATCACTACAACATACCATGGCTTGTCTACCTAAAACAAAACCATTATCAATTAATTTATCACGGCCAATCACTTTACCTTTGATTTTAATTGTTTTATTTTCATAGATTTGAGGATTTTCCATAATATGCATACAGAAAATACCATAATCCATATCATTTACTTCAATATAATCATCATTTAAGTTATATGGTAAATCATTAACAGTTAAATCTTCAATTTGTCTATTTTTATTTTCATAAACAATTTGACACATTGGATTTAAAGATTTAATACTTCCTCTAATAGGATATTTCTTTGTATTTTCATCACAACGATTAACAATAACTAAATCACTACCAGTAACATGATAAACGAATTGTCCACGCATATTGTTGTAATAAAGATCAAATGTTTCAGCAGAAATCGTTGTAAGGATTTGAACAACTTGCCATTGATCAATACAAATTTCATCCACGAATTTTGTATTATCCCACATTCCGTTATATTCAATCATAACTTGTGTTGGTTGGTATTTTTGATGTAAATGAAGAAGAGTTTCATAATTTAAATCTTCTTCGTTTTCAATAAATTCAACAGAAGTATTTTCTTTTTCTAAAGCTGGAATATCAAAAGCGACTTCACCTTCTTCGCAGGCAATGATCAAAGTTTTTTCATCTTCACCAAAACCTTGTTCAAGAAGAGTATCTTGGATAAATGAAGATTTTCCACTTTCTAAAAATCCAGTAAACAAATAAACTCTTGTTTTATTCATACGCTTATCCTAAAAATAACTCCTTAATTGTATTTTCATCTAAGTCTTTACCAATTACACAAACTTGGCCTGTATAAATAGGTTTACCTAAACGAATTTCAAATTCACCTGGTACTAAATCAAAATACCACCAATCTTCATTTCCGCTATCTACAAAACCTTTAGCTCTTAAAACATTATCATCATTACATAATTTATTTAAGATATCACTTAATTCAACTTCGTTATATTTTTTAACAGTATCAAATCCGATACTATTGAAAACTTCATCTGCATGATGGTGATGATGTCCACAACCACATTCATGATCATGGTCATGGTGATGATGATCATGCCCGCAACATTCATGTTCATGGTCGTGTTCATGGTGATCATGTCCACAACATTCATGGTCATGATCGTGTTCATGATGATCGTGTCCACAACATTCATGGTCGTGATCGTGTTCATGGTGGTCGTGTCCACAACATTCATGGTCATGGTAGTGTTCATGATGGTCATGCCCGCAACATTCATGATCATGTTCATGCAATAATTCTTCTTGAATGTTCACTTCACAAGCATTAATGATATCTAAACCATTTAATTTATCCCAAGCAGTTGTAATGATTGGTGAATGATCGTTTAATCCTTTTAAGATGTCTAAGCATTCTTTTAATTGGAATTCAGTTAAGTCTTGGCTACGACTTAAAACAATTAATGATGCATGTTCAACTTGGTTATTATAGAATTCACCAAAGTTTTTAGTATACATACGACATTTTTTAGCATCAACAACTGTAATAAAATTATCTAATTCCATTTCATCACTATTGATTGTAGAAACAGCTTTAATAACATCAGATAATTTTCCAACACCAGAAGGTTCAATAATAACACGATCAGGATGATACGTATCTAAGACTTCTTTTAATGATGTTTCGAAATCTCCTACTAAACTACAACAAATACATCCAGAGTTCATTTCGTTGATTGTAACACCAGAATCTTTTAAGAATGTTCCATCAATTCCAATTTCTCCAAATTCATTTTCTATTAATACGATTTTTTCATTTTGATATGCTTCAGCAATTAATTTTTTAATTAATGTTGTTTTTCCAGCACCTAAAAAGCCAGAAATAATATCTATTTTACTCATATATTTCACCTCCGCTAGATTATAACACTCATAAATCATTTCATCAAATGATAATACCTATGTTATAATGATTGACAAGTAAAGGGTGATAAAAAATGAAATGTCCAATAATTAAAAAATGTGGAGGATGCTTTTATCCACAAGATCAATATCAAGAAGAATTAAAAGAAAAGACATTATTTATAGAAAAAGAAATAAAGAAAACAAAATTAAAAATAGATGTAAAACCAACAGTAGCTTCACCATTAGTTAATGGTTATCGAAATAAAGCAATTGTGGCTTTTAATCAAAAATATGAATATGGATTGTATGAGGAACATAGTCAAGATATTATTCCTTATAAACACTGTTTATTACACGAAGATATTATGGATGAAATTTTACAATATATACAAAGCTATTTAAGAAAGTATCGTGTTTCTATTTATGATCGTAAAAGACATAAAGGGTTATTAAGACATGTTTTAATTCGTCGAGGTGTTAAAACGAATCAAACAATGGTTGTTTTAGTATGTAATGAAAATATGTGGCGTGGTTCTAAGCAATTTTGTAGCCAACTCGTCAAAAAATTTCCAAGCATTAAAACCATTGTCTTAAATGTCAATACACGTAAAACACCAATTGTTTTAGGTAATGAAGATAAGGTTCTTTATGGTAAAGGATTTATTGTTGATGAATTGTGTGGTTTGAAATTTAAGATTTCTCCACAATCTTTTTATCAAATCAATCATGACCAATGTGTGAACCTTTATACCAAAGCTTTGTCCTTATTGAATATTAAAGGAAATGAAACAGCAATTGATGCTTATTGTGGTATTGGAACAATCGGAATGATTCTATCACAAAAAGTAAAACAAGTTATTGGAGTGGAAAGTAATAAGGATGCAATCAAAGATGCAAAAAACAATGCACGTATGAATCAACTTTCTAATATTCAATTTGTGTGTGATGATGCGACTGAATTTATGAAAAAACTTGCGAAAGAAAAGCATAAAGTAGATGTTGTCATTATGGATCCCCCAAGAAGTGGTTCAACCAAACAATTCATGGATTCGGTTAAAATATTAAATCCTAAACAAGTTGTTTATATTTCATGTGATCCAACGACACAAATTAGAGATATACAATACTTTAAAAAGATTGGTTATCATACTCATACAATGTATCTTTATGATATGTTTCCACATACAAGACATGTTGAGTCAATTTGCCTTTTAAGTGCTAAATAAAATCGATACTTTTGTATCGCTAAAAGTGATGAATGTATTCAATTAGTAACATTATTTAACTAAAAATGGAGGATAATTTTGAAAAAGAAAACTAAAGAAGTAACAACAAAATATACTTGGAAATTTTGGGGTTTGGTGATAGGTGAAATAACATTTATTGTTATTTTTATTCTTCTGTTTGGTTTGTCTATTAAAGCACTTGTCCAAGATATTCAAATAAATACTTATAAATATAAATCTGAAGGAACAGTAACTGTTGCAGAATTTTATGGAAAAACATGGGTTTCTAATGGTTCAGATAGTGGTTCTTCAAGTAAGTTTAGTTATATGCATTATGTTATTCATTTTGATAAAGAAGTTGGTGGATATGATCAGTATGAATATAGCGCAAGCAATATGATTGCGACAGAAAGATATTTAGGTGATCGATATGTTGTGTTATTTAATAATAATGTTGATAATGCAATAATAATTCAAAAAGAAGGTATCTTTATTGATAATGTTATTTTAGTGATATTTATTACTTTAATGATAATACTATTTCTTTTAAGAAAGAAAATATATTTAGGGTTTATTAGTTTGAATAAAAAGCAAGATAAATTTATTTGCAATTAGATACAGTTTAAAGAAAAAGATTTTATGAATTAATGGAAAATATTGATAAAATCTTTTTTTGTTTAATTGACAATTAAATGTACAAAAAATGTATGATTTTTATAGTAAATTAAAACAGCTTGTATTACAATTGTTTTATGAAGAAGATAAGTAGGAGGGGTGTTTTTATGTATAAGATAAATGATTTATATGATTTAACACATAGTCAAGCAAAGGATTATTTATCAAAATATGAGTATCCTTGGCAAGCTTTAAAAGGAATTAAAGATTTTATTATTGAATTAGGAGAAACTTTAGGGGATGAATATCAAGAAGTGAATGAACATGTTTGGATTCACAAAGATGCTAAAGTTTTTGATAGTGCTTATATTGGTTCACCTTGTATTATTGGTGCAGGAACAGAAGTGAGACATTGTGCTTTTATCAGAGGAAGTGCATTAGTAGGGGAAAATTGTGTTATTGGTAATTCTGTTGAGTTAAAGAATGTTATTATTTTTGATAATGTACAAGTTCCTCATTATAACTATGTAGGTGATTCTATTTTGGGATATAAGTCTCATATGGGCGCAGGATCAATTACAAGTAATGTTAAAAGTGATAAAACACTCGTTGTTGTAAAAGATAGATTTAATCACGAAGAGATTGAAACGGGATTTAAAAAAATGGGTGCAATGCTAGGAGATTATGTAGAAGTAGGATGTAATAGTGTTTTAAACCCTGGAACTGTTATTGGAAGAAATAGTAATATTTATCCATTATCTAGAGTAAGAGGCGTTGTACCAGAAAATTCAATTTTTAAGGAACTTAATGATATCGTAGAAAAGAAATAATTATTAGAGGCAATGTGATTTAAAAACATTGCTTTTTTATTGATATTATAATCATACATGTAATTAAAATTATAAAAATTTAAATTAGATTAGTATTTAAGTAATTAAAATAGCATATTGGTTATAAAGGGTTGATAAAAATTAAAAAAATGGTATGGTTTAAGTAAATATTCTATATGAAGAAAGGATAGAAAAAATGAATAAAAAAGTAAGAAAAGCAATTATACCAGCAGCAGGATTAGGAACAAGATTTCTACCAGCAACAAAAGCAATCGCCAAAGAAATGTTACCAATCGTAGATATTCCAACAATTCAATATATCATTCAAGAAGCAGTAGACAGTGGAATAGAAGAAATCCTGATTATTACAAACAGTAATAAGCATGCAATGGAAAATCATTTTGATAAAAACTATGAACTAGAAGAAAGACTAAAAGAATCAGGAAAACTAGAACAAGTAAAAATGATTCAAGATATAGCAGATATGGCCAATATCTACTATATCAGACAAAAGGAACCAAAAGGATTAGGACATGCAGTCTTATGTGCTAAATCATTCATTGGAGATGAACCATTTGCAGTCTTATTAGGAGATGATGTGGTTGTCAATAAAGAAGGGAAACCAGCCTTAAAACAACTGATAGAACAATATAGTAAAACATCAGCATCCGTAATAGGAGTACAGACAGTCGATAAAAAAGATGTCAGCAAATATGGAATCGTAGAACCATCAAAATCACATCCAGCAAAAGGAAGACTGGTAAAACTAACAGATATGGTAGAAAAACCAGAAGTAGAGAAAGCACCAAGTCAACTAGCAGTCTTAGGAAGATATGTATTGACACCTGAAATCTTTGAATTGTTAGAAACACAAGGAAAAGGAGCAGGAGGAGAAATCCAACTGACTGATGCGATCAAAAGATTATTAGATAGACAAGCAGTGTATGCGTATGATTTTGAAGGAAAGAGATATGATGTAGGGGATAAATTTGGATTTATCAAAGCAACAATAGATTTTTCTTTAGATAGAGAAGATTTACATGATCAAGTAAGTAAACATATTCAAGATATTGTCAATAATAAGTAGTGATAGGAAGGTAATTTAAATTGGATATATATCAAACGGTTATTTCTCATTATCCTCATTGGAGAAAAATAGAATTAATTGCTGTAGTTATAGTAATGATTATAAGCTTTATTATTTTAGATAGATTTTATAAAAAAGATAAAATAAATAAAATACAAATGTTTTTTTGTATTTTATTTATTATCTATTTATTACATGTTTATGGATCTACTGTTTTTTCTAGATTACCAAGTAAAAGAATATGTAAGTTAGAAGTATTTTGGTCATGGAAAGAAATATTAAATTCAATGAATACGACATATCCAAAGTATGAATTGTTATTGGAGAATATATTAAATGTTATTATGCTTTTACCTTTAGGTATTTTTTTACCATTGGTTTATGGTAAAAAGATAGATTGGAAGGTAGGTTTATTGATAGGTTTTTGTATTTCTTTTTCTATAGAATTGATGCAATTGGTTTTATGTAGAGGAATGTTTGATGTTGATGATATTATTCATAATAGTTTAGGTTTTTTAATAGGAATAGTGATTATTAACAAAGTATTATTAATGAATAAAATAAGCTAGCAGCCTTAAATTTAGAGGCTGCTTTTTTGCTATTTGATCTAAATTTTATGTTTACATTATTTGTATCTTGTACAATAATAAGGTACAAATAATGACCAAAATTGGTAGAAAGGGAAAAATATATTATATAAATATACAATATATTAGTAGTTAAAGCATTGGATATATTTCAAACCATTATTTCTCATTATCCTAAATGGAGTAAAATAGAACTAATAACTGTAATTATTGTAATGATCATCAGTTTTATCATATTAGAAAGATATTATAAAAAGAATAATATAACTAAAACACAAATGTGTTTTAGTATCTTATTTATTATTTATCTTTTGCATGTTTATGGATCAACAGTATTTTCTAGATTACCAAGTACTAGAAAATATCAACTAGAGGTATTTTGGTCTTGGAAAGAGATTATTCATCCTATAGGGAGATTGGGAACTGCTTCTAGTTATGATTTGTTATTGGAGAATATATTAAATATTGTTATGCTTTTACCAATTGGTATCTTTTTACCATTAGCATATGGTAAAAAGATAGATTGGAAGATTGGATTATTGATAGGTATTAGTATTTCTTTTTCTATTGAGTTATTGCAATTAGTTTTATGTAGAGGTTTATTTGAGTTTGATGATATTATTCATAATAGTTTAGGTTTTTTAATAGGTATATTGATAAGTAATAGAATATTAAGAAAAAGTTGTAAATAAAAGTAAATATATGACGTTCACGCACGAAAAGTAGCCGTTCGTGAACGTCATTGTAAAATAGATAACATTCGTATTATAATTATGTTATCTATTTATTTTATATAAAAATGGAAGCGGATACAAAAAAGTAAGAGAAATAATTTTATAATATGAATATATTACAAAATATAGAAAAGTAAGAAATAACTTAAAGGATGTGAAATCTATGACAAAAGCTACAAATGATGCAACATTAAATCAGGCTGGAACAATTTATCAATATTTCATCGCATTAAGAGATTGTTTTGAGCTTCAAGATGATGATGTTCTTGAAATAGAAACGCATGGAGATGTAAGTGTTATAAGTAGTAATGAGGGAAGCTCTTTTCAAAAAGAAGTAAAGCATCATTTTGGAAAATCTTCTTTAGGTGAAAGAAGTATTGATTTTTGGAAAACATTGGCTAATTGGTATTTTGAATATGATAGAATTAAACGTTTTTCTAGCTGTATTCTTCTTACTACATCTAAAATAGATGCTGATTCAAAATTTTATAACTGGAATAATATTTCAAAAGAAGAAAAATTGAATATTTTAAAAGAAATAGGCAGACTAGTTAAAGATAAAGAAAAAAGTTTTAGAGAACAATATTTAAGAATTTTTAATTCAACATATGATGAAACTAGACTTCTTGAAATATTGGAAAAGTTCTCAATTGAGTCTGGAAAAAACAATTTAAGTGCAATATCAAAAGAATTTTCAAACTATACATTACATATTCCTGAAGAAAATAGAAATCATTATATTGGCGCATTACTAGGGGAAATTTTAGTTAAAGTAAAAGACCCACCTCATAAGTGGATAGTGACAAAAAAAGAATTTAGTAAAATACTTCAAGTTCAAAGTGCGGCATATGCAAAAGGTACTAAAAATCCTCTTCCAAATGCTTTTAGGGGAATCAGGGTTCCTGAAGAAAAAATTAAATCATTAGATAGTAAAAAGTTTGTTAATGCAATACGAGAAATTGATTATGAGAAAGAAATTCCAAATGCAATATCAGATTATTGGAAAATGGAAAAGACAGTTATGGAATATTTTAAATATGATCCGATATATTGTTCTGATTTAGAAAATTATAAGAATGATTTATCTACAAGATTAGACTATGCAAAAGATGAAAAAGAACTTGAACTAGATGAAAATACAAATATAAAAATAATAAATATTTCAAAAAGGTTATATCTTAATGTTATGCAATGGAAAGCAGATGATTTTGGCTCTATAATTCAAAATCAGGATTTTTTTCAAAGAGGAATAATACATGAAATTGTTGATACAACTAAATTCAAGTGGAAGGTTGGTGAAAAAGAAGATGAGCATTAAAGATATAAAAACATTATCTATGAACCCTCATTTTTATGCAATGATTTTGAATTCTTTTTTTACTGGTTATGGTAAACCTTGTGAGATATCAATTGCATTTCTTGTTTTACCAATATTAATGTTTGAACAGTCGAGAGAAAAATTACGAAAGGCTAATAAAAGAAGTAGAATTGAAACAGTATTCCAATCACCTTTAGTTGTTGGAAATGAAAAGATTTCCGGGAAAACAAGATTAGTTGGATTTATTGATAGATACGAGTTATTAAAGCAGTATACTAAAGACTCACTAATAATATTATATTCCGAAGAAAAAATTGTTATTGAGAATTATAATATTAAAGTAGTAAATAATAAGAAAGTTAATTATAAAGACTATAGTGGCGATGCGAAAATGTGGCTTAGATGTGCACATTATCTTGGAATTATCTTTTCTAAGGCTTCAAAAGGAAAAATATCATATTATTTAGGGGTGAATATTAAATGAAAAGTTATATTAAAGCAATTATTATTTTTAATAAAAATGGAGAAAAGAGACTTGTTCCTCTTAAACAAGGCGTAAATATTATTACAGGAGAATCAAAAACAGGTAAGAGTGCACTAGTAGAAATTATTGATTATTGCTTATGTAGTGCTCGTTGTACGATTCCCAAGGGAAAAATTACAGATTTTTCATATATTTATTCACTTATTATGAATATTAATGATGATATTTATATTATTGCTCGAAGAAGTTGGGAAACAGGCGGAAAAATGTATTTTTCTAAAGAAAATATAGATTTTGATGAAAATACATTATCTTTAAATTATTTTACTAGTAAAAATGGTTCAAATTGCAAAGATGTACAATTGGAATTAGAAAGTGCACTTGGATTATCAGTTACTAATTTGGCTACTGGTGAAAATTTAAAAAATAAGAAAGCATCTTTGAGAAATATGGTTTCTTATTTATTTCAGCATCAAAATTTGATTGCAAGTAAATTTGCATTATTTTATCGTTTTTCAGATTACTATAAAAGGAAAGATGTAATAGATCAATTTCCTGTATTTGCTGGAATTGTAAATCAAGAATATTATAGTGACTTAATTACAGTAAGTGATTTAGAAAAAAAATTAAAACAACAAATAAAAAAGCAAGATGATGATATAAAAAGTAAAGGATATATTAGAGAAAATCTATTACCGTTATTTGAAGATTATTATGCTTTATTAGGTTTAGAATTTAATAAAGAATTGAAATTAGAAGAGTTGTTGATAACAGCTTCTAATTTACCTGAATTTGATGAAAAAAAACTAATTAATAATGAAACGATAATTGAAAGATATAATAATTTAAACAAGCAATTAGAAGAACTAGAAAATAAAGAAAGTAATATTATATTAACAAAGAAAAAAATTGAAAAAACCTCTGTAACAGGGAATGATTTAAATGATGAGTTAAAAAAATTAGAACAAAAAACAAATATTGCTAGTGTAGAAGTATCTAAATACATTTGTCCAATTTGTGGACAAAATTGCGAAGAAATTTCAAAAAAAGATTTTGAAATACAAAAAGCAACAGAGTGGTTAAAGAAAGAGTTAGTAGTAACTAAAAAATATACAGTTGATTTTTCAGAAGATATTAGAAAATTAAATAGAGAACTATCAAAAATAAAAACAGAAAAAGAAACTATACGTGATCAACTAGACACAATAGAAAAAAAATATATTACATTGAAAGAAGTTATTTCAACAAAAGAGAAAGTTGATTATGCAAAAACAAGGATCAAACTACACGTGGAAATGATAGATTCTGGAATTTTTAAAACCAAAGCAGAGGATTTGAAGCAAATCAGAGAACAAATAAGTGAAATTAGAAAAAAAATACAACAATTTAAAGTAAAGGAAAAATTAAATGAAGCACAATCTTTTTTATCTAAAAATATGAATAGTTTAGCAAAAACATTGGATTTTGAAGATGAATTTTTACCTGCTAATTTGCGTTTTGATTTAGTTGATGGCACTTTTGATATGTATCAAAAACAAAGAAATGGTGAAAAAATACATTTGTATGAAATGGGAAGTGGAGCAAACTGGGTATCTTGCCATATAGCGTTGTTTTTAAGCTTTTTACGTTACTTTGCAACACAAGATAATTCTCCAATGCCATTGATAATGTTTTTTGATCAACCGAGTCAAGTTTATTTCCCACAATCAGATGATAATTTAGATAAAGTAACTCAAAAAGATATTGAGGCTGTTGATAATATGTATACAACAATTTTTAATGAAATTAATTCTATTGGTGAAGATACAGGAATATTGCCACAAATTATTATTGTTGATCATGTTGATGGGAAAAAACTTTTATGTAAAGAAGAATTTGAAAAATATGTAAGGTGTGAATGGAGAAATGGAGAAGCACTTATTTAAAATAACTAGTATATATTTTAATAGATTTTAGAATTATAAGATTTGAGAATGTTTTAAGTAATTTAAAATAATATTTTTTCATCATATAAAAGAATCTGATTTACTAAAAAATAATATTTGATTTGTTGGGTATAAAAATAAAGAAACTTTATCATTAAGAAAAAATATAAAAGAAAGATAAAAAATGAAAAATACTATGAATTATATATTTTAGGGCATTCATTTGGAAATGATGATTTTGAAGTTCTAAATTGTATTAACAAAGATGCTAAATTTTATTGTTTTTATTATGGAGATAAACCAAATGAAGTAATGAAAAGTACACTGAAAAGATTAGGAGTAAATGCTGAAATCATTTCTAATGGAGATTTATATGAAGTTATATAAGAAGTAGAGAGGAATATATAAGATGGAACTTGTTTATTTGTATGTTCGTAAGTATGATGAATTATTTAGTGAACAGGAATTTAATTTTTCACAAAATTATCATGTTACTTTAAAAAATAATGAATTGTTTCTCGAGGAGACAAAGAATATATTTGGTGATTATTATGGAGATAACGTTACTAATGTTACAATGTTTTTTGGAAAAAATGGATCTGGGAAAACAACATTATTAGATATTTTAGGATTATCACGAAATGATAGGATGGATGATACTTATAGTAGAAACATTGGAGATGAAAGATCAGAAAATTATTCTTATTTCATTATGTATCATTTAGTAGATAATTATTTTTCATTTGAATTTGTAGGTAAGAGTTTTTTGGAAGGATTAGATAAAATTATAAATCTAGATTTAGGCTCAGAAGACCCCAAAGATATAATATATAAAAAAGTAATGGGGACGATATTTTATTTAAATGATAACAAATTTGAATATCGTGATAATGTTCTTCAGCAACAGTTATCTTGTTATAAGATTAATGAAAAAAATATCTATGCATATATAACACCAGGTTATCGTGATATTCGATTAAGAACAGATCTTATAAATGAAGATACTTATATGTTCTCAAGAAATTATTTCTTCAATTTAAATCATTATGAATATTTATATAAATATCTAGTTGAAATAATGAAAAATACAAAAGATGCATTTTTAGAATCAAAATTGACAATAAGATGTAATGCTCGAGCAGAAATTGATAGCAATTTAGGAAGAGAATATAAAAAAGAATTAGAAGAAGCTTTAAAAATGCCTGAGAATTTAAAAAGTGACAAGAAAAAATTTATATTTAATTTTTGTAAAAAAATAATTATATTTTATTTCATTGAGCAGTTTTATGGATGGATTAATAGCTACAATAATAGTTTGTCGAATTATGTTAATAAACAAGTTGGTGCAATAGAACAAGTAAAGGAGTCTCCAATAGTATTCGAAGAGGAATTTAATAAATTGATGTCTAGAATTAAGGAAACTCATGCAAAGAGAATAAACTCTTTGAAAAAAATATTAGATTATATAATGAAATGTATAGAGAAAATTGCTAGAAAAGAATATGTTGAATTCTATGATAGAAAATTATCTATTGAACTTATTGATATTTTAGAATCTATACCAAGTAAATATTTTAAAGAAGAAAAAATTGTTGTTGACTTAACTAAAGATGTTGATGAAAATATTTTAAAATTGTTAGGATGTTATGATCGATATTATGATTATGCAAATAGAGAAAGGAAGTATAATTGCATTGAAAGAATAATGGATTTATCTTTCCCCAAAATGTCTGAAGGATATGAAGCTTTTTTAGATATTATTGCCAAGTCATGTGATGCTTATAACCGAATATCAAAAAATGATAATTTAATATTGATTTTAGATGAACCTGATCGAGCACTTCATCCAGAGTTAGCAAGAAATTTCTTATTCAAATTATTAGAATCGCTAAATAATTATGAACATAAAGGAACAATTCAAATAGTTATGTCCAGTCATTCACCGTTCATTGTAACAGATATTTTACCAGACAATGTTTATTTGTTAGATAGACAAGATAATTTACAAACAAAAGTTGAAAAAGTAAAAAATACATTTGCAACAAATATATATTATTTATTGATGAATTCTTTTATGATGGATAATACCTTTGGTGAATATTCATATAGAAAAATAGAAGATATTATCAAAGAATTAAAAGGTTCAAATTTAATTGAAAAAGAAAGACTATGTAATATAAAGCATATAATTGATTCAATCAATGAAGAAGTTGTAAAACGTCATTTGCTTGATATCTATGATGAGCATTGTTTTAAACATGATATCAAAAAAAGTGATAAAGATACATTAATTAACAAAATTAGAAATTTGGAAGATGATGAAAAGTTAAAACAAGTAATGAGGATATTAGAAGAAAATGATAGGGATAGTAATAGATAAAGGTCAAAAAGATGAGATAGAAAGAATTTATCGTTGTTGGTTCAATAAATATCTTAAACCTTTTAAAGAAACGATTAATAAAGATGAAAAATTAAAAAAAATAATTTTTGGAGAAAATGAATACAATGAAGAAGATTTATTTAATTTTTTACTAATGGATACTGAAAGTTTGAAGGTTGTAAAAGAAAAATGTGATACAAATAATACTATACAACTCAAAAAAGAAACAGTTGTTTATTTAGAAAAAATATATAAAAACTTTAGATCATCTCAAGCTGCAAGAATTGTAGAAAAATTAAAAATTCTATCATGTCCTTATTGTAATCAGAATGGTTTGATTACTTATAAAAAAGATGGTAAACGTAAATTTGCAGGTGAATTGGATCATTTCTATAATAAAAGTAAGTATCCTGAATTAATGATATGTCTTTATAATCTTATTCCTTCTTGTGGTGTATGTAATAGATTAAAAAAAGAAAAAAATGAGAAAATCATTAATCCTTACGATATATTATATAAGAGTAATATTACTTTTAAGACAACGTTTGATGATGAATGTAAATTAGACTATTTATTTGGTAAATCTGATCATTTCAAAATAGAAATTGATAAAAATAAATTGTCTGATGAAGATCTTAATGAAATTGATTTACTTCATTTAAATGAACGGTATAAACAATCAGAAGATTATGCACAAGAAATTATTTTGAAATCAATGGCGTATGGTCCTATTTACACTGAAAAAATAAGTAAAATGTTTAATGAAAGTTCTGAAGAAAAATTAAATCAATATCTCTATGGCTATCGGGATAATCATTTAAAAAGAAGTTTTTCAAAATTTAATCAGGATATTATGAATGAATTTAAAGGAAGGAAAGAATAATGAATCAAAATGATTTGATAGATGCAATTAAACATTACATAAAAACACCTAAATGCTATTATTCAGCTGTTTTAATAAATGCGCCATGGGGCGCAGGGAAAACATATTTTGTTAAAAAAGTTTTATACGATGAAGTAAAAGAAGAATTACGAAATGTTAATAAGCATATGGTATATATTTCATTAAATGGAATTAATAGTATTGATTTGTTATGCTCACGATTTAATTTAGCTAAATTAAAATTATCTAGCAAATCTAAAAGCGATAATAATATAGCTGATGATTCTTTAAATGTTATTTCGGCATTTTCTGGTTTACTTTCTGAAGAAAATCAAAAGAAAATTAATGCTGCTTTAAAAATAACGGGTTCTATGGTTAAAATTTCAAAAAAATTAGTTATGAGTTTTAAAGGCGAAGAGATTGTTTTTGTTTTAGATGATTTAGAAAGAAGTACTATTCCTATAGAAGAATTATTAGGATGTATAAGTGATATTGCTGAACAAGAAGAATGTAAATTTATTTTAATTAGTAATGAAGAAAAAATAAAAGATCTAGATAAATACCATGAAATAAAGGAAAAAGTAATAGGGCATACATATTTATTTAAACAAGATGTACAATCAGTAATTAATAGTGAGTTTAAGGATGAGGAATTAGAAGAATACAAAAGTAAAGTAATTAAAATTTTGGATAATGAAGAAAATATTAATTATAGAGTATTATTTCAATCACTGGAAACGTATAAAGAGTTAAAAGAAATGATTAAGAAGATGCAATTTGATTACTTTGAAAATAGTAGTAATTGGGGAAAGTTTTTATATGAGTTATTAAATAATTGTTATTTTAATAAAAAAGAATATATGGTTTCAGAAAAGCAAGAAAAAAATAATATTGAAGCTTCGTATAAGGATTCATTATTTTCTATGGAAAACAGAAATATGTACGAATTTAAGTTTGTTGATGAGGTAAATAGAAATGGTTTCTATAATGTATCATTAATAAAAAGTGAAGTTGAAAAGTATATAATAAAATCAATAGAAAGTGAAAAAACTGAAAGTTTATCATTTTTGAGAAATAATTATTTTTTAATGGAAGATGAAGAAATTATCAAACATTTTAATATGATAATCGATGAATTAAAATCAAATGATATTGATTATATAGTATATCCACAATTAATTTCTTTTTATTATAGATTAGTTAGTATAGGTTTATATGAGGAAAATAATAACATGTTTGATATAATGAAAAGAAATATTTGTTTAAATAAATATGAATATCATACTATTGAATTGGATCCATTTAATGATTTATTGCCAAATAACTATACTTCAAATTATAAAAAAATAGTAAAAGAATTCATTACAGTTCAGGAAGATGTACAGATAGGAAAAGAAATTGATTTAAGTGATGATGAGGATTGGATAAGTAAATTAGAAGGCATATATTATTCTAAAGAAAAAATATATATGCATCGAAGAGCATTTTTTAAATATGTTAACTCTAATTCTCTTCTAGAAAAAATAAATGATAGTAATAATAAAACTATTGATGATTTTAGAGGATTTATTAAAAAAATAAGTAGAAATTTTGGGTTTGATCATGACCAAGAAACAGTAAGATATCTTGTTAAAGAGATAAAAGGGTATGCTGATGTATCGTGTAATTCTAAAATAAAAAAATATCAATTGGATTGGCTGATTAAAAATTTAAATGAATTTGCTGGAATTAACGAAAATGATAATCAAAAAAATATAGACTAGAGTAGATACTTTTTTAAATAAATTAAATCAGATATTATGAATTGATACTTTTTTATCATAAGGTATTTTATAAATTATAATTTTTATTATATAAAATAAAAAGCAAAACATGTTGATAATTTCTATAAAAATGGATAAAAGATAATGTAAGAAAATAAAAACATGAATATTTCAGTCTTCTGCGCGCACCATGTTAATCGAGTGACGACAGTGTGTTAATGAAAATGACGGCAGTTGAGTATCCCACTAATAGAAGACCACTCGTTACGGTGGAGAAGTTCATTTCATTAAAATATTGAATACACTTAGAAATCCCCACGATTTTTTAGTTACTCATTATCTCTAAATATTTAAAATTTGTATAAAAATAGTTGTTTATGTTCAATATATGATCGTTCAGTAAGTACCTATAGATTGTAAATGATGGAATATGTATAATTTTAATTATAAAGTCATTTTATTTTATAAATTGTTATTAAACATAGTGGAGTAGGTTCGAAAACTTAGAGAGAAATAAGTGATAATTTTGGTAGAAAAAAATGGGAATGATGTAATGCTATTTTAAAACAAAAGGCGAAAAAAATAGAATTAAGTGCAATTTTAAAAAAATTAGATTATTATAAAGATGTAACTTTGAGAAAAGCATCAAAATGAATGGTTATTCCAATCATTACAAGCATGAAGAAAGTGCGATATTTTCCATGCATATAACAGTCCTTGAATTTATAATCGTTGAGAATGCGATTATTCATACGTTCACAGGACGTTCTATCTTTGTAAATGGTCTTCCACTTTTGGGAATTGTTTGAATCACCCCAAACAGTCGAAGATCATTTTCTACTTTTATTTGAAAAACACGCCCATATTTAGATTTAGTACATTTATCTTTTAAAGGACAAGTATTTTCTTTTTTAATGGCAAATGGGCATCTAAATTTATGGCGGTTTCTGTCTTTTTCAAAACCATCGCGTATGCATTCAAATACATCAGCACAAATAGTTCTGCCGTTTTTTGAAATATCTTTATAAGTCAAATACAGATTTTTGTTGGAACTTCGTCTGTTTATGTCAATAACAGGTAATATTCCTAGAGAGTAACATAGTTTATGAGTTGCAACATTATCACTGGCACAATCAAGGCAGTAATAAACGAAAGAAATAAAATTATTAATTGCACAAAGTTGAAACAATGCTGTCATAGAAGTGATTGCATCATGCTGAGAGGTAGATGCAATAGACAAAAACAAAGGCAGATTGATATTGTATTTGTGATTAATGGTGCTTATAGAAGAGGCAGTATAACCATAGTAGAAAGTATTAAAATCTGAATCCCAACTGATATTGGCATCAAAATCAGAATAACGTCTGTGGTTATCATCAATCTTAGTACCATATTTAGAAGCATGGGTATGTAAACAAGTACCATCACCTGAAATGGTAATATGTTTTTCAATAAGTTGATGGTTGAAACTGAAATTGACAGCCAAAACATTAAAAAGCTGAAGAATAATTTTTTCTTCAAGTTCATCAGCAGAATTACAGTTATCAGTGAAAACAGAAGAAGTTCATCAGTGGCAGACATATTAAAATTTTCCAGTTTAGAACCATTTTTAGGTTTAGAATGGGTATTAATGTTTTTATAGGGCTTGTTTTCGCAAATAAAATCATTACGAGAATATTTCTTTTTAAGAAAAAGAAGGTGAATGAAATCGTAGTGTGAACTGAAACTAGGGACATCAAGTGGATCAAAACTGCAAATGATAGCCAAAGCATTTTGTTTTTTTAATCTATTAACCCATTTTTTAATAGAGAAGTATTTAAAATGAGCCATAAGGATAAAAGAACGAAGGAATTGAATTTGATTCTTAGCCGGTCTACCAGTATTAGAATATAAGGGTCTCAAAATATCAAAAGTATTGTCAACATCGAGCCAGATTATTTTGAAAAAAGCCAATTGGAAATTATCGTTGAGAAGAGAGAAATCGAACAGTTAACGATAAGAGATATAATGAGAATTAAGATGACTGACAAAATCATTATAAGATTGAAAATAAGGTATCACGCAAAATTGATGAAAAAGTGGAGGGTAAGAAAAAAGAGGGAAGAAAATTTTTTGTATATCAATGAGTTAGAGTTTTCGAACCGCCTGTAGTGTATACGGGAGGACGTATATTTTATAAAATATATGTAAGTGGTAATGGTGATGGAAATTTAAAGAATTTAATTGTAATATTAAGATGTTATAGAAGAGGTGAATTTATTATGAGAAACGATATTAGAAAAGATGCGTATGAAAAAATAAGAAAACTAAATTCAAATAGAAGTTCTGTTAAATTTATTCATTATTCTTGTGGAAGTTTCACGGATATTTCTGAAGGCTATTCACCACGTATAAATTCAATTGCAATTTTGGATTGGGAAAGTGGTCAAACAACTGCTTTTTCAATACATCGAGTTGCAGAAAGAAAGAAAATTTCAATAGAAGATATAGAAAGTTCATATGATTCATTAGAAAAAGAAATGCTTGACGAATATTTTGATTATTTAAAGGATGCCAAAAATGTTAAGTGGGTTCATTGGAATATGCGAGATCCTAATTATGGATTTCAAGCAATAGAACATAGATATCAAATTTTAGGAGGTAAGCCATGTTGCGTACCTGATGCAAATAAATTTGATTTAGCAAGACTTTTAGATGATTTGTATGGTGCTCATTATGTTGAACACCCAAAAATGAAAAAAATAATGCAATTAAATGCTATTACTGATAAGGATTTTATGAGTGGTAAAGATGAGGCAGCAGCCTTCAAAAATAAAGATTTTTCTAAAGTTTATCTATCTACTTTAAGAAAAGTACAAGTGTTTTCAAAAATATTAGAATTAACTGCATATAAATCTTTGAAAACAAAATCTAGTATAAAAGAACAATATGGTCTTTCGTTGCAAGGACTTTATGAATATTGTACTTCTAATGTACTTATTATGTTACTATGGCAAATTATATCTTTAATTTTAGGTGGATGGATAGGATCGTGGTTTAACTAATTTTCATGTTTGATAATATTATTAAACATATGAAATAATGGAGAATTATAGCATGGGACAAATAAATTTATATAAAATTGATGAAAAAAGAAAAAGTTTTTCTAACAAAACTAGGTGAAAAATTTGAATGCTTAGGGGTATTGTAAATATGCTAGACATAAAGATTGGAATTTATTTATACTAGAAGAAAAGAAATTAACAGAAAATACAGTATTATTGGTTGGATTATTATATAACATGTGTAAAGTAGAGTTGGTACTAAAATATAACAAAAAAGATGGTATGAATAAAATCAATAAAGAAGATATTAAAAATTCAATTTCAAATGCAAAAAGTATTCTTGAAGATAAATTTAACTAAATTTATAAAAGTGCTTTTATAATTGGTTATTCTATTCTAGTTGATTACTTGTTCCGATTGGGTTGACAAGCGTTCCGACAGACCTGATCAACTGCTACTTTTTACAACATAATATTGCGATGATTATGCCAGGGTCTATTGGTGTTTCACCAGAAGGAAGAGGATTACCAACTCAATTATCATTATTTGATGAAAAACAAGTAGCTGGTCATAAAAGATTAGTAGATGCGATTCATAGTAAAGGTTCTTTAGTGGCTGCACAATTATATCATGCTGGTAGACAAGCAAGTGAAGCCATTACTGGATTAGATCCATTAGCCCCTTCAGCAATTCCTTGTGGAATTTTACAAAATCATCCAAAAGAAATTACTCATGAACAAATGGATCGTATTAAAGAACAATTTAGACAAGCTGCGAGATGGTCTATTGAAGCAGGATATGATATTGTAGAAGTTCATTTTGCTCATGGATATTTATTACATTCATTTATGTCAACTCATACAAATCATCGAACAGATGAATATGGTGGAAGTTTTGAAAACAGAATCAAATATCCAATGGATGTTTTAAAAACTGTTATTGATGAAGTGAATGGGGAAGTGCCTGTACAAATTCGTGTAAGTGTTGATGAATATGTAGATGATGGAATGAAATTTGAAGAAGTCAAAACAGTTTGTCATGTAGCTAAAGAAATGGGTGTAGCTTCTATTTCTTTATCAGCAGGATGTTATGATGCTGTTGAATATGCAATTCAACCAATGTTTATTCCTCAAGGATTTATTATACCTTTTGCTAAAGAATTAAAAGCAGAAATTGATATTCCTGTTATTGTTGCAGCAAGATTAAATGATGCACATTTAATTGAAAATATTGTTGAAAATGATGAAGCAGATATTGTTGCTATTGGTAGAGGTTTAATTGCTGATCCGTTATTAGTAGATAAAATTAAAGCACATGATTATGATAATATTCGTTATTGTATTGCATGTAACCAAGGATGTATTGATCGTGTACTTGGAGGAATGCCTGCACATTGTATGGTCAATCCTGTAGCTGGTGAAGAGTTAACTTGTAAGTTAAAAGGAAAATCTGATAAAAAAGTAGCAATTATTGGTGCTGGTCCTGCCGGAATGGAAGCAGCAATTACAGCTGCTCAAAGAGGTATGAAAGTTACTGTTTATGAAAAAGGTGAATTAGGTGGAAAATTTAAAGCGCTATCTACACCACCTGAAAAAGATACATTTATGATGTTTGATCGTTATTTAGTATCTCAAATGAAAAAATATAATATTGAAGTTATCAATAAAGAAGTAAAAGCTGATGATGAATTTGATGCTGATACAATTATTCTAGCAACTGGTTCAAAACAAATTGTTCCACCAATTCAAGGAATTAATCAAGAATTTGTTTTACAAGCAGAAGATGTACTAGAAAATCAAAAAGAATTAAAAGGAAATGTTGTCGTTATTGGTGGCGGCTTAGTAGGAACTGAAACTTGTAAGTATTTAGGAAATCAAGGAGCTCATGTTACATTAGTAGAAATGAAAGATAATATTGCTGACGGTATTGGAGCTACATTTATTGGACATATGTTTGCAAAACTTGCTGAGTATCAAGTAGATGTAAAAACAAGTGAAACAGTAAAAGAAATTAAAAATCACGAAGTTGTTTTATCAAATACAACTGTTCCATGTGATTATGTTGTTATTGCAGCTGGATATAAATCAAGAAATGAACTTGCTGAAGAATTATCTAAAAAATATGATGTAAAAGTTGTAGGAGATGCTTCATCTCCTAGAAGAATTCTAGATGCTACAGCAGAAGCTTATAATGTTGTTAATGCATTATAAAAAATAATAATATAAAATGAACCAATCACTCTTTTGAATGGTTCATTTTTATATATAAAACTACATTATAATATTACAAGAAAAATCATATTTATTAAAAAACTTTTCTAAATCCAGATAATGGGTTTTAAAATTTTATTTTCTCTAATCATAATTAAATTTTATATATTAAAATAAAAAAAATAAAAGGGAGAAATTTATGATTGATATAAAATTTATTATAGATATAGTATATGATATTTTAATAAAAATGACATTATGGGTATTAATAGGTGGCATCCCAATTGTTTTTATGGCATTAATTGTTGTTATAGTAAAAAAAACAAATTTTGGAATTAAAACAAGGAAAGTTATTGCAATAATTTATCAAATATTAATCAAGATGCATAATTATTTATTAGCATTTATATTTCTTGTGCTATTTTCTTATATTATTTTAGATGTTTTGAAAATTTTGATCTTGGTTATTTGTAATGTTTGCTTTATGTTTGGAAAAAATTTAATAGATGTACAAATTAAATTTCTTTTATTTACAATGTCTATTGTTCTTTTTTATCCGGGATCAGTTTTATTATTAAAATGTTATACAATAATGAGTAATGATGAAAGATTTTTATTTATCTTAATTTATAATAAAACATTTGGAATTATAAAAAAGTTTCCGATAGAAGAGATAATTAATATTCTATATGTATTATTACTTTCTTATAGTAGTATTGAGAAACTTGGAAATGCAAATAGTTCTATTGATAATAATTATATTTATTTAAGTTTTATTATTTACATTGCTGTACAAGCAACATCTAGTACAGTATATAAAAAGCATGCTTCAGTTTTTAATAGAATTGATAATCGTATTTTTAAAACTGATTTAATTAAAAGCAAATCTAAAAAAATGAATATAGATTATCATTTAAATACTGCAAATAATATTACTTTAGAATTTATCCGTACAGGAAAAGTTTCTAAGGAAAGTGAGAAATATATGAGAAAGATAAATAAATATTTTAAAAATAAAAAAATGAGAAAATAATTCGATAATTGCCTATATATTATTTTAATTATTAACTAAATAGTATATAGGTTTTATTTATTTTATAAACATTTGTCCCAGTATATACAAATGTGTCCCAATGTGGTATCATACTAATGAAAAGATGAGGGTGAGTAGAATGAAGAAAAGGGATATAGTGAACTTAATAAGATATCATGTAGAAGGTAACGAAAATGCGTTTAGAGAAGAAGTGTATGGTATTGCTAATGAATTTGATGCTAGCGGGGATAATGCGTTGGCAGAATATATTATGGCTTTGATGTCAGATACAAATATACTTTATACGCAAAATTTTAATTATGAATCTGAATTTCTTGAAGAAGTGAATTTAAATTCAACATCATTGTATTTGCCAGCAACCATCAGCCAAGAACTTATTGGTATTGCTAATGCGATTAATAATAAAGCAGAAGTTAATAAGTTTTTATTTGAAGGAGCGCCGGGAACAGGAAAAACTGAGGCTGTCAAACAACTTGCTAGGATCCTTGATAGAAAAGTTTATATGGTTGATTTTCCAATGATTATTGATAGCAAGTTAGGTCAAACGCAAAAAAATATTATATCTTTATTTAAAGAAATAAATTCTTTTAGTATACAAGAAAATGTTATTTTTTTATTTGATGAAATTGATGCATTGGCTCTAGATCGTACAAATAGTCATGATCTAAGAGAAATGGGAAGAGCTACATCTACTTTATTAAAAGGATTGGATAATTTATCATCTAGAGCAATTGTCATTGCAACAACAAACTTATTTGAAAATTTTGATAAAGCCATGTCTAGAAGATTCGACTATATTATTCATTTTAATAATTATAGTGATGAAGATCTTATGGAAGTAGGGGAAAAATTACTAGATGATATTCTAAAAAAACAAAAAAATGCCGAAAAAAATAAGAAATTATTTAGAAAAATTATTTCTTTGTATGGTACTCTTCCTTATCCAGGAGAATTAAAAAATATAATTAAAACATCTGTAATCTTTAGTAATATAGAAGATAAATATGATTATTTTAGACGTCTTTATTTAGCGGCTAAAGGGAAAATGCCTACAGATATTATAGAACTAAAAAATGAAGGATTTACATTACGTGAAATAGAGATTCTTACAGGAATTTCTAAAAGTAGTGTATCTAGAGAATTGAAAGGGGACTAGAAAATGAATGAGATATTACAACTAAAAGGAACATTTGAATCTAGTAAATTTAAAGGTAGAGGTGCTGCTTCTTTGCCTAAAGGGCAAAAGGTTGAAGTTTTGCATATAAGATCGTTAATATCTCAATTAGTTGAAATTGAAAAATTTTGGCATAATCATACTGATATCAAAGGTGCACTTGTAAGTGTACATTATGATCGTGTTGTTGCTAAAAGTCATCGTATAAAAGAACTATTAAAAGAAAGTGGAAAAAGTACAAATAGTTCTATAAGAGGTTCAAAGTTTGAACACCATAATGGAAATATATGTCATGTATTTACTCATTTTATTAGTTTGGAAGCCTTAAGAAATACTATTGATTTGTTAAGTGAAATAGAAAGATATACAATGTCTTACTTTAATGGAATCATTACTAATGATGAATTTATTCAAATAAGTAAGAATGGTATAGCTGGATCTAATTATAAAAATTATAGATTGGCTAATGCTATTATTGATTGTTTTTATGTGAGTTATTTTGATATTGATACAGATTTAAAAGAATCTCCTAAAGATTCAATTGTAACAATCTATAAAACAGGGGTAGATTCTATTGAGTTATTACAATCTATTGGTATTAATCTAGGAAAAATGAAAATGTTGGATGACACGACATTCCATTTAAAAAAAGAAGAGTTAGATATCTTAAAACAATCTATGCCTTATTTAATTGCGATGAGTGTTTCAGATATATCAGAATGGAATAAAGAAGATATTCTCGATAATCATTATGACGAAGAAATAATGACGATTCCTGATCCAACAAATGAACCAACGATAGGAGTTATTGATACTCAATTTGACAAACAAGTTTATTTTACTAAATGGGTTGATTCAAGGAACTTAGTAGATTCTAACATTGAAATAAGACCTGTAGATAAAGAACATGGGACAGCAGTATGCTCTATTATTGTGGATGGCCCAGCTATTAATCCTAATTTAGATGATGGATGTGGTCGCTTTAAAGTTCGCCATTTTGGTGTAGCGATAGATGGTAAATTTAGTTCAATATCGGTATTAAAAAATATTGAAAAAATAGTTAAAGAAAATACGGATATAAAAGTATGGAATTTATCATTAGGTGCCTTGTTAGAAATAGAAGAAAACTTTGTTTCTCCAGAAGGTGCACTTCTTGATCGATTACAAAATGAATATGATATTGTTTTTGTTGTTGCTGGAACTAATAAAGGAAGAAGTACCAAAGAAAATATGAAAATAGGGGCACCTGCAGATTCTATTAACTCAATTGTTGTAAATTCAGTCGATTTTTCAAATCAACCAGCTTCTTATGGAAGATGTGGACCTGTGCTTTCTTTTTTTCATAAACCAGACGTAAGCTATTATGGTGGCGATGTTGACAAAGCAATAGATGTTTGTGAACCATTAGGAAAATGGGGGCGAATCGGGACATCTTATGCAGCTCCATGGATTTCTCGTAAAATGGCCTATTTAATACATAAAATGGGATTTTCTAGAGAAGTTGCTAAAGCATTGTTAATTGATTCTGCTGCTGGATGGAATAGAAGAGATGATCATACTTTTAGAGTGGGATTTGGTATTGTTCCTAGAAAAATAGAAGATATTTTGAAAACAAATGAAGATGAAATAAAATTCATTCTTTCAGGTACGGTCAATAATTATGAAACATTTACTCATAATATACCTGTTCCTCGTGACGAAAAAGGATTTCCTTATATAGCACGAGCAACATTAGCTTATTATCCAAAATGTGATCGTAATCAAGGAGTTGATTATACTTGTAGTGAAATGGATATCCATTTTGGTAGAGTTATGGAAAGAAATGGTAAAGTAACTATTAAGGCAATTAACAATAATTCTCAAGGTGATGAAAATGGTGAAAAACTTTATGAAACAAACGCGCGTAAAATGTATCGCAAATGGGATAATGTAAAACATATTAGCGAAAAATTAAATTCCAATGCACGTTCAAAAAAAGTATATGGAGCAGGGAACTGGGGATTAATGATTCGAAAAAAAGAACGACTTGATGATAATGCTGGATTAGGTATGAAATTTGGCGTTGTAGTGACATTGAAAGAAATTAATGGATTCAATCGTATTCAAGATTTTATAAATCTTTGTCGTGTACGTGGATGGCTTGTTAATAAAGTAGATGTTGAACTTAATAATACAATCTACGATATGGCAGAACAAGAAATTGAATGGGATTAACAATTTATAGAGTATAGGGAGGGAAAAGAAAATGGATATTTTTTTATCATATTGTTGGAAAGATGATGAAATTGCAAATAAGATATACGATTATTTTAAAAAAAATCACAGTATCACGTTGCATAGAGATAAAATAGATATAAAAAATTGGGGAAGTATTAAAGAATATATGCAATCGCTTAATGATATGGAATATATTATTTTGATTATTTCTGAAAATTATTTAAAGTCCTCAAATTGTATGTATGAAGTTTTAGAAACAATAAGAGATAGAAAATATAGAAACAAAATATTTCCTGTTGTACTAGACAAGGGAATATATAACCCTATTAATAAGGCAAAGTATGTAAGATATTGGGAAAATGAGTTTAATGAGTTGAAGAATGCAATAGATGGGATTAATACCCAAAATTTAGGAAATTTATCAAATGATTTAAAGCATTATCAAAATATTGCATCAAACATTTCTGATTTTATAGATACTGTTGCAGATATGAATAATCCTTTAGTAGATGGAATTGAAGAAGCAATTGAGCAAGTATTGTATGATAGAGAAATCCTAGTGGCAAAAAAGGATGATAACAAATGTGAAAAAAGTGTGAATATATTGCCAACTGTTTCATCTGAACCTACGGATTTAGAAATTGATACTTATGTAAATCAGTGCTATAAATCAGGAAGAATATTGTTAAAACAAAAATGTCATGAAATTGAAAAGAATAACCCAATGATAAAAGTTAAAATAGAAGATGTTGATACAAGAAATACTATTTATCATTTTTACAAAAACGGACAGACTACTAGAAAAATAAAATATTCTTTAGGAAGTATGTTTGGGGGTAATGATTCAATAATGATTTCAAATAATCCTATATCTAGTAATTCATATAATGGAATGTATCAAGTGCAGTATAGAGATGGAAAAATAGGATTAAAAACTATGATGGGATTTGGAAGTAATGGTCTTATGTCTGTAGAAGAAATGGTTGAACAGATTTGGAAAGAATATATTGAACTTTATTTACGATATTAAAAATTGAATGACTTTTAAAATATTGCTTTCTAAAAGTATGTCTATAAATGAGTTGAATATCATAGCCAGGGGAGGAAAAAAAGAATGTTAAAATTAAAAAGTATTTTTTGTACATTCGCGATTGGATTTATATTTTTTTTCATTGATATTACTTTGTATCAAATTATTGGATTGATAGGATTACAAGGCTATTGGGTCATTATTCCTATTCTTTTATATTCAATTTATAATTTTCTAAAAAAAGAAAGTGAGGATAAGGAGGATATAATTTATTATTTCTCAATTGAAATATTGAATATATTTGCACTTATTGCATTTTATTACACAATCAGCAATAAAATGCTACTTTGTTTAGTTATGGAGAAATATAGCTCTATTTCTTTTGTTTTTTGTATGTTTTTGTTGCTAATTTTTGCAATAGTTAAAAATACTTCAAAAAATGATATAAATGAAAATAGTAAAAATACTAATAATTTATTTAATTTGTACTACTTAAATACTGCTAAGGCACATGAAATTGCTATGCTAATTGATAATAAAATAATGAAAACAATTGAAAGAGAACATATTTCAGAAAGAAAGTTAAAACACAGTATTTCAGGTAGCATAGGAAAAAAAGATGTATTTTCAAATACAATAGGCTATTCTAACGAAGAAAGTTTGCATAATAAGGTATATGAAAACTTTGATATAAAAACAACAAAGTCCATCATGTTACGAAAGATTTACGATACTGCTAAAGAAAATTCAAGTGGTGAATTAAAAGAAGGAGATTTGGTTCTTTTTAAAGATGTTAATTTAAAACAACTTAATATTGATGATACTATAATGATTTTAGATTTTTTGAAAGAAAGTAAGTTTAAAAATCAAGAAACGGATGGCGTAGAACTTAATTATAATAAAATGTTTGAAATGATGATAGATGATTTTACTATTGATTATTCATTCAAATATAAGAAAAATAAAATGGATGAAAAAAGCTTTATTATTCAGTTACCATATAATTCAAATGAAAATTTTGAAAACGGTTATCATCAAAATGATTTACAATTAGGCAAGTTGAGTATTATTGGAATATATAGAGGTGAAGTTGATTTTTCAAAAAAGATTGGTACATCATTAAAACTTTTAGAGTTGGTAAAACAGTCTATAAACAATAATACTTCTCGAAATATGGAAACTGAAATTATGAAATCTAGTTCAAAAAGACCTGAAGAACAAAATAATCCTTTTGAAATTAATGATAATAAATTAGAAGGAATGAATTCACTAATTGATGTGATAGCAATAATTCAAGAAATAAATATTAACTAGACTTTTTTAGATTTCTAAATAATCAAAAAAGTTTTAATTAATATAAAAAGAAAGGAATAAATACATTAGAATGAAATTATCAAATTATAAACATCTACAAAGAATATATGTATATGATAGTATTCAGTTAATAAAAAGTTATAGTGAAAAAAGAATTGTTTCTATTGGAGAACTTTTAAATGACTATAATGGATTGACTATTTTCTATTCTTTAGAAAAAATAAAAGAAAAAGTCAAGAAGGAAAATATTGATTTTATTGATATTTCATCACTTGTAGAAATTGTAAATTTTAGGAGTGATATGATTTTACAAGTAGAAATTCTTTTTTTTAAATTAGCAAAATTTTATGATGGAAATTATTGCTTAAGAAGTGATTGTGCGTTTATTTTAGATGAAAAAGTACCATTTATATTTAAAAAAACAATACCATTAGAGGAGCAAAAAGAACGATTAGAAGCAGAAATGGATGAGATAGATGTAAAATCAATTTCTGAAATTGTTGATAATATAAATAGTGAATTAATAGGTCATGACATTTTTAAAAATGATTTCAAAAAAAATCTTTTGAAATATTCTTTTTTAAATAATATGGGTAATCGTAAGATATTATCTATATTAATTTGTGGAGAATCAGGAATTGGAAAAACAGAATTTGCAAAAATTGTATCTAAAAAAATGTATCCTAATGAAGATTTAATAAAAATTAACTTCGGTAATTATTCGACAGAAGGTGTTCTTAATAGTCTTATTGGTGCTCCTTTAGGATATAAAGGCTGCGAAGAAGGTGGAGAACTTATAAATAAAATAAAAAAATCAAAATCAAAAGTTATTTTGATTGATGAATTTGAAAAAGCAACACCAAGCATATACAACTTCTTTTATGAATTATTAGAAGATGGAGTATTTACAGATAGACATGGAAATAGACATGATCTTAATGGGTATATAATTATTTTTACATCTAATATGACACAAGAAATATATCAAGAACACATACCCAATTCTTTAAGATCTAGATTTGATATGGTGTATTATTTTGAAAATTTACAATATGATGAAAAAAATTATTATATTCAAAAAAATGCAAAAAAACTAATAAATGAGTTAGAACAAAATTATGGGAAAAAGGTAAATTATAAAAATATAGAAAGCGAGCTAGCAAGACTTGTAGTTTATGAAAATCTAAGGGATATAAAAAGAAAAATTGAAGATATTGTATTTGATGAATTTTTTTCAAAATATTTTTAGTAGTAGAAAATTTGTATAATGATAAATTGTAGCGCTAGATTACTTGAAATTATGGTTTTAATGAATAGATAAACTTATGCAAGATGGAATTAATGAATAATAAAATTATTTATTTTGAAAAGAGGTTAGAGATGAATGAATTAAAGAAAATAATAAAAGAATATATTAAAAAAATTGGTAAAGAAAAAATAGCAATCATAGTATCAATTATTACAATAGTGACGGTTGGATTTAACTTCTTTAAAACGGTTTATAATGATTTTATTTATCAAGCGAGTTGTGAAAGATTCTATGGTATTCCTAAGTATTATTTTAGTTATAACTTAAATGATAAATTATATTGGTTGTTGTTAACTTCAATTGCTATTATTATATGTTTAACCCCAAGAATTATAAAAAAACATTGTTATAGTTCGTCAGAAACTTTTAATCGAATTATAAAATATATTTTTATTTTTTTATGTTGTATGTCTTTATGGGTGGTTATTTCTTTATTTTTAAATATTATAGTTTCTTATAATTATAGAGATTTTATTTTAGATGGAATTGTTTACTTAGTAAATACATATAGAAATGTGATGTCTGTGGTATTTTTGCTATTTAGTTTTTTTACTATTTTATTTTTATATGACATAAACGGCTTTTTAAAAACAGCACGATATAAAAAAATAGTTCTTATTATTTTTTTATTTTCTTTTGGAATGTGTTCGAATATTTTGTTGTTTGGTTCGATATCTCAAATAACATCTACAATTGATCAAAAAACAAAATATGAGTTTATAACAGTTGATGATAATGAATATGTAATTTTGTCTGAGTATAAAGGAAAATTTCTAGTGGTTTCATTTGAAAAAGATAGAGGAGAATATATTTTTAATACGAATCAATATAAATTTATTAATATGAATCAAGGATTAATAACTTATAAAGATGTAAAAAATTTAAAAATTAATAAAGGAGAATAATAATTACATAAGATATACGTATACCATTTAAAATTTTGTTAATTTTAAATGGTATATAAGTAATTGGATTATTTGATAAACAATTATAAGCAAATGCCAAATAAAATAATGGATAGAAATGTAATAAATCATCATTGATAATTATAGAAATTTTAAAAATCATAAATATTATACAAAAATGGTGAGATTATGAGTATCTAGAGATGACAAAAGAATGCAAAAAAGAACCAAGGCTATACGTCTAGGTTCTTTTTCATCCTTTTCGGATTTCTCTATACCAGAGTATCATATGAGTATAGATTGTCAATTTGAATTTTTATAGGATTTTAATGATTTCTTTATTTAGTTTTGGAATATGCATTTCTTTCATGAGTATTTCTCTTAAAAATATGTCCATATTTATAATTATCATACTAAAAAGGTCACAAATTCAACCGTATTTATTTTACGGTTATTTTATTGGCCGCTTTGGCCAATAATTGTAATTTGATAGATTTTTAAATAATTATTATACTTAAGAAAGCAGACTTTTTCATATATTTATTAATTAGATCATAATTATGAATATGTTGAAGAATTGATTTTTTATTGATCAACAGTTTAAATGATTACGTATTAACTCATTTTATGAATATACTCAATTAAATCTTGTATTTCTTTTGGATAAGTTAAATGACTATTTAAAACTTTTTTACCTAACTCATAGATTAGCTTGTCTTTTGATTTAGACGAACCAATATGATAAAAGTTTTTTACTTCCTGACTACAAATAAGATTTTCTTGTCTTAATTGATTAATTAAACAAAGTCCTTCAATCGATTTAACACGACTTAAGGCAACATAGAGTTGGCCATTATCAAATGAATAAGGAATAAGATTGACTTGATCATAAGTTTGACCTTGGCTTTTATGCATTGTAATAGCGTAAGCAAGCTTTAAAGGAATTTGATAAAAAGCACCTACTTTTTCTTTAGATAAATGATTATCTTCAATATCTCCTTCTTTTCTTTTAGAAAGTACATAGTTTTCTATGGCCCATTCATGATAACCAAAGGTTACAAGTGTTTTATTTGTATCTAAGAGAACGGTAACACTTTCATCTTCTAATTTATAAACTTTTCCAAATGAACCATTTTGATAAAGATTTTGTTCTGTATCGTTAATTAAAACCATCACACGAGCACCAATTTTTAAATGAAGTTCATCTAGAGTAGGTTTATCAGAATTTTTAACATCACCAACAATTCTTGAATGATAGACTTTAGCTTTATGAGGTATTTTGGAAAGTCTATCATGATTGATTTGTTCAGCTTTTCTATTAGTTGCTGTAAGAATAATACCATTTTCAAAAAGAGTTTTTTGACAATGCGTATTAAAATAATGAACACATGAATAATCACCAATACGTGCTTTATTCAATTCATGAATAAATTCAGGATTCTTTTGTCGTATGACTTGTTTTAATTCAACTGTTTGAAAATTTAAATCTTGCCAGTTTGTTGATTCAAAAGCATAACCTTTATGATAATTTTCATAAATTTCTTTTAATACTTCTAAATCATTATCTGTAGTAACAGGAGGTAGTTGGAAAAAATCTCCAACAACGACGATTTGTTTACGAGATAATGAGTTTTCTTCTGCTTTCATAATTGTTCTTACAACAAAATCAAATAGATCAATACGACACATACTAATTTCATCAATAACAATAATGTCACTTTCTTTTACCACTTGAGGAACTTTTTTAATATGTTTAACTACTTGAGGCTCTGGAGATACTTGAAAACAACGATGGATAGTAACACCTTGAATATTAATAGCAGCAATACCGGTAGGAGCACAAACAATAACATTTTTATTTTGTTTTTCCATTTCATTAATAAAAAGTTGTAAAACAAAAGATTTACCAGTACCTGCGCCACCTGTTAAAAAAACGTTATTTCCAGATAATAATTGTTGATAAGCTTTATATTGATCTTTACTTAATGATATTTTATCTTTATTTTGTTTTCTTTGATTTGTTGTTTCTTGTTTTGAATGTAATGAACTTTTTTGATTATTTTGTTTTAAATAGGCTAAAGCTTCTTTTTTAGAATCAAAGCTTTTGAATTTAGCATCTTTAAAATAATCAATTTCTTTTTGACAATCTTTCCAAGTAGTATAAATACCTGGATGTCTTCCTTTTTTTACAGCATAATATTTCATGATATTCCTCCATGTTTATTATTATGACATATTATAAAAATATTTTAAATAAAACTTGTGAAATGTTACACATAGCCTTATGTGTAACTTGTTTTTATTTTCACATGATACTAAAATATGTGTAGTTAGAAAAGAGGAGATTTAATTATGGCAAACAGATTTGTATTAAATGAAACAAGTTATCATGGAAAAGGAGCAATTGAATCAATTCCTGAAGAAGCAAAAGCAAGAGGATTCAAAAAAGCTTTAGTGTGTTCAGATCCAGACTTAGTAAAATTTGGAGTAACAGCAAAAGTTACTGATTTATTAGATAAAGCAGGATTAGCTTATGAACTATATTCTAATATCAAACCGAATCCAACAATTGAAAATGTTCAACAAGGTGTTAAAGCATTACATGATGCTGGAGCAGATTATATGATTGCTATTGGTGGTGGTTCATCAATGGATACAGCAAAAGCAGTAGGTATTATTGATAAAAACCCTGAATTTGCTGATGTAAGAAGCCTAGAAGGTGTTGCACCAACTAAAAATCCTTGTACACCAATCTTTGCAGTTCCTACAACAGCTGGTACTGCTGCTGAAGTAACAATCAACTATGTAATCACAGATGTTGAAAAAGATCGTAAAATGGTATGTGTAGACGTACATGATATTCCAGTTGTAGCATTCGTTGACCCAGATATGATGTCATCAATGCCTAAAGGATTAACTGCTGCTACAGGTATGGATGCCTTAACTCATGCTATCGAAGGTTATATTACTAAAGGTGCTTGGGAAATGTCAGATATGTTCCATATCAAAGCTATCGAAATTATTTCTAAATCATTAAGAGGTGCAGTAGAAAATACGCCTGAAGGTAGAGAAGGTATGGCTTTAGGTCAATATGTTGCAGGTATGGGATTCTCTAATGTAGGTTTAGGATTAGTTCACTCAATGGCTCATCCACTTGGAGCTTTATATGATACACCTCATGGTGTTGCTAATGCTATCATCTTACCAACAGTTATGGAATATAATGCACCATATACTGGTGAAAAATATAAAGACATTGCAGAAGCAATGGGTGTAGATACTACTGGTATGTCTCAAGAAGAATATCGTAAAGCAGCTGTAGATGCAGTTAAACAATTATCTAAAGATGTTGGTATTCCAGCTAACTTAAAAGAAATCGTTAAAGAAGAAGATTTACAATTCTTAAGTGAATCTGCTTTAGCTGATGCTTGCTGTCCAGGTAACCCAAGAGATACAAGTGTAGAAGAAATCAAAGAATTATATAAATCATTATTATAATAATAAGACAGTCCTCAATGAGGGCTGTTTTTTTGTTTTAAAATGTAAAAAAAGAAAATTTTGTTATTAATTTCACAATAAAGTTGACTTTTTATGAGGTTTCAATATAATTTTTTTTACATGTTAAAAAGGGGAAATTCGATGGAAAAAAATAAAAAATCAAGTTTTTCAGGCCGTTTAGGATATGTTATGGCGGTTGCTGGTTCGGCTGTTGGATTAGGAAACATTTGGCGTTTTCCATATCTTGCGGCTAAATATGGTGGAGGTACTTTTTTATTTACTTACGTTATTTTAGCGTTAACAGTTGGTTTTGCTTTACTTGTAAGTGAAACAGCATTAGGAAGAAAGACCGGAAACAATCCAATCAAAGCATATAAAATCTTAGGAGCAAAAAAATTAAAGATTGGTGGTTGGTTGAATTCAATTATTCCAATGTTGATAGTTCCTTATTACTGTGTTGTTGGTGGTTGGGTATGTAAATACTTATTTGAATATTTAAGAGGATCAAGTCAAATCTTGACACAAGATACCTATTTTTCAAATTTTATTGCTAATCCAATTAGTCCAGCTTTTTGGTTAGTTGTTTTTGCAGTATTAACTTTTATTGTGGTTATTAAAGGTGTAGAAAAAGGAATTGAAAAAGTAAGTAAGATCTTAATGCCTATTTTAGTAGTGATAGCTATTTTTATTTCAATTTATGGTTTAATGACACCAGGGGCTATTGAAGGTTTAAAATATTATATCATTCCTGATTTTTCTAAATTCAGTATTATGACAGTCATTGCTGCGATGGGGCAAATGTTCTATTCTTTATCGATTGGAATGGGAATTTTATTTACTTATGGTTCTTATATGAAAAAAGATGTTGATATGGAAAAAGCAATTTCTCAAGTAGAAATTATGGATACATTGATTGCTTTTTTAGCGGGGTTAATGATTATTCCTGCAGTCTTTGCATTTTCAGGAAAAGACAGTTTAAATGCTGGAGCGTCTTTAATGTTTATTACAATGCCAAAAGTATTTAATTCACTTCAATTAGGTGGATTTATTGGTGGTGTATTCTTTTTACTTGTCTTATTTGCTGCTTTAACTTCAGCTATTTCTTTAATGGAATGTTCAGTCGCAACTTTAATGGAACAATTCCATATTTCTAGAAAAAAAGCAGCTTTAGCAATGATTATTGAAATGTTAGCTTTAGGAATTCCTATTTCACTTGGCTATGGTGTTTTAGGATGGATTCAACCATTAGGAATGACTTTATTAGATTTCTTTGATTTTGTCACAAATTCATGTATGATGCCAATTTCAGCGTTATGTACAGCTTTATTAATTATTTTTGTAACAAAATTAAAAACAATTTCAGATGAAATTAAAATATCATCTGCTTTTAAAAGAGAAAAAGTCTATAATTTTGTGATGAAATATATTTGTATTCCAACATTATTAATTATTTTATTAAGTTATATTTTATCAACATTTGGAATTATTACGTTATAAAAAAGCTTTTTTAAGCTTTTTTTCTTTTTGGACATAAAAAAGACATTTTTTATGTATATAATATATTAGAAATAAAATGAGCTTTTGTATTTGTCAAATAAAACATTTGTGCTATAATTTATTTGTTTAATTATGCCTAAGTGTAAAGGAGGATGTCTTTATGGACAAAATAAGTGAAAAGATAAAAGCAGCCCGCATTGCCAAAGGCGTTACAATAGAGGAAGTCGCAGAAGCAACATTGTTATCTGTTAATATCATTAAAGATATAGAAGACGGTGCTTTTGAACGATTTGTTGGAGACGAGCTATATGTAAAAATGTATCTTAAAAAAATAGCAAGATACTTAGAAATAGATGAGACAATTGCTGATGATTATTATGCAATTACGAGAGAAATTAAAAAGGCTGATTTAAAAGATTTAGAAAATAAAAAAGAAGATATAGGATCTGTTACTTTTGTAGATAAAGTAAAAAATATTCAACCAACTAAAAAACAACCGACAAGAAAGGGAGTTTATGAAGATCACTATATCTTAAGATATGTTAAATATGCAATTGTCATTATTATTGTCATTGCTATTATTATTGTACTTGGATATTCATTTGTCTTTATGAAATCAAATGATTCATCATTTAAAAATAGTAATACATCTAAAACAGAAACAAGTGAAACTTTAAAGAAGAAAACAACAGAAACAGATAAAAAGAAAACAACAAAATCTGATACAACGAAAAAAGATGAACAAACATCTACTGAAATAACTTTTACTAAAAATGCTGATGGTGATTATAGTTTTAAATTACCTGATGGATATGATCAAGAAACTTTTAAATTAAAGGTAGACTTTACATTTGCGACAACTGTTGATCTACATGTTAATGGTGATCCTAACAGTTATCAAACTGATACATTTAAAAAAGGTGTTTATAGTAGTAATCTTGCTAATATTTCAGCATCAGATGCTTTAAAAGATGATTCTGCATGTGAAAGTGTTGAATTAGAATTTAATGTGAATGATTTCCAATATTTGGAATTTTCATATAGTTGGAACTTAGGACATCGTTATTATATTAATGATCAAAAAATTCCATTAGAAGAAAATGATCATTATGGAACAAGCTCTAATGGTAGAGTAAGAACATTTAAATTAACGATGGTCAAATAATGAATTTACCTAATAAATTAACGATTACAAGAATAATCCTTGTTCCAATTCTTATTCTTATTTATATGTTTCCTTATGCAACGTTTGGAATCAATGTACCTATGTATCATATTTTGAATGCTGATATTTCACTTGTTAATATTGTTATCTTTATTATTTTTGCAGTTGCTTCGTTAACTGATTATTTTGATGGACAAATTGCAAGAAAATCTAAATTAATTACGACTTTTGGTAAGTTTGCTGATCCGATTGCAGATAAACTATTAATTAATACGATTTTTCTTTTACTAGCAAGTGATGGAACAATTTCTATCATTATTCCTATTATTATGATTTCTAGGGATACGATCGTAGATGCCATTCGTTTGGTGGCTGCTAATAAACAAGTTGTTATTGCAGCAAAATATTTAGGAAAATTAAAAACTGTGACACAAATGATCAGTGTGATATTCTTATTATTAAATGATTTTCCTTTTTCAATCATTCATTTACCAATTGGTCAAATAAGTGTATGGATTGCTTGCGTGATTTCAATAGTAAGTGGTATTGATTATTTTATGGATAGTAAAGATATGTTAACGGAGTCAATGTAATGAATGAACTTGCTGAATTATTAATAAAAAATAATATTTCTATTGGAACTGTAGAAAGTTTTACAGTAGGAAATTTTGCGACAATGCTAGGAAATATTCCTGGCATTTCTAAGGTTTATAAGGGTTCTTTAGTCACTTATCAAAGTGAAACGAAAGAAAGGCTTTTAGGAATTGAACATCCATTGATTGAAAAGTACGGTGTTGTTTCTAAAGAAATTGCTACTTTAATGTGTGTTAATGGTAAAAGTATTTTAGATGTTGATCTATGTGTTTCTTTTACAGGAAATGCTGGACCGGATGCAATGGAAGGAAAACCAGTAGGAGAAGTCTATATTGGTATTGCTTATGAAGATGTTGTTGTTTATAAATTAAATTTAGAAGGTAGTCGAAAAGAGATTGCTTTAAAGGCAATAGATTTTGCTCAAAAGAAAATAATTGAAAAAATTTTAAAAAAATAAAAGAAAAAATGAAAAATAAAGCATATATAGGAATAGGAGGTATTATTTATGGCTGGAAAAAAAGAAGTAGAAACAAAAGATGCTAAAAAAGCACAAGCATTGAATGATGCAATCAAACAAATTGAAAAGCAATTTGGAAAAGGTTCTGTTATGAAGCTTGGAGATCGTGCAGCTGTTGATGTGGCTGTTATTCCAACAGGTTCTTTAACACTTGACATGGCTTTAGGAATAGGTGGTTATCCTAAAGGAAGAATTATTGAGATTTATGGTCCAGAATCAAGTGGTAAGACAACACTTACATTACATGCGATTGCTGAAGTGCAAAAACAAGGTGGTACAGCTGCGTTTATTGATGCCGAACATGCCATTGATCCTGTTTATGCTAAAAATCTAGGAGTTAATATTGATGAATTGATTCTTTCGCAACCAGATAGTGGTGAACAAGGTTTAGAAATTGCTGAAACACTTGTACGTTCTGGAGCTATTGACTTAGTAGTTGTTGACTCTGTTGCTGCACTTGTTCCTCAAGTGGAATTAGATGGCGAAATGGCTGATCAACAAATGGGATTGCAAGCAAGATTGATGTCTAAAGCTTTACGTAAACTTTCAGGGGTTATGAATAAAACAGATTGTACAATTATTTTCATTAACCAATTACGTGAAAAAATTGGTGTTATGTTTGGAAATCCAGAAACGACTACTGGAGGAAGAGCTTTAAAATTCTATTCTTCTGTGCGAGTAGAAATCAGAAGAAGTGAAGTAATTAAAAATGGTACGGAAATTGTTGGGAATAAAGTCAATATCAAAGTTGTTAAAAATAAAGTGGCACCACCATTTAAATCAACACAAGTCGATATTATTTATGGTAAAGGTATTTCAAGAGATGGTGAAGTCTTGGATTTAGCAGTTGATAAAGATATTGTTGATAAATCCGGTGCTTGGTATGCTTATAAGGGTGAAAAGATTGGACAAGGACGTGAAAATGCAAAACGATATCTTGTTGAACATCCTGATATAATGAATGAAATTACGGAAGCAATTAAAGCTTCATTAATGCCTGTAGAAGAAGAGGAATTGTAAAAATTCCTCTTTTTAACTTGTTATTGTCAAAATAAACAATTTGACATATAATATACTTGTGCGCAAAACACGTTTAATAAACATAGTAAAGACTATGTAAATATTAATTATTATAACCGAAACAACCGGTGAATGATTGGATAATCAATCATAAAAAATGTGCATAGAGAAAATGGAGGGTGGAATATGCCAGGTTTAAATATTGCCACTATTTTATCCTATGTTCTAGCTGTCGCTGTTGGGGTTCTTATTTATTTTGTATATGCAAAACTAAATATTTCAAAAGCTAATGTAAGTGCTCAAAAGATTATTGATGATGCAACGAGTAAAGCTGATAATCTAGTTAAAGAAGCTATTTTGGATGCTAAAACTCAAGCTTATGAATTAAAATTAGAAGCAGAAAAAGAAATTAAAGAACAAAAACAAGAAATTACTGAACTTGAAAATAATCTTTCAGAACGTGAAAAAGGTATTGAACGAAGAGATATTGCTGTTCAAGGTAAAGAAGACGTTCTTGAACAAAGAATTAAACAATTAGATATTAAAGAAGCTGGAATAGATAAATTAGAGGCTGAATTAAAAGATAAAATTGATTCTAAAGTTGTTGAATTAGAAAAAGTTGCCGCTATGTCAGCAAGAGAAGCTAAGGAAGAATTGTTCAAACAAGTTGAACAACAAATTTCGTTAGAAATGTCTGCTTACATAAAAGAACAAGAAGAAGAAGCTAAAAGTAAAGCTGCTGATATGTCTAGAGACATTATTGCCAATGCAATTAATCGATACGCTCAAGAAGAAGTTACTGAAAGAACAGTAACTGTTGTTGATCTTCCAAGTGAAGAAATGAAAGGACGTATCATTGGACGTGAAGGTCGTAATATTAAAGCAATCGAACAAGCAACAGGTGCCGATTTAATTATTGATGATACACCTGAAGCAATTACGATTTCTTGCTTTGATCCAGTAAGAAGAGAAGTTGCTCGTTTATCATTAGAAACTTTAATTAGAGATGGACGTATTCAACCAGGAAGAATCGAAGAAGTTGTTGATAAAACAAGAAAAGAATTAGATGAAGTTATTAGTAAAACTGGAGAAAATGCAATTTTTGAATTAGGTATTTCTCGTATTGATAAAGAAATTGTTAAACAAATTGGTAAATTAAAATATCGTACAAGCTATGGTCAAAATGCGCTTCAACATTCATTAGAAGTTGCACATTTAGCAGGAATTATGGCTGCTGAATTAGGATTAAATCAACAATTAGCTAAACGTGCAGGTCTATTACATGATATTGGTAAAGCAATGGATCATGAAATGGAAGGAAGCCATGTTGAATTAGGTGCAAAATTCGCGAAAAAACATGGAGAACATCCAACTGTTATTAATGCAATTGCTTCACATCATGGGGATGTGCCAGCAACAAGTGTTATTTCTATTTTAGTAGCTGCTGCTGATACATTATCAGCTGCTAGACCAGGAAGTCGAAGTGAAACAATTGAAAATTATATTCAAAGACTTGAAAAACTTGAAGAAATGGCTAAAAGCTTTGATGGTGTCGATCGTGTCTATGCAATTCAAGCAGGACGTGAAATTCGTATCGTTGTAAAACCTGATAAAGTGGATGATCTAGCAAGTCATAAGATTGCACGTGATATTAAGACAAAGATTGAAGAAGAATTAACTTATCCAGGACATATTAAAGTTACTGTTATAAGAGAAATTCGTGCGAGTGAAATTGCAAAATAAAAGGGAAATCAATTCCCTTTTTTTTTATATATGTTAAAATGTCTTTACGAAATGAGGAAAGAAAATGAAAGTTTTATTTATAGGAGATATCGTTGGAAATGTAGGACGACAAATGATAGAAGATTATCTTTATCGTATTCGAAAAGATTATCAAATTGATTTTGTAATCGCAAATGTTGAAAATGCGACACATGGTAAAGGATTAAATAGAAAACATTATGATTTCTTTACTTTTGAAGGTGTTGATTGTATGACAATGGGGAATCATACTTTTGATAAAAAAGAACTTCTTGATTTTATTGATGAAGCTGATCGCCTTGTTGTTCCTTTCAATCAACCAAGTATTTTACCAGGAGTCCATACAAGAGTATTTAATGTTAAAGGTACAAAAATAAGAGTAACCAATGCACTTGGATGTGTCTTTATGGATAACCGTTATTCGAATCCTTTTGATCATATTGATGATTATCTAAGCCTTGAACAAGATATTCATATTATTGATATTCATGCAGAAGCAACCAGTGAAAAAATAGGTTTAGCTTATTATTGTAAAGATAAAGTACAAGCTGTCTTAGGAACACATACACATGTACAAACAGCAGATGAAAGAATTATTGATAAAAAAGTAGCATTTATTTCTGATGTAGGAATGACAGGACCTTATTTAAGTTCTTTAGGGTGTGATTTAGATAGTGTGATTACGCGTATGAGAGGTTTAAGTTCAAAATTTTTAATTTCTGAAAATTCAGGACAGTTTGCAGGTGTCGTGATTGAATTTAATGACAAACACCAACCTATCTCTATTGAAAGAGTTTTGATCAATGATGATCACCTATATCGAGCATCTTAGGATGCTTTTTTTGTTATTTTTTTAATGATAATTCATATAGTGAATTAGGAGGCAAAAATATGGAAATAATTAAAGTATCTTCAACATCTGTTCCTAATCACGTTGCAGGAGCAATAGCATCATTAATGAGGGAACAAGATAAACTTATGATTCAAACAATTGGTGCAGCAGCACTTAATCAAGCAATTAAATCAATTGCAATTGCTAGAGGATATATTATACCAACAGGTAAAGAGCTTATCTGTATTCCTTCTTTTCATGATTTAATGGTCGATGATAAAAGGATTACTGCCTTAAGACTTGTAATAGAATTACGTTAATTTTTAGTGAAAAGGGTTTCTTTTTTTAAAAATTCATTGTATAATACTGACATGTAAATGGAGGTTTTTTAAAATGGCAAAATGTAAATTATTAATGCAAACAGGACAAGTTCAAAAAATTATTGATTTCTTTGATGGATATTCAGATGATAAAGTATCATGTAAATATATTAAAAAAGTAGGAATCAAAGCTGAATTTGAATGTGAAACTGAATTATCACCTGAAGAAGCAGCAGGTCATTGTAAAGGAGTATTTAAAGGAACTCCAGAAGGTAAAGTATTATACTTCTCAATTCAACCAGACGGATTCTTTGGATAAGATAAAAATGATAAGGACTGATAAGTCCTTATTTTTTTCTAGCCAAAAGATAACTTTATGTATATAATAGGAAAGAAATGTGGTGAAAAAATGAAAGATTATAGTGAATATTTTAAAGGGCCAAATTTAAAAGAGGCTCAAAAAAGAAGTAGAAAACAAGTTGATCATTTAAAAGATGCTTTTGAAATACCTAGTGATATGGTAAGTGTAGGTAAAGGAAAAACTTATTATATTCATACTTATGGTTGTCAAGCGAATGAACGTGATGGTGAAACATTAGCAGGTATTTTTGAAATGATGGGATATACAGTTGCTAAAGAAATCGAAGAGGCAGATGTCATTTTATTAAATACTTGTGCTATTAGAGAAAATGCAGAAGAAAAAGTATTTGGGAAAGTAGGTTATGTTAAAAACTTAAAGAAGAAAAAACCAAATCTTATTTTTGGTTTATGCGGTTGTATGGCACAAGAAGAAGTTGTTATTAAAAGAATATTAGAAAAACACCCACATATAGACTTAATCTTTGGAACACATAATATTCATCGTTTACCAACTTTATTAAAAGAAGCAATGTTTAGTAAAGAAATGGTTGTAGAAGTATGGTCTAAAGAAGGGGATGTTATTGAAAATACGCCTGTTACACGTGCTAATGGACATAAAGCATGGGTCAATATCATGTATGGATGTAATAAATTCTGTACGTATTGTATTGTGCCTTATACAAGAGGAAAAGAACGTTCTCGATTAATGGATGATATTATTGAAGAAGTTAAAGGATTAAAAGCAGATGGGTATCAAGAAATCACTTTACTTGGACAAAATGTCAATAGTTATGGAAAAGATTTAGAAGAAGACTATGATTTTGCGACTCTTTTAGAAGAAGTTGCTAAAACTGGAATTGCACGTATTCGTTTTACAACAAGTCATCCATGGGACTTCTCTAGAGAAATGATTGAAATCATTAATCAATATGATAACATCATGCCTTATATCCATTTACCAGTACAATCAGGAAATACAGAAATCTTGAAATTAATGGGTAGAAGATATACAAGAGAACAATATTTAGAACTTTTCCACATGATTAAAGAAGTGATGCCAGATTGTTCAATTACAACAGATATTATTGTTGGTTTCCCAAATGAAACAGAAGAACAATTCCAAGATACACTTTCTTTATATGAAGAATGTGAATACGATTTAGCCTATACATTTATCTATTCTCCTCGTGAAGGAACACCTGCTGCTAAAATGCAAGACAATGTGCCATTTGAACAAAAACAAGACCGTTTAGAAAGATTAAATGAAGTTGTTAAAGAAAAAGCTTTAAAACAAAATCAACGCTTCTTAAATCAAGTTGTGGATGTTTTAGTAGATGGTCCATCTAAACGTGATGAAACAATGATGACAGGATATACTGCACATCAAAAATTGATCAACTTCAAAGGGCGTAAAGAAGATATTGGTAAAATTGTGCCTGTAAAAGTCACAGAAGTAAAAACTTGGGCTTTAAAAGGTGAACAAGTTGACTAGAATTGAAGAGCTTGCTAGAAAATTAAATCAAGAAATTTTAGCTTTAGAAGTTGTTCAAGAATATCAAAAGTATGAAAAACTTGTTTTAAATGATGAAAAACTTAAACAATTAGAAAAAGAATTAAAAGTATTACAAAAAAAGATTGTCAATCAAAAATCAAAACAGGATGATCGAGTTACAAAAACAATTCAAGAATATCAAGAAAAAAAAGCATATTATGAAAATCATCCATTAGTTGTTAATTATTTATATTTACAAAATGAAGTGAATGAAATCTTACAAACAATCAATCAACAAATGAATAATGCTTTAAAGTAGGGAAACCTACTTTTTCTTTTTATTATTGACTTATTTAAATTTGGGGATTATAATTTTTCAAAAATATAGAAAGAATAAGGAGATAAAAAAATGGCATTTTACTTTGAAGAACCATCGCGTACTTTTAATGAATATTTATTAGTTCCAGGATACTCATCAGCTGAGTGTCGTGCTGAAAACGTAAGTTTAAAAACACCATTAGTTAAATTTAAAAAAGGTGAAGAACCTGCATTATCACTAAATGTTCCATTAGTTTCAGCAATTATGCAAGCTGTATCTGATGACAATATGGCAATTGCCTTAGCTAAAGAAGGTGGAGTTTCATTTATTTATGGATCTCAATCAATCGAAAGCCAAGCAGCTATGGTAAGACGTGTTAAAAATTATAAAGCTGGATTCGTTCCAAGTGATTCAAACTTATCACCTGAATCAACTTTAAAAGATGTTTTAGATTTAAAAGAAAAAACTGGACATTCAACAATGGCAGTTACAGCAGATGGAACTGCTAACGGTAAATTATTAGGAGTTGTTACTGGAAGAGATTATCGTATTTCTCGTTTATCAATGGATACAAAAGTTGAAACTTTTATGACACCATATGATAAACTAATTTGTGCAGATTTAGGAACATCTCTTAAAGAATGTAATGATATGATTTGGGATAACAAATTAAATTCATTACCTGTAGTAGATGCTGAACAAAGATTACATTATTTCGTATTTAGAAAAGACTATGAAAATAGAAAAAATAATCCAAATGAATTATTAGATGAAAATAAACGTTACATTGTTGGTGCTGGAATCAACACACGTGACTATGCTACACGTGTTCCTGCATTAGTAGAAGCTGGTGCTGATGTTTTATGTATCGATTCATCTGAAGGATTCTCAGAATGGCAAAAATTAACAATCGATTGGATTAGAGAAAATTATGGTGATACTGTTAAAGTAGGTGCCGGTAACGTTGTTGATGCAGAAGGATTTAGATTCTTAGCTGAATGTGGTGCTGATTTCGTTAAAATTGGTATCGGTGGAGGATCAATTTGTATCACTCGTGAACAAAAAGGTATTGGTCGTGGACAAGCTACAGCAACAATCGAAGTAGCTAAAGCAAGAGATGAATACTTTAAAGAAACAGGAATTTATGTACCAATTTGTTCAGATGGTGGTATCGTTCATGATTATCATATGACATTAGCCTTAGCGATGGGTTCTGATTTTATTATGCTAGGTAGATATTTCTCAAGATTTGATGAATCTCCTACAAATAAAGTTCAAATTAATGGACAATATATGAAAGAATATTGGGGTGAAGGTTCTGCTCGTGCTCGTAACTGGCAACGTTATGATATGGGTGGAGATGCTAAACTTTCTTTTGAAGAAGGTGTAGATTCTTATGTACCATATGCTGGAAGTTTAAAAGATAATGTTGGTTTATCATTATCAAAAATTAAACATACAATGTGTAACTGTGGTGCTTTAACAATCCCTGAATTACAACAAAAAGCTAAAATCACTTTAGTATCAGCTACTTCAATTGTTGAAGGTGGCGCACATGATGTTGTGTTAAAAGACGCTAAAGAACAAAAATAAGACTTCGTTGAAGTCTTTTTTTTATTTTTAGACATATTGTTATATGGGGTGACAAAATGGCTGGTAAAGTGTATGAAATCATGACCAAGGCAACTTTATCAAAAGGAACGAAAAAAACGATTTCTAAATATGATTATGTTGTTAATGAGATTGATAAAATACTAGGATGTTGGATTTGTAATCATCAATATCAAGGAATCATTAGGGAGCATCAAGCATTTATAGAAGGAAGTTTTGATTTGCATATTTGGTATAGTCATTTAAATGAAAGTTATTTATTAAAACAACAAGTGCATTACCAAGATGCTATTGATTTAAATATGAAAGATCATCAACTCAGTCAAAATGATCAAATTATTGTTGAAAGTCAATACTTACCTCGATGTATCCATGCAACCTTAGAAAATAAAACAATGCACATCGAAATAGAAAAACAAATGTCTTTAAAAATCATTGGTAATACAACAATTCTTGTAGAAAGTAAAACAAATGATGAAGAACTTGAAATGAAAATTAATCCCGATTTCATAACATAGAAAGATGTTTCTTTCTATGTTATAATAATCAACGAATTAGAATGAGGTGTAAAAATGAAACAAAAATACAGTCCAATGATGATGCAATATTTAGGTATCAAGGAACAAAATATAGATTCTATTGTGATGTTTAGATTAGGGGATTTTTATGAAATGTTCTTTGATGATGCGATGGTTGTTTCTAAAGAACTAGAACTTGCTTTAACAGGGAAAAATGCCGGCGCTAAAGAAAGAGTTCCAATGTGTGGGGTTCCTTTTCATAGTGCGAGTGGATATATTCAAAAATTAGTAGATAATGGACATAAAGTCGCGATTGTTGAACAATTAACAGATCCTGGAAAAAAAGGTATTGTTGAACGTGGTGTTGTTCAAATTGTCACACCAGGTACTATTTTTGATGAATCGATGACAAAGAATAAAAATAATTATATCGCGTGTATGATGATTTTTGATTTTGTTTATACGCTTGCTTTTTGTGATATTACAACAGGTGAATTTCAAGTCATCAATATTGATAAAAAGGATCATCTTTTAAATAATCAATTAGCTTCGATGGAAGTTAAAGAAATTGTTGTTAAAAGTGATTGTACATATAACTTTAATGATTCAATTATGGTATCTCATTATGATAATGAAACATTTAATGAAAAATATCGAGATATTTTTCATAATATAAAAGATTTAAAAGAAATCAAAGTATCTACTTTATTATTAAATTATTTAATTGAAACACAAAAAAGAGACTTGGAACATCTTCAAATGATTGAAGAAATCAATAATCAAGATTTTATGACAATGGATCTTTATACTAAAAAATCATTAGAATTAACTGAAAATTCTAAAGATCATGAAAAATATGGTTCCTTATTTTGGCTATTAGATATGACAAAATCAGCAATGGGAGCAAGACTTTTAAAAAATTATATTGATCGACCACTTTTAAAAAAAGAAGCCATTGAAGAAAGATTAGATATTGTTGAAATCTTTACTCAACAATTTATTCAAAGAGAAAGTATTAAAGAAATATTAAAAGAAATCTATGACTTAGAAAGACTATCAAGTCGTATTGCTTTTGGAAACATTAATGCAAGAGATTTAAAATGGATTGCTTCTTCTTTAAAAGTCTTACCAGAATTAAAACAACAACTTTATTCATTCAATGAACCTTTAACAGATCAATTAGCCAATCAAATCATTGATCTATCACATATTACAAAACTCATTGATGATGCTATTATTGATAATCCTCCTCTTACGATTAAAGAAGGAAATATTATCAAAGATCATTTTAATGAAGAATTAGATGAATTACGTTATTTAAGAGATCATGGAAAACAATGGTTAGTTGATTTTGAACAAAAAGAAAGAGAAAAAACAGGTATTAAAAACTTAAAAGTTGGGTATAATCGTGTCTTTGGTTATTATATTGAAGTTACAAAAGGAAGTTTAGATCTTGTTAAAGATGAATTCGAATATACAAGAAAACAAAGTTTATCGAATGCAGAAAGATTTATTACGCCTGAATTAAAAGATATGGAAAGTAAGATTTTATCGGCACAAGATAAAATTCAAAAATTAGAATATGTTTTATTTACTCAAGTTAGAAATGAAATCAAAAAAGAAGTCCATTTGATTCAAGATGTTTCGAAAATTATCGCGCGTGTAGATGTTTATCAATCTCTTGCAATGTTAGCAAGTGAAAATAGTTATGTAAGACCTGTTTTTAATGATCAAAAAATCATGGATATTAAAGAAGGTAGACATGGTGTCATTGAAAAAGTCATGGGGCATGGTAAATATGTACCTAACGATGTTTCAATTGATGAAAATTCACCAGTTGTCTTAATTACAGGGCCAAATATGGGTGGTAAATCGACTTATATGAGACAAGTAGCTTTAATTGTTATTATGGCACAAATTGGTTCGTTTGTTCCTGCTAAATATGCGAATCTTACAATCTTTGATCAAATCTTTACGCGTATTGGAGCAAGTGATGATTTAATTAGTGGTCAATCAACTTTCATGGTAGAAATGTTAGAAGCGAATAATGCTTTACGTTTTGCTAGTGAAAAATCGTTGATTTTATTTGATGAAATTGGTCGAGGAACAGCAACTTTTGATGGAATGGCTATTGCCCAGGCAATGATTGAATATATTGCCAGTGAAATTCATTGTATGACATTATTTTCAACCCACTACCATGAACTTACATTTTTAGAAGATAAAGGTCTTGGTATCCAAAATGTTCATGCTAGTGCTAGAGTAGATAATGATCATTTAGTATTTGAATATTTAATTAAAAAAGGACGTTCTAATAAATCTTATGGGGTCAATGTGGCTAAACTTGCTAAATTACCAGATGAAGTAATCAATCGTGCTAATTTAGTATTAGAAACACTTGAAGAAAATAACGTAGAAGATTGTTTAATTGAAGAAAAACAAGTTCAAGTTATTGAAAAAGAAAGTGAAGTTGAAAAATATTTAAAGACAATTGATCCAATGGCTTTATCACCATTAGATGCTTTGTCAACTTTAATCGAATTAAAGAAATTAGTAAAGTAGAGGTGGCCTATGAAAATAAAACAACTTGATGATATTTTAGCAAATAAAATAGCAGCTGGTGAAGTCATTGAAAGACCAGCAAATGTTGTCAAAGAATTAGTTGAAAATAGTATTGATGCCTCTTCTTCTAAAATAGATATTATTATAGAAGAAGGAGGAATGAATTTAATTCAAATTATTGATGATGGATCAGGAATGGATAAAGAAGATGCATGTCTTTGTTTTTCAAGACATGCAACAAGTAAAATCTATAATGATCAAGATTTATTTTGTATTCAAACATTAGGCTTTAGGGGCGAAGCTATTCCTTCCATTGCTTCTATTTCTCGTTTTGTTTTAAAAACCAGTGATGGAAGTCAAGGATCAACAGTAATTTATGAATTTGGTAAATTTATTGAACAAAAACAAAGTGATCTTAATAGAGGAACAAATATTTCTGTTTCAAAGCTTTTTCAAAATGTACCAGCAAGATTAAAATATGTAAAATCTGTCAATGCTGAATTTGCACATATACAAAATTATGTAGAAAGACTTTCTTTATCTCATCCAGATATTGCTTTTACTTTAATACATAATGATAAGATGACTTATAAAACAAATGGAAATGGAAATTTATTAGAAGTTATTCATCAGATTTATGGGTTATCTGTGGTTAAAAATATGTTGAATTTAAAAGCTGGAAATGATGAATTTCAAATAGAAGGTTTTATTGGTAAAATTGAAGTGAATAGGGCAAGTAAGAATCATATTGTTACGATGGTCAATCATCGTATTGTTAAAAATCAAGTAGCAATCGATGCTATTAATCAAGCATATCGTAAATATTTAGCAGATAATCGTTATCCTATTGCAGTCATCAATATTGAAATTGATCCTTATTTAGTGGATGTCAATGTTCATCCAAGCAAGTTAGAAGTTAAGTTTTCTAAAGAATACGAATTAAAACAATTAATTTTTGATGCGGTATCTAAAACTTTAGAAAATGTAAATTTAACCTATCAAGTTAAAGAAGAAAGACCAATCTTTAAACCACAACTAGATCAAATGGATCTAGATATTGATTTTAGACAAGAAATTCCTACAAAATTTCAAGAAAAACCACAAGCTTCATTTATTCAAGAAAAAAAACAACCACTATTTGTACATGAAGAAAAAAATGAATATATAACAGAACCTGTAGAAAAGCTTGTTGAAGAACCTATCCAACTTGAAAAAGTTGAAGTGTCTTTAAAAGAAATGAAAAAGAAAATATTTGTAAAAGCACAAATTCATGGAACTTATATTGTAGGTGAAGATGATAGTGGAATGTATTTGATAGATCAACATGCTGCACAAGAAAGAATCAATTATGAATATTTTCTGGAAAAATATAGTCATCCAGATATGACAATGAGAGATTTATTAGTACCTATTACAGTTGAATATCCTTTAAGTGAATGTATGATTATTGAAGAAAGAAAAGACTTATTAAAAGAAGTTGGCATTGATTTAGAGCCTTTTGGTAATGGTTTTATTATTAAACAACTGCCAATGTGGATGAATCAAATTAATGAACATTTATTTATTGAAGATATGATTCAACAGATATTAAAAGATAATAAAATTGATTTACTTTCTTTACAAGAACATGCTATAGCAACATTAAGTTGTAAAGCATCTTTAAAAGGAAATAGTCATCTATCAATTGAGTCAATGCAAACAATTGTTGATAATTTAATGCGTTGTGATAATCCTTATGTTTGTCCACATGGAAGACCAACGATTATTCATTATTCAGCATATGAATTAGAAAAATTGTTTAAGAGGGTCGTATAATGGAAAAAGTAATTGTTGTAATTGGACCAACAAGTGTTGGTAAAACAAAAATGGGAGTAGCTCTTGCTAAAAAGTTCAATGGAGAAGTTATTAGTGGAGACTCTATGCAAATTTATAAACAGATGGATATAGGAACTGCTAAAGTCACAGAAGAAGAAAAAGAAGGTATTATTCATCATTGTGTAGACATTTTAAATCCTGATGAAACATACAGTGTTCATGATTTTCAACAAACAGTAAGAAAAAAGATAACAGAAATTACCCAAAGAGGACATGTTCCAATAATTGTTGGAGGAACAGGCTTATATATAAAAGCAGCATTATATGATTATCAATTTGATGAAATGGAAAATGATCATCATGCAATAAATGAAAAATATAAAGATTATACAAATGAACAATTACATGATCATTTAAAATCAATCGATGAAGAAAGTGCAAAAATATTGCATTTCAATAACCGTCGACGTGTTTTAAGAGCTATTGAAATCTATGAAACAACAGGTAAAAGAAAAAGTGAAATGTTAGAAGAACAAGAGCATATTTGTTTATATGATGCTTATTTTGTGGGATTAACGCTTCCTAGAGATGTTTTATATGAAAGAATTAACAAACGTGTTGATGTGATGATGGAAAATGGTTTAAAAGAAGAAATGGAGCGTCTTTATAGTCAAGGACTTACAAGAAATCATCAAAGTATGAAAGCGATTGGTTATAAAGAATGGTTTGATTATTATGATCATCAAATTGATTTAAATGATGTTTTAGAGCTAATAAAAAAACATTCAAGACAATACGCTAAAAGACAGTATACTTGGTTTAAAAACCAATTTGATGTTCATTGGTATGATGTGAATTTAGAAAACTTTGAACAAACCATTGAACAAGTAACAGATGATATAGAAAAAATCCTAAAAGTTTAGGATTTTTTTGTATGATTTAATTTTTTAATATTACTTGTACGACCATGTTTTAAAATACGTCGATAATTTTCAGCTAAAGCTTTTTCATATTGACTTGTCATCCAAGGTACATAGAATTGATTATTTGCGATTTGATCAGGTAAATATTGAATATATTCCCATAACTCAGGACGATCATAATTATATTTTTCATCCTCTTCTAGACCAACAGGTGTTAATCTTAAATATTCAGGTGCAGGCAAAGATTGTTGTCTTAAAGAAGCTAAGGCAGCATCAATAGCTGCTTCTGATGATTTAGATTTAGGTGAAAGACATAAATCAATAATAGCACTTGCAATAGGAATTCTTGCCTCAGGAAATCCTACTGTTCTGGCAGCTTGAAAAGCAGCAACAGTACGCATACAAGCATTTGGATTAGCAAGTCCAACATCTTCATATGCACAAACAAGGACACGTCTTTCTAAAGATTCAATATCATTATATTCTATCAACTTTGCAAAATAATACATAGCTCCATTAGGATCGCTTCCACGAATAGATTTTTGTAAACCACTTAAAGTATCATAATATTGATCTTCATCTTTATCAAATTGACCATTGGCTTGTGTTAAAGCATTTTTAGCATCTTCAATAGTAATATGATTATCATGAGAAATAATTGTACATACTTCTAAACAATTATATGCAAAACGAATATCTCCTGATGAAAGACGAGCAATATGTTGCAAGACTTCTTCATCACATTGATATTGATGATGACAGCCCTTTTCGCTATCTAAAGCGTGATGTAAACCTTGAATAATATCTTCTTGAGTTAAAGGCTTAACTTCAATGATTTGACATCTTGAACGAATGGCAGGATTGATTGAATGATAAGGATTAGCTGTTGTACATCCAACAATAATCAATAGACCACTTTCTACATAAGGAAGTAAATTATCTTGTTTCATTTTATTCATACGATGAATTTCATCGATAATGACAAAAAGACCATTAGATAATTTAGCTTCTTCAATAATCAAATCCATTTCTTTTTTATTTCCTGTCGATGCATTAAAAGTACGACAAGGCATATTTAAATCATGAGCCAAAGCCATTGCAAGAGTTGTTTTACCACAACCTGGTGGGCCATATAAAATAACAGACATTGGGTGATTCTTTTCTACAAATTTAGTAAATAAACCATTTTCACCTATAATATGTTTTTGTCCTAATATATCTAAAAGAGATTGAGGTCTCATATTATAAGCTAAAGTTCCACTCATAAAAAAATCTTCCTCCTTAATACAAAATGAATTATAATGATTATAACACTTTTATAAAAAGAAAGGTAGAAATGAATATGAGATTAGTTGTACAAAGAGTAAGTGAAGCAAGCGTGGAAATTGAAGGAAAAATAAATGGACAAATCAAACAAGGATTTATGGTATTAGTAGGTATTACGAATGATGATAATGAAGAAATTGTTAATAAGATGGTTAATAAGCTTATCAATTTAAGAATTTTTGAAGATGAAAATGAAAAATTGAATTTATCATTGATGGATATCAAAGGAGAAATTCTTTCTATTTCACAATTTACTTTATATGCAAATTGTAAAAAAGGAAGGAGACCTAGTTTTTTAGATGCTGCTAAACCAGAAATATCAAAACCATTATATGAATATTTTAATAAAGCATTAGAAAATGCAGGGGTCCATACAGAAACAGGAATCTTTGGAGCGATGATGAAAGTCTCACTGATCAATGATGGACCAACAACGATCATCCTGGACAGTAAAGAAATCATATAGTCATAAGGCAAAGAAACGTTCTGTAAAGATTGTTTCTTTTAATCATGACAAAAAAATACAGATAAAAAAACGTTGATATAAAGGCAGAAAAAGAGGGAAAGAGAGAAAAAATAAAAAAAGAACAAGAAAAAGCTTTACAAAAGGGAGAGAGGATGGTAAT